>Ga0316628_100000004_pt1 | contig 301853 bp, 288 predicted proteins | sample OWC_Aug_M2_C1_D5_FD_207648 | JGI IMG/M metagenome (GOLD analysis project Ga0316628, IMG submission 207648) | Wetland soil microbial communities from Old Woman Creek delta, Ohio, United States - OWC_Aug_M2_C1_D5_C | ecosystem: Environmental > Terrestrial > Soil > Wetlands | place: USA: Ohio...
CCCCGATAGCTCAGTCGGTAGAGCGACGGACTGTTAATCCGCAGGTCCCTGGTTCGAGCCCAGGTCGGGGAGCCAGATACAGCAAGGCCCGCAGCGATGCGGGCCTTTTGCTTTTCTTCGATCCGCTTGGCTGAGCATCCTGACAAAACGCTTCGTACCCTTCGGCCTAGCATTGCGCGGCACTGCCTATAATGGGTGAACTTTCAGTTGTTTCTCGCTGGTTTTTTCAGGAAAGGACACGTCATGGCCATCGATTCGATCAACAACCTGAACGCCACGCCGGTTGATTCATTCACGAGGCAACTCACACCACTTCATACACAGACGCAGGGCAACCCGACTCAAGTCAATCAGAGCTCAACCCAAGACAAGGTGCAGATCAGTCAACAAGCGAAGCAACTCGCATCAGACAATGCCGACACTGCCGTGGTTGCCACAAGCACGACGCCGACCCCGCAGCAGTCACCCGTTCAGTCAAGCAACAAAGCCATTGCCGCCTACCAACAGCTGGCTAAGCCAGCATCTTAATCAAGCAAACGCGTATAGTACTTTTTTACCAGTCAAAAACCAGGGTTCTTGGTTATTTATCTTTTATTACATAGCTACAATGATGGTGAACCAAGCGTTCTTGTCTAACAGTCGGAAAGCTATGGAGATTAGCAACCAGGTCACCAGCCTTAGTGCCCTGAACCTAACGCAAAACTTGGGTGGGAATGATATTGCCACCACGCGCCCCATCCCTGCGCTGGATGTAAACAATACAACCACATCCAACCAAAACTCCGACTCGTCCAATACGCAGAGCACATTGCGCCAAGCAGATCGTCAAGCGGCGATCGACAGGCCGGCCAGCAACACGGCTGCCTATACCAATTTTGTCTATGAAAACAGCCGGGAAGTCATGAAGGTGCTAGGCACATCCGACGTACTGCTTTACCAAATCCCCGCAAGGGGCGAACTGGAAATCATCAAGGCCGAGAACGCAGCGCGAGCAATCGACGCGACCGCTTAAGACAGCCATCAATAATGTGGGGAAGATATTTGGTGGGCAGCACAGGGTTCGAACCTGTGACCCCCGCCGTGTGAAGGCGGTGCTCTACCGCTGAGCTAGCTGCCCGAAAGAGGCCGCAATTCTACCCACAGCCCCCTACGCGGTCAAAAGCTTTTTCTCGCCCGCATTGGGGTAAGACCGAGCGTCCGGTAGAATTGCGGCCTCTTCGATCCCTATTCTGCCTTCACCATGGTCCGCACCCGCTTCGCCCCCTCCCCGACCGGCTATCTGCACATCGGCGGCGCCCGCACCGCGCTGTTCTCCTGGGCCTATGCCCGAAAGCTAGGCGGCCAGTTCATCCTGCGCATCGAGGATACCGATCAGGAGCGGTCGACTTTGGAATCCGAACGAGCCATCTTGGAAGGCATGGCTTGGCTAGGCATCGATTGGGACGAAGGCCCCTTCTATCAAATGAAGCGGCTCGATCGCTACAAAGAGATCGCGCAGCGCCTGCTCGACGAGGACAAGGCCTACTGGTGCTATGCCAGCAAGGACGAATTGGATGCCATGCGCGAAGAGCAGCGCGCCCGCGGCGAGAAACCCCGCTATGACGGGCGTTGGCGGCCAGAGCCGGGCAAAACTCTGCCGCAGCCCCCAGCCGGGGTGCAGCCGGTGCTGCGGTTCAAGACCCCGCACGACGGCGCGGTCAGCTTCGACGACATGATCAAGGGCAGCATCACGGTGGCCAACAGCGAATTGGACGACCTGGTACTGATGCGCGGCGATGGCATCCCCACCTACAACTTCGGCGTGGTGATCGACGACTGGGATATGGGCATCACCCATGTCATCCGCGGCGACGACCACGTCAACAACACGCCGCGCCAGATCAACATCCTGCAGGCCCTAGGTGCGCCCATCCCGATCTACGCCCATGTACCGATGATCCTCGGCCACGACGGCGAGCGGCTGTCCAAGCGGCACGGCGCGGTGTCGGTGCTGCAATACCAGGAGGACGGCTACCTGCCCGAGGCCCTGCTCAACTATCTGGCCCGCCTGGGCTGGGGTCACGGCGACGACGAGAAATTCAGCATGCAGCAGTTCGTCGAATGGTTCGATGCCGGCAATGTCAGCCATTCCCCGGCCCGCTTCGATCAGGAGAAACTCGCTTGGCTGAACCAGCAATACCTCAAGGAAGCCGACAATGATCGGCTGGCCGGTTTAGCGTTGCCCTTCCTTCACAAACAAGGGATCGAACTGGATAGCGGCCCCGACTTGGTTAAGCTGATGGGGCTGCTGAAAGAACGCGTAGCGACAATCGAGGAGCTGGCCGATGCCTGCCACATCTTCTTCCGCCAAACAGAGCCTTCCATCGAAGAACTCAAGGCCAAACTGACATCAGAGGCGCTGCCTGCCCTAGAGCGATTGAAAGCCGATATGGCCGGCATCAGCTGGGAAGCAACAAGTATCAACCAGTTGCTCAAAGACACCGCCAAAGCATTCGGGCTCAAACTGGGACAAATCGGCATTCCGCTTCGGCTGGTGCTGTTCGGCACCGCGCAAACCCCATCGCTGGACCATACTCTGGAACTGCTGGGGCGGGAAGAAACCATGCACCGATTTGAGGCGGCATGGCCGCATACCTTGGCTGTGCTACAAGCGGACTGAACACTAACCCTTCTTCAGACAAGCCCGGTAGAATAGCGCCCTCACGATCCATAGCGGGCGTGACCGATAAGCAAGAAACTTGCGCAGACCTTCGGTCGCGGTGTAACTGAATCGTTGTCGATAGAATCTAAATGGCTGCCAAAAAAACCAGTAATGCCAACCCCAAAACCAAGCTGATCGCTTCTTTGACCAGCCCGTTCGCGCGCAAGGTGCGTATCGTGGCGGCCGAGAAACGTATCGAATATGAATTGGTCGTCGATATTCCCTGGAACGACGATACCCAAGTGCCCAAGCACAACCCCTTGGGCAAGGTACCGGTATGGGTGCCGGAAGACGGCAAGAGCATCTTCGATTCCCGCGTTATCGTCGAATACCTCGACGGCATCAGCCCGGTCAGCCACCTGCTACCCAAGGACGCCCGCGCCCGCATCGCGGTGAAACGCTGGGAAGCCCTGGCCGATGGCCTATGCGATGCCGCTGCCTTGGTTTTCCTAGAGCGCAAGCGGCCGGCCAAGCAGCAGGACAAGGCCTGGATCGACCGGCAGATGAAGAAGGTCATCGCCGCGCTGGAAGAAATGAGCGAAGAGCTCGGCCAGCGCGACTGGTGCCACGGTGAGGGTTACAGCCTGGCCGACATCGGCGTCGGCTGCGCCCTGGGCTACCTGGACCTACGCTACAAGGACGAGATCGACTGGCGCCGCAGCCACCCTAATCTGGCCGAACTCTACGACCGCCTGATGGAACGGCCGGCATTCAAAGAGACCGTGCCGCCGGCCGCCTAGATAATCACTCCACCGCCCAGGCAGACGTCGCCGTCGTAGAGCACGACCGACTGCCCGGGCGTCACCGCCCACTGCGGCTCATCGAACACCAGCTTCAAATGATGGTCTGAAACCGCCTGAACGGTGCAGGCGGCATCCTGTTGCCGATAGCGGGTCTTGGCGCCGTAACGGCGACCGGCCTCGGGCGCCGGGCCGACCCAGCTCAGGTCATGCGCCTGCAGGTCCGAACTCAAAAGCAAGGGGTGCTCGTGGCCCTGGACCACGATGAGCTCGTTCTTCGCCATGTTCTTGCCGGCGACAAACCAGGGCACACCCTCCTCCGCACCCTTCACCCCGCCGATGCCCAGGCCCTGGCGCTGGCCCAGGGTGTAATACATCAGCCCGAGGTGTTCGCCGATCACCCGGCCCTCGGGCGTGCGCATCACGCCCGGCTGGGTCGGCAGGAAGCGTTGCAAAAACTCGCGGAACGGCCGCTCGCCGATGAAGCAGATGCCGGTGCTGTCCTTCTTGGCGTAGTTGGGCAGCGCTGCCTTGCGCGCCAACTCGCGCACCTCGGGCTTGGTCAGGCCGCCCAGCGGGAACAGCGTGCGGGCGATCTGGTGCTGCTGCAGGCGGTAGAGGAAATAGCTCTGGTCCTTGTTGGCGTCGACCGCCTTCATGAGCCTGCGGTTCGGCGCCTCGCCCTCCAGCTTGGCATAGTGGCCGGTGGCGATGAAGTCCGCCTTCAGCGTCAACGCGTGGTCGAGAAAGGCCTTGAACTTGATCTCGGCATTGCACAGCACGTCCGGGTTGGGCGTGCGGCCGGCTTGGTATTCCTGCAGGAAATAGGCGAACACCCGGTCCTGGTATTCGCGGCTGAAATTCACCAGCTCGATCTCGATGCCGAGCACCTCGCCCACCGCCAGCACGTCCTTGAAGTCCTGCTCGATCGGGCAATCCTCTTCGAGATCGTCGGCCTCCCAGTTCTTCATGAACACGCCGACCACCTCGTGCCCCTGCTGCTTCAAGAGCCAGGCGGTGGCGGCCGAATCGACGCCGCCGGAGAGGCCCACGACAATTCTGCTCATGGCACGATGCGGCTCATGCGCCCTCGATCAGTTCCGTGATCAGGCCCAGCGGGAAACGCTGGCCGCGCCGGTAGTCCTCGATGCAGCGCAGGATCAAGGGGCTGCGGTGGCGCTCGCGCGTCGCCTCGATCTCGGCCGGGGTCAGCCAGAGCGCGCGCAGGATGCCGGTGTCCAGCGGCCGCTCCGGCTCATGACCCGTGGTCTGGCCGATGAAGGCGAAGCGCAGATAGGTGCGACCCTTGCTCGGGTGGCGCCAGCGGTAGACACCGAGCAGGGCCTCGGGTTCGAAGCGGTGGGCGGTCTCCTCCAGCACCTCGCGCCGCACGGCGTCGAGCAAGGTCTCGCCCTCCTCCAGATGGCCTGCCGGCTGGTTGAAGCGCACGCCCTCATCGGTCTCTTCCTCGACCAGCAGAAAGCGGCCGTCACGCTCGACGATGGCCGCCACCACCACATGCGGTTTCCAGATGGTCTCGCTCATAGCGGCTTGCCCCACAGGTCGTAGTCGTCGGAGCGAGTGACCTTCACCCGCACGAAGTCGCCGACCTGGAGCCCGGCACCCTGAGCGATATGGACCACGCCATCGATCTCCGGCGCGTCGGCATAGCTGCGGCCCACGGCCCGGCCGTCGGCCACCTCGTCGATCAGCACGGTCAGCTCCTGGCCGCGCCGGCGACGCAGCTTCTCGGCGCTGATGTCGGCCTGCACGTCCATCAGCCGGGCCAGACGGTCCGACTTCACGTCTTCGTCCACCGGGTCGGGCAAGGCATTGGCCGCCGCCCCCGCCACCGGCGAATAGGTAAAGGCGCCGACCCGGTCGAGCTGGGCGGCCTGGAGGAAATCCAGCAGTTCATCGAAATCGTCCTCGGTCTCGCCGGGGAAGCCGACGATGAAGGTGCTGCGGATCACCAGCTCAGGGCAGACCTCGCGCCACTTTTCGATCCGGCGCAGGGTATTCTCCGCCGCCGCCGGCCGCTTCATCGCCTTGAGGATGCGGGCGGAGGCATGCTGGAACGGGATGTCGAGGTAGGGCAGGATCTTGCCCTCCGCCATCAGCGGCACGATGTCGTCGACGCTGGGATAGGGGTAGACATAATGCAGCCGCACCCAGATGCCCAGCTCGCCCAGGGCCTGGGCCAGTTCCAGCAGCCGGGTCTTCACCGGCCGGCCGCCCCAGAAGCCGGTGCGGTATTTCAGGTCCACGCCGTAGGCACTGGTGTCCTGCGACACGATCAGCAGTTCCTTCACCCCGGCCTTGGCCAGGGCCTCGGCCTCCTGCAGCACCTCGCCCACCGGCCGGCTGACCAGGTCGCCGCGCAAGGACGGGATGATGCAGAAGGTGCAGCGGTGGTTGCAGCCCTCGGAGATCTTCAGGTAGGCGTAGTGCCGCGGCGTGAGTTTGAGGCCGCCGGGTGGCACCAGGTCGGTATAGGGGTCGTGCGGCTTGGGCAGGTGGGCGTGCACCGCGCTCATCACCGCCTCGGTCGCATGCGGCCCGGTCACCGCCAGCACCTGCGGGTGGGCGGTCTCGACCACGCCCTCGCGCGCGCCCAGGCAGCCGGTGACGATGACCTTGCCGTTCTCGCGCAGGGCCTCGCCGATGGCGTCCAGGCTCTCCTCCACCGCCGAATCGATGAAGCCGCAGGTGTTGACCACCACCAGGTCGGCATCGTCGTAGGTCGGCACGATGAGATAGCCCTCGGCCCTAAGCTGGGTCAGGATGCGCTCGGAGTCGAAGGTGTTCTTCGGACAACCAAGCGAAACGAAGCCGATCTTGGGCAGGGTCTGCATGTTCATTCACCAATTCGCGGGAAAGACAGCGAGCCTCTCCTTGATTAAAAGTTCACTCATTCAGCAAGGCGCGCGATAATTTTGGCTTGGCATCAAGCTAACGACGCACCATGTATTTTTTGATCATCGCCATCGGCTACGGCTACATCATCCTGATGATGACCATCACCGCGGACAGCATCTGGTCCGGCTTGGCCGTCTTCTTCGGTCTCGGCGTCATCCCGCTCTGGCTACTGCGTAAAGCATTAGGCCGACACGCCAAACCAGCTCTCCGCCCAGCTGCCGACCAGCCAGACGGTCAGCACCCCAGCCAGGATCAGCGCGATCTGTAGCCCGGTGTGGGCCAGTTCCACCCGCTTGTGCAGCCCCGGAATCAGGTCGGCCACCGCCACGTAGATCATGCCCGCGGCGGCCAGCGCCAAGATGTAGGCCATCGCCTGCTGCATCGGGGCCAAGGCGTAATAGCCCAAAACACCGCCGATCAGGGTCGCCACGCTGCTGACCAGATTGAAAATCAGCGCCTTGCGCCGGCTATAGCCGGAGTGCAGCAGGATAACGAAATCGCCCATCTCCTGCGGGATCTCATGGGCCACGATGGCCACGGTAGTCACCACGCCGAGTTTGATGTCGACTAGAAACGCAGCGGCAATGATCACGCCATCGACGAAGTTGTGCATGGTGTCGCCGATGGTGATCATCAGCCCGGAGCGGCCATGGTCGTGGGCCGGGGCATGGGTGCCGTGCGCCTCGCAGGTCTCTACATGGCAGTGGCGCCACAGCACCAGCTTTTCCAGCAGGAAGAACAGCATGATGCCGGCCAGCACGCTCATGCCGAGCTTCTGGAAATCGCCGGTCAGTTCCAGCGCGTGCGGCAGCACTTCGAGAAAGGCCGCGCCGAGCAAGGCGCCGATGGCATAACTCACCATCACCGGCACCCACTCCACCCGCGCCTTCAGCGCAATTGAAGCGAACAGCACCGACAGCACGCCGCCGGCCGCGCCGGCGATCAAAATCCAAGCCAGGGTAGTCATCGAGTCCTTATCCGCGTTTCGCAGAAGCCAAGGGATGGGATTCTACCGAAGAGCGACAGCCCAGCCTATTCCGCCAGCCATATCAAGCTGGCCATGCGCCCGGTCTTCTGCTCGCGGCGATAGGAATAAAAGCGTTGGGCATCGCGCAGCGTGCACAGCCCCCCGCCATAGACCTGGGTCACGCCGAGGCGCGCCAACCGAATATGCGCCAGGGCATAGATGTCGGCCAGCCACTTGCGTGGCGCCTCGTCCAGGGTGCCGGGCAGCGCCGGCCGGAAGGCGGTGCCGGCCAAGGGGTCGTGCGCGATGAAGACCTCGCGCACCTCGGGCCCCACCTCGAAGTTGTCCGGGCCGATGGCCACGCCCAACCAGGCCATGATGCTGCCCGGCGGCACCCGCATGGCCTCGACCGTGCGCTCCAGCACGCCGCCGGCCAAGCCGCGCCAGCCGGCATGGGCCGCTGCCACCACGCTGCCCGCGGCATCGCAGAACAGCACCGGCAGGCAATCGGCCGTCATCACTGCGCAGACTTGGCCCGGCGCTCGGGCGACGCTGGCATCGGCCTCGGTGCCCTCGGCATCGACCCCGGCCTCGGCCACCCGATCACCATGCACTTGCGAGAGCCATAGCGGCTCGGCTGGCAAATGCCGACGCAGAATCGAACGGTTCTCCGCCACGGTCAAGGCATCGTCGCCGACATGGGCCGCCAAATTGAAACTGGCATAGGGGGCTTGGCTGACGCCGCCCGAGCGCGTGGTCATGAACCCGCGCACGTTCGCCGGTGCGGGCCAATCCGGCTGGAGCCATTCATTCGGCAGCATCGAGGGCCTCCAGGAGTTGTTTGAAGTCATCCGGCGGCGGCGCCTCGAACGCCATGGCCTCACCGCTTGTTGGGTGGTCGAAGCCCAGGCGCACCGCGTGCAGGGCCTGACGGTGGAAATCCCAGCGGCTGCGCTTGTGTCCGGCATAGACCGCATCGCCCAAGAGCGGATGACCCAAGTGCGCCAGATGCACCCGAATCTGGTGGGTGCGGCCGGTGGCCAATTGGCACTCGACCCAGGTCGCGCCGGGATAGCGCCTGAGCACCTTGTAGCGGGTCAGCGCCGGTTTGCCCGACTCCACCACCGCCATCTTGGTCCGCTGGCTCGGGTGACGGCCGATCGGCGCCTCGATCTCGCCCGCCTCTTGCGCCAGTTCGCCGATGGCCACCGCCCAATAGGTGCGCTTGACCGTGCGCGCCTGCAACTCGCGCACCAGCTTGGTCTGCGCAGTCAGGGTCTTGGCCACCACCATCAGGCCCGAGGTATCCTTGTCCAGCCGATGCACGATGCCGGCCCGCGGCACCTCGGCCAATTGCGGTGCATGGTGCAACAAGGCGTTGAGCAAGGTCCCCTCCCAATTGCCGGCCCCGGGATGGGTGACCAGGCCCACCGGCTTGTTCAGCACCAGCACGTCGGCATCCTCGTAAACGATATCGAGGTCTATCGCCTCGGCCCGATAAGGCTGCTCGGAGGGATGGGCCTGCGGCTGCAGCATGACGGTCTCGCCGCCCCAGACCTTGTGTTTGCGGCCGACGGCACGGCCGTCCATCTGCACCAATTCCTCGTCGCACCAAGACTGGATGCGGCTACGCGAATAGTCCGGCAGCAACTCGGCCAGGCTCTGGTCCAAGCGTTTGCCGGCATGGTCGATGGGTATCGTCAGGGTAATGGTCTGGCTCATGGCCGGGCCGGTTATAATCCGGCGAACTCGTCAGGATGAAGTCAATGAACCGGATTTTAGCCGCTTTACTCCTCGCCCTCCTCACCGGCTGCAGCCTGCTGCCCGAACAAGTCGATGAAACCAAGGGTTGGTCGGCCGCCAAGCTATACAGCGCAGCCAAGGCCGAACTGCAGGATGACAGCTACAGCAAGGCTGTCGAGCTGTTCGAAAAGCTGGAGGCCCGCTACCCCTACGGTCCCTACGCCCAGCAGGCCCAGCTCGAAGTCGCCTACGCCTATTACAGGGACAGCGAGCCGGTCTCGGCCATCGCTGCCTGCGACCGCTTCATCAAATTGCACCCGAACCACGAACATGTCGACTACGCCTATTACCTGAAGGGCCTGGCCAACTTCATCGAGGATCAAAGCCTGTTCGCCAGCCTGGGCGACCAGGACATGAGCGAGCGCGACCCGCGCGCCGCGCGCGAGGCCTTCGAGACGTTCAAGGAATTGGTCACCCGCTACCCAACCAGTAAATACGCGCCGGATGCCACCGCACGCATGAAGTACCTGGTCAACGCCCTGGCCTCGCACGAGGTCCATGTAGCGCGTTACTACCACAAGCGGGGTGCCTATGTCGCCGCGGTCAATCGGACCAAATACGTTTTGGAACATTACCCGCAGGCGCCGGCGCTGGAAGAAGCGCTGTACCTGATGGCCCAAAGCTATCAGGCGATGAACCTGAACGATCTGAGCAAAGACACTTTGCGGGTGTTGCAGCAGAACTTTCCGAACAGCACGTATCTGACCGGCCAGGCCAACCGCGAAGAAAAGGCCTGGTGGAAGTTCTGGTAAGGCCGTGGTTACCCATGCCCTGAGCCACGCAGCCCGCGATGCGGAAGGCTGGCTCAGCCAAGCCGCCGACCGCTATAGCGCGGATCAGATTGCGCGCATTCGGCATGCCATCGGCTATCTGCTCGAACATGGCCCAGAACTGGCCGCCGACAGCGGCGTCCCGCTGAGCGAGCACGCCTTGGCCACCGCCATGCAACTGGCGGGCATGGGCCTCGATGCCGATACCGTCACGGCCACGCTGCTTGCCGGCCTGCCCGAACATCGACTCAAACCGGATCAACTGACTCCTGCCTTCGGCACCGCGGTCAACCGGCTTGTGCACGGCTGCCTGAGCCTGGCCCGCATGGACCGCTTGCTGTCGGACAGCCCGGTCGAGGGTGGCCAGAGCGAGGCCTTGCGCCAGATGCTGCTGGCCATGACCGACGATATCCGCGTCGTGCTGATCAAGCTGGCCGACCGCGCCTGCGCCTTGCGCGAGCTGGCCAAGGGCGACGAGACCCAGCGCCACCAGGCCGCACTGGAAACGCGCGAGCTCTATGCCCCGCTCGCCAACCGGCTCGGCGTCTGGCAATTGAAGTGGGAATTGGAAGACCTGGCCTGCCGCTATCTGGAACCCGATACCTACAAACAGATCGCCAAACACCTGGATGAAAAGCGCATCGAACGCGAGAGCTATATCGAACACGTCATTCAAACGCTCGGCGGCGAATTGGCCGGCGCCGGCATCAAAAACGCGTCCATCACCGGCCGGCCCAAGCACATCGCCAGCATCCTGAATAAGATGCGCAAGAAGCACCTGTCCTTCGACGAGGTCTACGACGTGCGTGCAGTGCGCGTGCTGGTGCAGGACGTGAAGGATTGCTATCACGTGCTCGGCCTGGTCCATCACCTGTGGCAACCCATCCCCGGCCAGTTCGACGACTATGTCTCGCGGCCCAAGGGCAACGGCTACCGCTCGCTGCACACCGCGGTGATCGGCCCGGAGGACAAGGCGCTGGAGGTGCAGATTCGCACGGCCGAGATGCATCAGGAGGCCGAGTTGGGCATGGCCGCCCATTGGCGCTACAAGGAAGGTGGCGGTGGCGGTGAACGCTTGCAGGAAAAGATCGCCTGGCTGCGCCAAGTGCTGGCTTGGAAAAACGAGCTGGCCGACAGCGCGGAACTGGCCGAGCAGTTCAAGAACGAACTGTTCCACGACGAGGTCTTTGCGCTGACCCCGCAGGGCCGCGTCGTCGCCCTGGCCGCCGGCGCCACGCCGGTCGACTTCGCCTATGCCGTGCACACCGAACTGGGCCACCGCTGCCGCGGCGCCAAGGTCGACGGCATGCTGGTACCGCTCGACACCGCGCTCAAGAGCGGCCAGCGGGTGGAGATCCTGACGGTCAAGGAAGGCGGCCCCAGCCGCGACTGGCTCAACCCGGCGGTCGGCTTCCTGAAGACCTCGCGCGCCCAGGCCAAGGTCCGCCAATGGTTCCGCCAGCAGGACATCGATACCCATATCCAGGAAGGCCGCGATCTGTTGGAGCGCGAGATCCATCGCTTGGGCCTGCACAACGTCAACCTGGAAAAACTCGCCGCGCGGCTGAAGTTCGCCAAATTGGATGACCTGTTCGCCGCGCTCGGCCGTGGCGATCTCGGCAGCGGCGGCCTGGCCAAGGCCTTGCAGGACGAGTTCCAACCGGCCCCGCCGAAACCCTTGCTCGGTCGGCGCAAGAGCAAGACCTCGCCGTCCGGCGTATTGATCGAAGGCGAGGCCGGCATGCTGACCGCCCTGGCCGGTTGCTGCAAACCGGCGCCGCCCGAACCCATCGTCGGCTACACCACGCAGGGCCGCGGCGTCACCATCCACCGGGCCGACTGCAAGGTCGTCGCCCGCCTGCCCGAGTCGCGCCAGTCCAGGCTTCTGCAGGCCGCCTGGGGCCAAGCCGGCGATCAGGTGTTCGCGGTCGACATCGAGATTTTGGCCCACGACCGCGCCGGCTTGCTCAAGGACATCACCGAAATCTTCGTCCAGGAAAAACTCAACGTGGTACGGGTCAACACCCTGTCGCACGACGGCGAGGCACGCATGGAATTCACCGCCGAAGTGCGCGACATCGGCCAGCTCTCGCGCTGCCTGGGCCGGCTCGCCCACATCAGGGGCGTGTTCCAGGCCCGCCGCAAGTAGCGCTCACCCGGCCGACGCCTGCGGCTGGCCGGCCTTATTCGATCGTAACCCGCGCACGAATAAGAGCGAACAATTCACCGTTGATACATGCGCTGCCTAGTCCAGAGCCGGCGCAAATAAATCACGACTGCCGTCGCTCCAGCCACCAAGCGGCCACGTCCAGATCGTGCGGAAAGGTCACTTTCAAATTGCTGGCATCGCTTTCCACCAAACGAGGCGACAGGCCCAGGCGTTCCACCGCCGAGGCCTCGTCGGTCACCTCGCTGCCCGCCCGGCGCAGGGCCTCGCGCAGCAAGCCATAGCGGAACATCTGCGGCGTTTGCGCGCCCCACAACCCCGCGCGCGATACGGTTTCGTGGATGCGCCGGCCTTGCCCCTCGCGCTTCAGGGTATCGGCGACCGGCGCCGCCAGAATGCCGCCGACCGCATCCTCGGCCAACTCGGCCAAGAGCCTGTCCAATAGGCCCTGCGATAAGCAGGGGCGGGCTGCATCGTGCACCAGCATCCAATCTTGCTCGGCCACTTCGCCGGCAATCGCTGCCAAGCCGTTCAGCACGCTCTCGGCCCGCGTCTCCCCGCCGCAGCGCAGCACGGTCAATTTGCCGAAGCCGCTCCAGTCATGCGTGTCCCACTGCGTATCGGTGGCGGATAACACGACGTAGATGCGGCGGATCGCGGCATGGCGTTCGAAGGCCTGAATCGCATGCCAAATCATGGGCCTACCGTCGATAACCAGATATTGCTTCGGGCCATTCGCGCCCATGCGGGCGCCGACCCCGGCGGCGGGGAGCAAGGCGAAATTGAGTGACATCTTCGGTAGTGGTTGTCGCTAAAGTGCGCTAAGTTTAAATCATGAATTTCGTCCTGCTCGCAGGTGGGAGAAAAAAATGCAATTGGTTCGACACGCCGCAGTCGCCGGCACCTTTTATCCGAGCGATGCCGCCGAACTGGCGCACGACGTCAAGCGCCTGCTCAGCGAGGCACCTCCCAGCACCCTGCGGCCCAAGGTGCTCATCGCACCGCATGCCGGCTATATCTATTCCGGCCCGATTGCCGCCTCCGCCTATGCCGCCCTCGTTTCCCAGCATGCGTTGATCCGGCGCGTCGTGCTCTTGGGACCGGTCCATCGGGTCTGGGTACAAAGCCTCGCCCTGCCGGGGGCGGACAATTTCGAAACCCCGCTCGGCCCGATTCCGCTCGACCGTGAGGCCATGCAGGCCATCCGCAACCTGCCCCAGGTCGAGATCAACCCCGCGGCCCATGCCTTGGAGCACTCGCTGGAAGTCCACCTCCCCTTCCTGCAGACCGTACTCGACAACTTCTCGCTCGTGCCGCTCGCCGTCGGCAGCGCCAGTGCGGCGGAGGTGGCCGAGGTGCTGGATAAGCTGTGGGGTGGCGAGGAGACTTTGATTGTGATCAGTTCCGATCTGTCTCATTTCCTACCCTACTCGACCGCACAAGATATCGACCGGGAAACCGTTCAGCACATCCTTGAGTTCGATACCAACCTGGTCGGCGAGCAGGCCTGCGGCGCCCATGCCTTGAACGGCCTACTGCTCGCGGCGCGGCGCCGTGGCCTGACCGCAAAACTGCTCGATCTGCGCAACTCCGGCGACACCGCCGGCGACAAGCAGCAAGTCGTCGGCTACGCTGCCATCGCGATGGCGGAGCCTGCACATGCCGACTAAGGACAAGGCCCGTGGCGAGACGCTGCTGCGCTTGGCGCGTGCCGCGATCGCGCAGCGGCTAGGCCAAAGCGCAACCGAGCCGATCGAGGCCGCTTGGCTGGATCAACCCGGCGCCGTCTTCGTCACCCTGACCCAACATGGCAAATTGCGCGGCTGCATCGGCTCATTGGAGGCACGCCGCACCTTGGGCGAAGACGTCGAAGTCAATGCCCGTGCCGCCGCCTTCGACGACCCGCGCTTTCCGCCGTTGTCAGCAGCCGAATTGGCCGATACCCGCGTCGAGGTTTCCATCCTCTCCGCAGCCGAACCAATCCGGTTCACCGACCGGGAGGACGCCTTGCGCCAACTCCGGCCCGGCATCGACGGCATCATTCTCGAATACGGCCCACACCGCGCCACTTTTTTGCCGCAGGTTTGGGAACAACTGCCGGAGCCCGAGCAGTTTCTTGCCCATCTCATGATCAAGGCCGGCCTGCCCGCTTATTATTGGAGCGAAGGCATCCGGCTCTATCGTTACACCGTGGAAAAATTCAAGGAGGCAGAGACATGAGCGTTCCGGAGAGCGACTATTTAGGGCGCTGGTGGCATGCGTTGGACGATGGCCGCATCCAATGTGATCTCTGCCCACGCGACTGCAAGCTACACGAAGGCCAGCGCGGCGCCTGTTTCGTCCGCCGCATGGAAGGCGGAAAGATGATCTTGACCACCTACGGCCGCAGTTCGGGTTTCTGCGTCGACCCGATCGAGAAGAAGCCGCTCAACCATTTTTACCCCGGTACTTCGGTCTTCTCGTTCGGCACCGCCGGCTGCAACCTGGCCTGCAAGTTCTGCCAGAACTGGGACATCTCCAAATCCAAGGATTTCGATCGGCTGGCCGATGCCGCCGGCCCGGACGAGATCGCGGCCACGGCCAAGCGCATGCACTGCAAGAGCGTGGCCTACACCTACAACGACCCGGTGCCCTTCGCCGAGTATGCCATGGACACCGCCGATGCCTGCCACAAGCTGGACATCAAAAGTGTGGCGGTCACCGCCGGCTTCATCCACGACGTGCCGCGGCGCGAGTTCTACGCCAAGATGGACGCCGCCAACGTCGACCTCAAGGGCTTTACCGACGACTTCTATGTGAATTATTGCGGCGGCCATCTGCAGCCGATTCTCGATACCCTGGTTTATTTGAAACGCGAGACCCAGGTCTGGTTCGAGATCACCACGCTGCTGATCCCGACCCTGAACGACTCCGATGCCGAGATCAAGCGCTTGAGTGACTGGGTATTGAAGGAACTGGGGCCGGACGTGCCGCTGCACTTCACCGCCTTCCACCCCGACTACAAGCTGATACACCTACCGCCGACGCCGAGCGAAACCCTGAGCCGTGCCCGCCAAACCGCTATGCAGACCGGCCTGCATTACGTTTACACCGGCAACGTGCACGACCGTGAGGGCGGCACCACCTTCTGCCCATCCTGCAAGGCGCCGCTGATCGTACGCGACTGGTACGAGATTCCCGAATACCACCTGACCGATGACGGCCATTGCCCGAAGTGCGGCACAGCCATCGCCGGCCGTTTCCAGAAATTCGCGCCGCCCTTCGGCGCCCATCGCATCCCGGTCGCCATGCATCGGGCGTAAGGCTTACAAGGTGGCAGCCGCAGCTCGCCGTTAGTGTGCCTGGCCCCAGGCCTGCTTCGGCAAGGCCATCGTGAAAATGCTGCCCTGGCCAAACCGGCTTTCGACACTGACGTCGCCCCCATGCGCCCGCGCGATAGCGCGGACCAGGCTTAAGCCCAATCCGCTACCGGCCAAATGGCGGCTGCGGTCGCCGCGGTAAAAACGCTCGAAGATATGCGGCAAATCGACCGGCGCGATGCCCTGACCGGTGTCTTGTACCGCCCAGGCAATGCGATTTGCGTCCTCGGTCAGCGACACCTTTACCTCGCCGCCACTCGGCGTGTACTTCAAGGCATTGTCGAGCAAATTCGCCAAAGCCCGCTGCAATTTGCGCCGGTCGCCTTGAATCGCGGCCACCGATGGAATGTCCGCGCTGAGATGTATGCCTTTGTCGAGCGCGACATCTTGGAATAGATCGAACACGTCGCGCGCCAGCCGTGCCGGCTCGACCGCCTCCAACCTAAGTCCTTGCATGCCCACCTCGGTCTCCGAGATATCGAGCATGGTATTGATCATCTGGATCAGCCGGTCGCACTCCTCGACGATGCTACCGGCCAGTTCGATGCCGTCATGGCCCAAATTGCCATTCATTGCGGCCCCCTCGGCCAGGCCGCGGATACGGGTAAGCGGGCTACGCAGATCGTGCGCGATGTTGTCGTTCACCTGGCGCATTTGCTCCATCAAGTTTTGCACCCGGCTCGCCATGCGGTTGAAGGTACTGACCAGATCGTCGATCTCCCGGCCATAGCCGGCCGCCTCCACGCGGTGGGCGAAATTGCCGCCGGCGATCCCGGCGGCGGTGCGGGTGACCGCTTCGACTCCGGCCATGGCCTTGCGCGCCAAGGCCCAGCCGATCAGGGTACCCAGCGTCAGCATGCTGAAGACGATGATGAGGGCATAGCGCCGGAACAGGCGCAGGAAATTCTCGTTTTCTTCCAGCGATATACCCAACTGCAAGATCGCATCGTCACCGATAATGGCCGACAGGATGCGCGCCTTGCTGCGGGCATCCGGCAAATGCAGATAGGAGAACTGCGGGCTGTCATCCGAAGCGTCGATATCGGGCAACGGCGCCAGAGGCCAAGCCGAGGTATCGGAACTGACCAAGACCTTGCCCGAACGATCCAGCAAGCGGATGAAATAGTCCTGCCGGCCATAAGCCTCGGAATCCGCCGAAAACTCGCTGCGCAGGCCGCTCAAGCCGATACGCGCCGCGGCCAGGCCAATCTCCTCCTTGCGCTCGAGCAGTTCCTGGTCGATCTCGCTCAGGGTATGCGTGCGCACCAAGTTGTACAGCAAGGCCACGCCACCCGCGCTGATGACGCCGAAGAAGAGTGCATAGAACAGCGCCAGCTTGAGCGCGAAGGAACGGCGCGAGTTAAACGGCGGCATCCAGGACATAGCCGACGCCGCGCAGGGTGCGGATCAGTTCGGGTTTCTCGATGAAGCCATCGCTGAGCTTGGCGCGCAAGCGGCTCATCGTCGTTTCGATGACGCTGGTCTCGGGGTCGAAGTTGTATTCCCAGACATGCTCGATCAACATGCTCTTGGACACCACGTTGCCTCTATGCTGCATCAAATAGGCCAGCAGCCTGAACTCGCGCGGTTGCAGCAGGATTTCCTTGCCGGCACGGGTGACGTGGCGACGGGCCAAGTCCAACACCAGATCGCCCACCGCCAGGCAAACCGGCTCCGCCATGCCTTGCGAACGGCGGATCAAGGCCTGAATCCGGGCCAACAGTTCCGAGGCGGCGAACGGCTTGGTCAAATAGTCGTCGCCCCCGGCCTGCAAACCGCGAATGCGGTCTTCGATCTCGCGTTTGGCCGACAAATAAATAATCGGGGTGCGTACCCCGGCTTGGCGTGCCTGCTCGACCAAGGACACCCCATCCAGATGCGGCAGCATGATGTCGACCACGGCCGCGTCATAGGCCAACTCCCGCAGCTGTGCCAGGCCTTGCACGCCATCCGCCGCATGATCGACGGTATAACCGGCCTGTCTCAGCCCTTGCAAGACAAAGGCGGCAATCTTGTCGTCATCCTCGATAAGGAGCAGATGCGCGATACTTTTCATTGGCAGACCATGTGAAAAACGACCGGCTGAAGTTTATCGGCCCATTCCTGAAGGCAAGCTTACGGTCATGTAAGTTTGAGGCCGGCATATGGCCCGCCTGCCAACCCCACGGCCGAACACCCCGCCTCTTACCAAATCGTAAACCAACGCCCTGACATCTCTCCCTAAACTCTGACCCGGATCGATTTACCCGAAATAGCGAGATAGCCATGCCGCATGAACACACTCATCTTTTAAGCCGCGCGCTGACGCGTAAGCCGTGGAAAACCGCCGTTACGCTGATCGGCACCTTGATTCTCTGGGCCGGTGCCAGCCTGCCAGCCCACGCGCTACCGAGCTACGAGCGCCAAACCGGTCAAGAGTGCGCAACCTGTCACATCGGCGCATTCGGCCCTCAGCTCACGCCCTATGGCATGAAATTTAAACTGGAAGGCTATACCGCCTCCAATGGCCAGCCCAGCATTCCCTTGTCCGCCATGGCACTGGCCTCCTGGACGCACACCGAGAAAGATCAGGACATCGGCAACAACAAGGGCGCGCTGCAAGAGGTGTCGGCCTTCCTCGCCGGCAAGCTGACCGACCATGTCGGTTCCTTCGTGCAGGCCACCTATTCCGGCATCGACCACAAGACCGCACTCGACAACGTCGACGTGCGATATGCACTGCCGACTCGCATCGCCGGCAAGGATGCCGTCCTTGGCGTTAGCCTGAACAACAACCCCAGCGTACAAGACCCACTCAACACCCTGCCGGCCTGGCGCTTCCCATTCACCGGCTCGGAATACGCGCCGGGATCGGCCTCACCGCTGCTAGCCGGCACGCTGGCCCAGCAAGCGCTCGGCGTGACCGCCTATGGCTATTGGGACAATGCCGTCTATGCCGAATTGGGCGGCTATAAGTCGCTGTCCAAGAGCTTCCTCGACAAGGTCAACGTCGGCGCCGATGCCGGCAAGATCGACGGTACCGCGCCCTATTGGCGCCTGGGCTACATCAAGGATCTCGGCGGTTCGGCCTATTCGGCGGGGCTGTTCGGCATGAACGCCAAGCTGCTGCCTAACCGCGTGGCTGGCCCGAGCGATGACTATAGCGACATCGGCTTCGATGCCTCATACCAATATCAGGCGGCCAAGAATGCCTACAGCTTGTCCGCCAGCTACCTGCACGAGAGCCAGAAACGCAATGCCACCTTTGCCGATGGCGGCGCAGACAACGTGAAGGGCAAACTGAACCGCTATGACCTGATCGCCTCGTATTACTACGATCAGACCTATGGCCTATCCGCCAATCTATTCAGCACCCGCGGCGATACCGATGCCACGCTGTACGGTTCCGCCAATGGCAAGCCGGATACCGCCGGCCTGACCCTACAGGCCGACTGGACGCCCTTCGGCAAGGAAGACTCGTGGGGCGGGTCGTGGTCCAACCTGCGCCTGGGTCTGCAGTACACCCTATATTCCAAATTCATGGGCGCCAGCCACAACTATGACGGCGCCGGCCGCGACGCCAAGGACAACAACACCGTGTTCGCCTTCGTCTGGACAGCATTCTGAGGAGCTGGCATGCAGCCTACGCAACTACGCATCGCCCTGTCGCTACTGGCTTTGGCGGCCTGCCTAAACCCTGCCCTCGGCCGGGCCGAGGACGCCGCACAAGGCGCCAGACAGTTCGAACAATCCTGTGCCATGTGCCATAGCCTGGTGCCGGGCAAGACCAAGTTCGGCCCCTCGCTCAATGCCATGATCGGCCGACCCGCCGGCGGCAGCCCAGGCTATAGCTATTCCTATGCCCTGCGCAGCAGCGGCCTGACCTGGACGCCGGACAAGCTCAGCGCCTTTCTCGAAGACCCGCGCAAATTGGTGCCGGGCACCCGCATGAGCTTCGGCGGCATTGCCGACGTCGAACAGCGGGCCAACCTGATCGCCTTCCTGGCGCAACCACGTTAACCAGGCTGCGCCAGACAAAAAGGGCTGCCTTGAGCAGCCCTTTTTGTTTGAACACACGGTCAAGCGCCGCCGTTTTACCCCAGCACGTGCGAGGCCATGCCATCGGCCAGCTTGGGCTCGAACCAGGTCGACTTCGGCGGCATCACCTCGTCGGCGTCGGCCACGGCCATCAGGTCTTCCATGCCGGTGGCGTGCAGCGAGAAGGCCAGCTTCATCTCGCCCGAATCCACCCGCTTCTCCAGTTCAGGCAGGCCGCGAATGCCGCCGACGAAGTCGATGCGCTTGTCGCGGCGCGGGTCGGCGATGCCGAGGATCGGCGCGATCAGGTTGTTCTGCAACAGGCTCACGTCCAGGCGGCCGACCGGGTCGGCCGGGATCAGCTCGGGCTTGATCGTCAGCTTGTGCCACTGACCGGCCAGATACAGGCCGAACTCGCCCGGCCGGGCCGGCCGCACCGCGGCGGCGCTGTCCTCGACCCTGAAGCTTGCCGCCACCTTGGCCAGGAAATCGGCCTCGTTCAAACCGTTCAGGTCCTTGATCACCCGGTTGTAGTCGAGGATCTTCATCTGGTGGTGGGGGAAGATCACCGACAGGAAATAGTTGTAGGCCTCGTCGCCGGTGTGCTTGGGGTTGGCCGCCTTACGGGCGGCGCAAACGCGGCTGGCGGCGGCCGAGCGGTGGTGGCCGTCGGCGATGTAGATCGCGTGCATGCCGTCGAACAGCTCGGTCAATCGAGCAATCGCCTTGGCCTCGCGGATCACCCACAGGGTGTGGCGCACGCCGGCCTCGGAAGTGGCGTCGGCCTCGGGGTGGCCCTGAGTCGCGGCGGCGATGATGCTGTCGACCTCGGGCTGGCTCGGGTAGGCCAAGAGCACCGGGCCGGTCTGGGCGTTCAGCGCCTCGACCTGGCGCACGCGATCGTCTTCCTTGTCCGGCCGGGTGAACTCGTGCTTGCGGATGCGGTTCACGTCGTACTCGGCCACGCTGGCGGCGGCCACCAGGCCAGTCTGCACGTGCGCGCCCATGATGATGCGATAGGCGTAGTAGCAGGCCTGGTCGTCCTGCTTGAGCACGCCGGCATCGAGCATCCGCTTCAGGTTCTCGGCCGCCTTGGCGTAGACGACGGCGGCATAGGGGTCGGTCTCCGGCGGTAGGTCGATCTCCGGCTTGGAGATGTGCAGGAAGCTCCAGGGCCGGCCTTCGGCCAGCGCGCGGGCCTCCTCGGTGTTGAGCACATCGTAAGGCGGGGCGATGACCTCCTGGGCGCGGCCGTGGGCGGGACGCAGGGCGGGGAACGGGCGAATCAGCGACATAGCAGCTTCCTAGGTTAAACGGATGGCCTTCGGCAGACCGAAAAAAACGTATTTTACCTTTCTTGCCGCTTTCCCCCACTTTCGGCTAGTTTGACGCACATGGCAGACACGACTCCCCCCTCCCGGCAGCGCGACCGGCTCGACTGGCTGATGCAGACCGCTTGGACCACCTGGCGCCTGTTCAGCAAGAACGAGTTGCTCAACCACGCGGCGGCGGTGTCGCTGTATTTCCTGCTCTCGGCCGCGCCGCTGATCATGCTCACCCTCTACGCCACCGGCTTCCTTGAGCGCTGGGCCGAAACCTCGGCGCCGGCCAGCATCCTGCTCGCCGCCATCTACGACCAGTTCCACCTCGATACCCTGCGCCAGTTCGGCGTGCTGCCGGAAAAGGCCCGGCTCGCCGCCAGTGGAGCCGGCCTGGCCACCCTGCTGCTGTCTTCGCGCGGCCTGCTCAACGCCCTGCAAAGCGCATTCCGGGTGATCTTCCCGACCGACAGCAAGCGCCGTTTCGTAGTGTCCTGGGCCATCCCGCTGCTCATCGTGCCGCTGGCCTTCCTGCTCATCCTGCTCGGCGTCGCCGCCCGTGGCGTGCTGGAATTCCTGGCCCAGCCCTCGCTGCTCGGTGCTGCGCGGGCCGAGGCCCTGCAGATGGCCAGCGGCCTGTTCACCCTGCTCACCGTCTGGGCCCTCACCTTCTTCGCCTTCCGCCGCCTGCCCCTGCGCCGGCCACCGCTGCGCCCGACACTGTGGGTCAGCGCCCTGGCCGCGCTCAGCCTGATCGTCCTCGCCATCGGCTTCGGCCATTTCTACAGCGCCGAGAAGTACCGCGCCGTCTACGGCTCGCTCGCCGGCGTGGTGTTCGTGCTGATCGGCATCTACTTCATCAGCGTCACCTTCTTCGCCTGGGCGCAATGCCTGTATGCGGTGAGCAAGGTCGACGTCGCCGCGCTCGAGCGCCTGTTCCTCGGCCGCGAAGGCCAAGGCGCCAATCGCCTGGAAAACCTGGCCTTCGGCGGCAGCAACCGCCTGCTCGCCAAATACGGCCAAACCCTGCCCGCCGGCAGCGTGCTCATCCGCGAGGGCGACAGCGGCGAGCTGAGCTATTACCTGTATACGGGCCGGGTCGCGCTGTACAAAGGCGGCATCGACGGCATACCGCTCGGCCACATCGAACAAGGCGAACTGTTCGGCGAAATGGCTTATCTATTAGGCGAGCCGCGCACCGCCACCGTGGTGGCCGAGACCGAGGTCGTCGTCCTGGCCCTGCCGCCGCAGGTACTGGAAGAGTTGATGCGCTACTCGGCACCCTTCTCGCGGCGGATCATCGGCAGCCTGTGCCAACGCTTGAAGCTGATGAATCAAGCGACAGAGGCCTGATGCGATTTTTTGAATAGGCACTAGGATGTATGGTTGGGCGGTAGTTCAGTTTGAGCCCTTTAAGTGGGCATTTCCATAATGCGAATAGGCTTGTGCAGCCACTTGGGCTGCAGCAGGCAGTCTGAACGTTGATCGTTCATAGGAGAGGGGCTTGGCTTTTTACGACATCACCCGGGACGAGATACAAGGGATCCTTACCCAACTGGAGCAAGCCCTCTCAAGCCACCAGCAATGGCATGCCGCGCTGATCCGCACCCTCGTTTGCCAACTGCCGATAAACCGGCACGACACCAGCTCCGCGGCGCATACGGAATGCCAGTTCGGCCAATGGTATTACGGCAACATACCGGGGAAACTGCACGATCACGAGGGCTTCATCGCCTTGGGCGCGGCGCATCTGCATATGCACCAGTTGGCGGCAAGACTGCTGATCGCGGCAAAAGAGAACAACCAGATCGCCATCTTCGATTACGACAATTTCGTCAATGCCCTCGACCGGATGCGGCTTGAGATATCAGCCATAGAGCGCGAGCTGGAGGACTCGCTGTATAACCACGATTCGCTGACCGGCGCCATCAACCGGTATGGCATTTTGCCGACGCTGCGCGAGCAGCAGGCCTTGATGAAACGCGAACCCCATGAGTGCTGCGTTGTCATGGCGGACCTGGACGACTTCAAGGCCGTCAACGATCTACACGGCCATCTCGCCGGCGACCGGGTGCTGATCGCTGTGGTCCACTTTCTTATCGAACATCTCCGTCCTTACGACAAGGTATTCCGCTACGGCGGGGAAGAACTGCTGATCTTCATGCCGCATACCCAGTTGACGCCCGGCCACATCAAACTGGAGCAGCTGTGTGAAGGATTGGCCGCCATGCCCATCGATATCGGCGAGAAGGAACCAGTCCACATTACCGCATCATTCGGGCTGACACTCTTCGACCCGGCCAACCCGGTTGAAATGTCCATCGACCATGCCGACAAGGCCATGTATGCCGCCAAGGCAGCTGGAAAAAATTGTGTTCGGATATGGGACCCGGCGATGTGAATCGACCCCGAAAAAGGGGACGCCACCTTTTGAATCAAAGGGGTCGGTTCAGACTCGACAGCCCGACTATCAATACCCCCCACCACCGCCCTACCCGGACCATACCAATAACATGGCTTTCGCATTGCCCTGCGCTGTCTACAGTGAGGGAAGACGCGGCCGCCGCACGAAGGGTGTCCACGCTGTCTCATCCAAATGTCCACAAGGAGTCGACGATGAAAGCCAAACGATTGCCCATGGCCGGCCTGCTGCTCGGCCTTATGTTCTCTGCCGCACCGATCCTGGCCGCCGATGAGCCGATTTATGGCAGCCAACTGATGACAGCGCAGGAGCGCACCGACTACATGAACAAGATGCGCGCAACCAAGACTCAGGCAGAGCGCGACAAACTGCGCCAGGAACACCACGATGCGATGGTGGCGCGGGCCAAGGCCCAGGGCAAGACCCTGCCGGCCGAGCCACCGCCGCGCGGTAGCGGCGTGGGGCCGGGTATGGGCCCCGGCGGCGGGATGGGGCCTGATGGCGGCATGGGGCCGGGCCGCCAGCGCGGTTATTGACCTCACCCCACTCACTTGCGCCAGGGTACGCCAGGCATCTCCCGGCAGGGCGTACCCATTCCCCTGCACCACACTACTTAACCCTCCAGACCACCGCCAGGCCCACCCCAATCTGGGCCGGCCGACCTCCGATCTTCCAGATAGCCATACCAATCCTTTATCGCCGTAGCCGAACGAGCTCGAGCGATTCCTGTCCAACCGGCCAGGCAGGCATCTTCTTTGCTTATGTCCAGGCGAGTTCTTCAATCCCCTGATGCGCAGGTGGCGACATGAACGCTTTATGGAAAGACAGTATCTATCTGCAGCGGGAACAGCTCGCGCGCATGCTGCATGAGCCGCTGGCCCGCCTGGCCGGCCGCTGCACCGAAGCCTGGCCCGACCGCGCGCGGCTGAATGCGGTGCTTGCCCAGGGCTTCGACGACATCCCGCATTGCACCTTCCTGTACTGCCTGGGCACCGATGGTAGCCAGATCTGCGACAACATTGCGAACGACGGCATCGTGTCCGGACATTTCGGTCGCGACCGCTCCCAACGCCCCTACATGAAAGAGGCGGTGCCGGCCTGGGGCTTCCTGCTCTCGGATGCCTACATCAGCCAGCTCTCGCGCCGGCCATCGCTCACGGCCTTGCAGCTCGTGCGCTCGGATGCACTAACGTGGGGCTATCTCGGTGCCGACTTCGATCTGCGCAACCTGCCGGTCACCGCAGAACTCTACGAAGAACCCGGTTATTGGCGCCAGGTAAAAGGCGATCCGTCAATACGCAGCAATGTCTTTCAACAGTGCCGGGTGGACAGCCCGATGGATGGCAACCTGGAGCAGGCCTTGTCCATTCTGGAAGAGTTGCTGACGGATCGGGGGGTGTTTCAGTGCCAGATCCATTTCTCCAGCAGCCAGGCCACCATCTGGACCGTGGATGACCCGTTCCGCTATCGCATCCTCGACCACGAGGCTTTGAGCGATCCGGACATCTGCCTGGTCTACCCGCGCCGCCCCTACCCGAGCCATGCGGCAATAGCACAAGGTGACAACAAGCGGATTCTCGGCACCCTGCGGGCCCTGCGCCTCACCGACCCGACCTTTTATCTGCGTCTAGCCTCGATCAATCTGTTCAACGGCATGGTCAGCCTGACCTTCTCCTGCGACGGCTCGCACTACATGCCGCACGAAGAGTTCCTGCTGAAGGACACCGCGTTCTGGTTTTGAGGGTAGGCCGCACCTAGCTCCGCGCTGACTCGATCTGAGATAATCGGGCTTTTGTTGCGGTAACGGCCCAGGCCCTTGCCGTGGCTGTACTTTTCAGATCGTTCTTAGATGCCCGTTTTGCCTCCCCTCCCCGCGCCGGCCCAGAGACTGAAGCTGCCGCGCCTACCCGGCTCGGCCGATGCCCATGTCCTGGCCGGCTATGCCGCCGGCGCGCCCCTGCTGGTGCTGACCGAAACGGCGCAGGACGCCGCCCGCCTGGCCGAGGAGATCGCCTGGTTCGCGCCGCAACTGGCGGTGAGCCTGTTCCCGGACTGGGAGACCCTGCCCTACGACCCGATCTCGCCCCACCCCGACCTGGTCTCCGAGCGCCTGGCCGCACTGTGGCAGGCAAGCGAGGCCAAGCTCGACGTGCTGATCGCCCCGGCGGCGACGGCCACGCAGCGGCTGGCGCCGCCCGCCTTCCTGGCCGCCCACGCCTTCCTGCTCAAGCAAGGCGACAAGGTGGATGTCGAGGCCCTGCGCACGCGGCTGGCCAACGCCGGCTACAGCCACGTGAACCAGGTGCTGTCGCCGGGCGAGTTCGCGGTGCGCGGCGGCCTGATCGACATCTTCCCCATGGGCGTACAACTGCCCTTCCGCCTGGACCTGTTCGACGAGGAAGTGGAGTCGATCCGCACCTTCGACCCGGACAGCCAGCGTACGCTCTATAAACTCACCGAGATCCGCCTGCTGCCGGCACGCGAGTTCCCGCTGGACGAGGCCGGCATCACCCATTTCCGCCAGAGCTTCCGCGACCGCTTTGAGGGCGACCCGTCCAAGAGCCAGATTTACAAGGACGTGTCGAACGCCCTGGCCCCAGGCGGCGTGGAGTATTACCTGCCACTGTTCTTCGACGACACCGCCACACTGTTCGACTACCTGCCGGCCGGCATGACCCTAGCGCTGCAAGGCGACATCCAGGCCGCGGTGGAGAACTTCTGGCGCGACACCCAAAGCCGACACCGCCTGCTGCAAGGCGACAAACACCGGCCGCTGCTGGCGCCGGAGGTGCTGTTCCTGGCGCCGGACAATTTCTTCGGCACGATCCGGCCGTTCGCCCGGGTGGAGATCGGCGGCCGCTTCGAAGCGGAACACAAACTGCCCTACACCGCCGCGCCGGCGGTGGAAGTCGAGCGCCGGGCCGAAGACCCATTCCAGCGGCTGAAGGCGCACCTTGCCGCGCATGCCGGCACGACGCTGCTGGTGGCCGAAAGCCTGGGCCGGCGCGAGACCATGGTCAACGCCCTGGCCGAATACGGTCTGAAGCCGGACTTGCGCGAGGGCTGGGTGACCGATGGCGCCGCCTTCGCCCTGACCACCGGTCCGCTCGCCGCCGGCTTTGTCGTCAGCGCGCACAAGCTCACCGTCCTCACCGAGACCGAACTCTACGCCCGCAGCGCCGTGGCCCGGCGCCAGCGCGCCGGCAAGCCGACCCAGATCGAGGGCCTGCTGCGCGACCTGTCGGAACTGAAGATCGGCGACCCGGTAGTGCATATCGAGCACGGCATCGGCCGCTATCTGGGCCTCATCAGCATGGACTACGGCGACGGCGATACCGAGTTCCTCACCCTGGAATATGCCGGCGGCGACAAGCTCTACGTGCCGGTAGCGCAGTTGCAGCTGATCGCCCGCTACATGGGCGGCGACCCGGACACCACACCGCTGCACAAGCTGGGCAGCGGCCAATGGGAGAAGGCCAAGCGCCGCGCAATGGAGAAGGCGCGCGACACCGCGGCCGAACTCTTGAACCTCTATGCCCAGCGTGCGGCGCGCCAGGGCCGCGCCTTTCTGGTCAAGGGCCACGACCTCGACGCCTTCGCCGAGGGTTTCGGCTTCGAGGAGACGCCGGACCAGCTCGCCGCCATTGACGCGGTGGTGACCGACATGAAATCGGGCAAGCCCATGGACCGCCTGGTCTGCGGCGATGTCGGCTTCGGCAAGACCGAGGTCGCGCTGCGCGCCGCCTTCGTCGCGGTGGCCGACGGCGCCCAGGTGGCGGTGCTCTGCCCCACCACCTTGCTAGCTGAGCAGCACTTCCAGACCTTCGCCGACCGTTTCGCCGACTTCCCGGTCAAGCTGGCCGAGCTGTCGCGCTTCCGCTCGGCCAAAGAGGTGAACGCCGCACTGGAAGGCATCGTCGCCGGCCGCATCGACATCGTGATCGGCACCCACAAGCTCTTGTCGGAAGACGTGCGGTTCAAAAATCTGGGTCTGGTGATCATCGACGAGGAACACCGCTTCGGCGTGCGCCAGAAGGAACGGCTGAAGGCCCTGCGCGCCGAGGTCGACGTGCTCACCCTGACCGCGACGCCGATCCCGCGCACCCTGGCCATGTCGCTCGAAGGCATCCGCGACTTTTCGGTCATCGCCACCGCGCCGCAGAAACGGCTGGCGATCAAGACCTTCGTCCAGCCCTTCTCCGACGGCCTGATCCGCGAGGCGGCCTTGCGCGAGCTGAAGCGCGGTGGCCAGATCTACTTCCTGCACAACGAGGTGGAAACCATCCAGGCTATGCGCGAGAAGCTGGCCAAGTTCTTGCCCGAGGCGCGCATCGAGGTGGCCCACGGCCAGATGCCGGAGCGCGAGCTGGAACACGTGATGCGCGACTTCTACCACCAGCGCTTCAACCTACTGCTGTGCACCACCATCATCGAGACCGGCATCAACGTGCCGACGGCCAACACCATCCTGATGAACCGGGCCGACAAGTTCGGCCTGGCCCAGCTGCACCAGTTGCGCGGCCGGGTCGGCCGCTCGCACCACCAGGCCTATGCCTATCTCTTGACCCCACCGGGCAGCGGCACCGGCGACAAGGCCGCGATCACGCCGGCCGCCAAGAAACGGCTGGAGGCGATCCAGTCCATGGAAGAACTGGGCTCGGGTTTTTATCTAGCCATGCACGACCTGGAGATCCGTGGCGCCGGCGAGGTGCTGGGCGAGGAGCAGAGCGGCGAGATGCAGGAGGTCGGCTTTTCGCTGTTCAATGACATGCTCAACCAGGCCGTGAAGTCACTGAAATCGGGCAAGGAGCCGGACGTGGCGGCGCCGCTGGCGGCCACGGCCGAGATCAATCTGCACATCCCCGCCCTGCTGCCGGACAGCTACTGCGCCGACGTGCACGAACGGCTGGTGCTGTACAAGCGCCTGGCCAACTGCGCCAACGCCGAAGAGCTGGACGGCCTGCACGAGGAACTGATCGACCGCTTCGGCCTGCTGCCGGAACCGGCCCGGGCGCTGTTGGAGACCCATCGTCTCCGGATCGAGACCGCACCCTATGGCATCCGCAAGCTCGATGCCGGCCCCGACAGCATCGCCGTTCAGTTCGTGCCCAACCCGCCGATCGACCCGATGAAGCTGATCAAGTTGATCCAGACCAAGCGCGAATACAAGTTGGCCGGCCAGGACCGGATCAAGCTGGAAATGACCTCGAACAATCTGGAAGAGCGCGTGGCCCTGTTGCGCGGCCTCATAAAAGAAATCGCCTGACCCGATTCGGGGTCAGGCGTAAAAGGTCTACACGAGACCTGTCTCTGAGTTCCTTAGGCGAGGTAACTGAACAGGGAAGTGCTTGTAGTCAGCGCAAAGGCCCGCTGTGCGGCTTCGAGGCTGGTCTGGCGGCTTTGCAATTCAACGATTGCCGCTGCCTGATCCAGCGTATTGATATCGGACAATGAGCCTTTGTCCAAATTCAAATAGCCTGTCGTCGTGGTCTTGGCGGAGCCGACATCGGCCAAGGCGCCGACAACCCGGTTGGTCACCACACTGACCTTCTGGATCGAGGTGTCGAGATTGTTCAAGGCCGTGGTGATGTCGGCCTGGGTATAGGCAAAACTATCGTTGACGTCGCCCGAGAATTTGGAATTCGTCTCCGGGTCGAAACCGGACACATCGACGATTTGCTTGATGTTGTACAGGGTCTCGAAGACGTTGCCGAATATATTGCTGCCCGGATCGTTGGTTTGCACCGTGCGCCCTGCCTCGATGGTCGCGGTGTTGGTACCCTGCGTGCCTTGATAGTTCACAACCTTGGTGTAATTCGGCCCGGTTCCGACTGGCGTTACGGTTGTATAGGCCTGCACCTTCGCGTTATCGCCGGAAAAGATGTAATTGCCCTCCGAATCTTGCGTATTCGCCAAGGCATAAAGTCGATCGAATGCCGCGCCGATCTGGCTGGAGAGCGTGACGCGCGTCGCATTGTCCTGGCTCGGCGAGAGCTGGACCAGGATCTGGCGCACATCCAGCATGGCCTGGTTGATCTCATTCAGCGTGGTCTGCTCGTACTTCAAAGTGACCTCGGCCTTGGTTTGGTTCTCGGTATACTGGCTGCGGATTGCGATACTGTCGGACAGGCTCAAGGCCCGAACGGAGTCCACGGGATTATCTGCCGGCTGGAGTATGTTCTGGTCCGTTGCAATCTGCTGACTCAGTCTAGCGATGCTCGACTGCTGTTGCTGCATGCCGAGCAGACTCGATTGATAATAGGTCAGGCTACCGACGCGCATAATTCATCTCCTTACTGCTGGACCGCCGACAACAGGTCGGAAAACAGGCTATTGGCAATCTGGATGCTACGTGCCGCCGCCTGGTAAGCCTGTTGGTACTGGATCAGCTTCGCCGCCTCTTCGTCCATATTGACCCCGGACACGCTATCGCGCTGGGCCTTGACGTCGCTCAACAAGCTCGCGTGCGAATCGGCCGAGGTTTTCGCATCGTTCGCCAAGCTCGCTACATAGTTGACCCACTTGTTATAAGCCCCGCCATAGCTCATCGTACCTTCGACGTTGGTACTGCTCGTTTGCAGGTTGGCGAACTGCAAAGCGATGCTGTTATCGCCGGTACCCTGGTATTTGACGGTGAAGGTATCACCCGTCGCCGGCGCACCGGACAGATTCAGCGTCCAACCGTTGTAAGTGACTGCCTGCGGACCAGGGGGCGTATAGGCCACGCCGACTGGGTTGCCCGTGCCTGTGCCCGTGACGTCGAAGGTCGTAGGCGAAGTAAAGGTGAGGGTAACCGTCTGCAGCGTATTTGTGTTGTAGGGTGGCACCGCGCCGACAAAACTGGCTGCGCCGATACTGCCAGTGCCGGTATTGGTCGCGGTCGCGATGGTATCCAGCCTCGGCGTCGCGGCGGCCACTTGGCTGGGTTGGCTGATCGCCAGATCGAGCGTCCGCGCGGCGTCGTTCATCGGCCGGATCAACCAGCGATCGCCGGCGGCCGGTGCCGGCGCGCCGGCCGCCAAGGTAAAGCCTTGATTGACGCCACCGATTGTGGTCACCGCCGCCAAGGTTCCTGTCGTGCTGGCGCCGTCGGACTGGCGAGTCAACGTGTAGTTGGCACCGTCGTAGCTGAGGATATAAGCGCTATCCGTCATTAAGGCATAGTTCGTGCTCGGTATGCTGACATTCACGACGCCGCTGGTATTGCTCGCATTCAATGCCGGCTGATTCACCGAGAAGGAAAAGAAATTCACGTTGACATTGCCGTTTATATCGGCGCCGTTATTGTGGATATCGTTGAATTGCTGGGCCATGACATAGGCCAAACGATCGACCGAGGTTTGGGCAGGCGCCAAAATCTCTTTTTTGAACGCCAGCAGACCGCCAAGATTACCGCCTGAAATGACGCTAGTGTCCATTGCCGGCAATGTCACGCCCCCTGTCTTCAGCGCGGGCAAAACGTCCTGCGGACTATTCGGGTCTTGCACCGTGGTGACGGTGGATGCTTGCGCCCCCAGCACCAGCGACTGGCTATTGCCGATCAGCACATTGCTAGTTCCGTTCTGATCCAGCACCGTGATATTGACGATCTTGCTCAAATCTTCCAGCAGCTTGGAGCGGGTGTCGATCAAGTCGTTTGCCGGCTGCTGACTGATCGCCTGGTACTCGGCAATCTGTCCATTGAGCTTGGCGATCTGTCCCGCAATATTGTTGATCTGCGTAACCGAACTCTTGATCTCGTCGTTGATATCCTTTTGCACCGTCGCCAGATCGGATTGCACGCTATGGAAACGGGTGACCAAGGTATTGCCGGAGGAAATCAGGGCCTGGCGCGCCGCGGTGGAGGTCGGCGAGTTCGCCACTTCATTGGCTGCGGAGAAAAAGGTTTGGACGGCCGTGCTTAAACCCGTGCCCGGGTCGCCCAATAGTTTGTCCAAGGTCAGCGCATGGGTGGAATAGCTGCCGTAGCGCTCTGCCAATGATTGGGTGCTCAATACCTCGGCATCGAGGAATTGGCTATAAATACCGCGCGCTTCTTCGACATGGACACCGGCGCCGAGAAAGCTCGTACCCGAAGGTGAAGGAATGTTCGAGCCGTAAATCACCTCGCGGCGGTGATACCCCTGCGTATTGACGTTGGAGATATTGTTTTGCGTGGTCTGTAGTCCCGCCTGCGCGGCGGCCAAGCCTGTAAGGCCGATGCTAAGCACACTCATCTGCTTCTCCTCAATGCACCGTTATCGGCAAACTGTCGGCAAACTTAAGCCAACTGCCGAATCAAGCGATTCAATTTTGCGCCATAGGCCGGATCGCTGGCATAGCCGGCCTGCTGCAGGCCCTGCGAGAAAGCCACCGTATCCGCCCGGCCGATCGCACCGGGATAGCGGCGCTCGAGCAGGTTGGCATAATCGTCGAACGCCTGCGCATAACTGCCATAAGCGCGGAACGGCTCTTGCTTCTTGATAGGCACGCCGTATTGGTACTCAGTGGTCTGCACTTGTGCGACGCTGCCCTGCCAGCCCTGACCGGCCTTGATGCCGAATAAGTTATGGCTGGGGCTGCCATCCGCCTGCTTGATTTCGCGCTGGCCCCAGCCCGATTCCAACGCCGCGTGCGCCAGCACATATTCGGTCGGCACGCCAAGCCGCTGTGCGGCCGCATCCGCATACGGCCGCATGCGCTGTAGAAACTGGCGCTGGGCTTCCGGCAGATCGGCGGATGCCGATGGGGTGGCCGAGTCGGCGACATGCTCGGTCGCCGCCGCCGATTCGGAACGAGCCGCACCGGAGAGTGGCGCGGCAACAGGCCCGGCATCGGACGGAGGTACGACATCCGCTCCGGCCGCTGGATTCGTTTGCTGGGCCTTGAACTGACGCAGCAGCATGTCGGCGAAGCCGAAGCCGCGGTTCTCGGTGACCTTGCGTGACCATTGTTGGTCAAGCATGTCGCGGTAGAGCTGCATCGTCTGGCTGCCGAACAATTCATCGTTCTGATCATCGAGGTGGGTCTGACGCATGGTCTTCAGCATCATATTGACCACCATCGCTTCGAACTCGTGCGCAGTCGAACGCAAAGCGGCTGCATCGCCGGCCCTTGCCTTGGCGCGCAGGGCATCTGCCCCTTGCACATCGAAGGCCAGTTTATCGGCAAGCGATGTGGTCACCGGCATCATATGATTTCAAGCTCCGCCTTCAAGGCACCCGCCGCTTTCATGGCCTGAAGGATGGCAAGCAGATCTTGTGGCGTAGCCCCGACCGCATTCAGCGCCTTGACGACATCGCCCAAGGTAGCGGCGGCCGGCATGACCACCATTTCGCCCTTATCGCTCTTGATCTGGATATCCGCCTTTTGCGTCACGACGGTTTGGCCGCCGGACAAGGCGCCCGGTTGACTCACCTGCGGCTCGGCGGTGATGGTGACGGCCAAATTGCCATGTGCCACTGCGCACTTGTCCAGTGCGACCAACTGGTTCATGACCACGGAACCGGTCCGGGCGTTCAGTATCACCTTGGGCGATGCCAGCCCGGGGTTGAGTTGAATGTTTTCCAACTGGGACAGGAAGGCGACGCGCTTGTTCGGCTCCATCGGTGCCTTGATCTGCACCACCCTGCCATCCAAGGCCTGCGCACTACCGCGACCGAACACGCGGTCCACCGCATCGGTGACCCGGCTGGCCGTAGTAAAGTCGCTGTCATTCAGTTCCAGGGTAATCGAGTCACCCTGCCCCAAGGCGGTTTGCACGGCGCGCTCGACCGTCGCCCCCGCGGGGATCCGGCCAGCCAGGAGATGGTTGATCTGTTGGCTGCTACCGCCGGCCGACGCACCAGCCCCACCGACCAGAAGGTTGCCCTGGGCCATCGCGTAAATCTGGCCATCGGCGCCCTTGAGCGGTGTCATCAACAGCGTACCGCCGCGCAGGCTCTTAGCGTTGCCCATGGACGACACTGTCACATCGATCGCCTGGCCCGGCTTGGCGAAGGGCGGCAGAGTCCCGGTCACCATGACGGCCGCCACGTTCTTGAGTTGCAAGCTGGTGGCCGGCGGCATATTGACCCCCAACTGACCCAGCATCGAGGCCAGGCTCTGTATGGTGAAGGGGGTCGATGTCGTCTGGTCACCGGTGCCGTCCAAACCGACGACCAGACCATAGCCGACCAGTTGGTTATCGCGCACGCCAGCGACTGAGGCGATATCCTTGATGCGCTCCGCCTGGGCATCGAATGCCGCCAGGATAAGAGCGAGCAAGAGGATTAGAGCTTTAGGCATAGCCACTCCTTAGAACGGCAACATGGTCAGGAAAAAGCGCGCGAACATACTGGCCACTTGCGCTTGATCGAGACCTTGCGAATTTTTCGATTCCAGTTGCACGTCTGCCAATTGGGTCGAATTGATGGTATTCGTGCCCGTAATCAATGAAGGTGCGACCACTCCGGTCAACCGTATGTAATCGGTGTCGTTGTTGATACCGACCTGCTTCTCCCCCGCCACCCGTAAATTTCCATTCGGCAAAACTTCGACCACGGTCACGGTGATCGCCCCTTTGAAGGTATGGGAGTTGCTATCGTTGCCTTTGAAGTCCTGCGTCGAGCTTGAGTCCGGCGACCACGCCGTAGCGCCGATGTTCGGCGATTTTCCGAATAGCTTCGGCGTCGGCACACTGATGGTCGCCGAGGCCTTGCGATCCTCCGTCGTCGCCGAATCGCGCGTGGCCGAGGTGTTCTCGACCAGATTGACCGTCAACACATCGCCGACATAACGGGCGCGACGATCTTCGAAAAGGGCCAGGCTGCGGTTAGGCTGAAAAATAGCGCCGGAATTTTCCACCGCCAAGGGTTTGGGCTGAGGCGCCGCCGAGAACGGCTGGCGGATATTGGTCGAAGGCACATTACTGCAGGCCGCCAACAGCACGACCGACAGTACCAACGAGTAGAGCCCGGCCATTGATCTTCGTTTCATACCCTCTGCCTTATCCATCTGCGCAAAACACAGTACAGCCCGAACACAGCAATCTCCATGCCAACACCAAAATCAATAAGCAACGCATTGATAAACAAAGAAAAAAATAGAGCCAGCGGAGTCCGCGATGCGACCGGAAATAAACGGGCGGCAAAAGTTGCCGCCCGTTTGCCAGCATGGCAGCCCTCAAGCGATTAGAGCTGAGTGAGTCGCTGGAGCATCTGATCGGACGTCGTAATCGCCCTTGAATTCAATTCGAAGGCGCGCTGCGCGACGATCATGTTCACCAGTTCCTCCGCCACGTTGACGTTCGAGGATTCGGTGAATTTCTGGTTGAGCACACCCAAGCCGTTGGTGCCGGGGTTATTGACCTGCGGCGCACCGGAAGCCGCCGTTTCGGTGAACAGGTTTTCGCCCGTACTCAGCAAACCGGCCGGGTTCACAAAGTTCGCCAACTGGATTTGCCCCAATTGCTGGACCGTACCGTTCGACAAGGTCGCGCTGACGACGCCATCACGCCCGATGGTCAAGGTTTGCAGATCCGATGGAATGGTGATCGCGGGTTGCAGTTGATAGCCACTGGATGTCACCAGCATACCCTGGCTATCGACCTGGAACGCGCCGGACCGCGTATAGGCGGTCGAGCCGTCCGGCATCAGGATTTGATAGAAGCCGCGGCCGTTGATCGCGACGTCGAGCGGGTTCTCCGTTTGCTGCACGCCACCCTGGCCAAACAACTTCTCCGTCGCCACCGTCTGGACGCCCACGCCCAATTGCAGGCCGCTGGGAATCTGGGTCTGCTGCGAGGATTGCGCACCGGGCTGGCGAATGACCTGGTAGAGTAGGTCTTCGAAGACGGCCTGGCCGCGCTTGAAACCCACGGTGTTGACGTTGGCCAGGTTGTTGGAAATGACGTCCAACTGGGTCTGTTGGGCATCCAGGCCCGTGCGGGCGATATGCAATGAACGCAACATGGTTTAGTTCTCTCCTTAGACCGTGAGCACCTTGGTGGCGCTACGGTCGTTCTCGTCCACGGTTCGGATGACCCGCATTTGCAGATCGAACTGGCGCGAAAGCTCGATCATATTCACCAACGATTTGGCGGGGTTCACATTGCTCATCTCCAACGCCCCGGTCACCAGCCGCACGTTGGCATTTGCCGGCGCAGGGTTTCCCGAGCGTAGGCGGAACAGGCCATCGCCGCCGCGCGTCAAGTCGGCTGCCGGTGGATTGACCAGCTTCAGGCGGCCTGCGGTGCTCACGGCCGCCTGTCCTGGCAATACTGTCGACACCGTACCGTCACCACCGATGCTGACCTCCTGGTCGAGCGGCACTGCGATCGGCCCGCCATCGCCCATGACGGTCAAGCCGGTGGCGGTCTGCAATTGCCCATCCGGGCTGACCTGGAGTTTGCCCATGCGAGTATAGGCCTCCTGGCCATCAGGCCCCTGCACAGTCAGCCAGCCTTCACCGCGCACCGCAAGGTCGAGCGCGGCGCCGGTCTGCTGCAAAGGGCCGGGACTGAAGTCGGCACGTGGCGATGTCTCGACGACAAAGGCACGTGTTTTGGCGCCATCGCCCTGGACCGGCAAGGCCCGGAACAGGTCTTCCTGTGCCTTGTAGCCTTGGGTATTTACGTTCGCCAAATTGTTGGCAACCGAGGCGTGCTGCAGGGTTACCTGCTTGGCCCCGGTCATGGCGATGTAGAGCGCACGATCCATATATGCCCTTAAATCCTAGGCTGCGGTTAACGCAGGTTGACCAGGGTTTGTAGGAGCTGGTCCTGCGCCCGGACGGACTGGGCATTGGCCTGATACAAACGCTGGGCGACGATCATGTTGACCAATTCGGCGGTGAGGTCGACGTTGGACTCTTCCACCGAACCCGATTGCAGCACACCCAGCACACCACTGCCCGGGGTGTTCTCCACCGCCGCACCGGCGGCCTGCGTATTGGCCCACTGGTTATTGCCCAAGGGCAGCAAACCGCGTGGGTTGTTGAAACTGGTCAACACGACCTGACCCAGGGTGCGCGACTGGCCATTGGTGTAGCGGCCCTGAATTGTGCCGTCCTTGGCCACGCTGAGGCCGGCGATGCGGCCGGAAGAATAGCCATCCTGGGTCACCTGGGAGGTGCCAAACGTCGTGCCGTATTGCGTGAAGCCGGTCAAGTCCAGGCTGAAGGTCAGCGCCGCCGCGCCGCTGTTCAACGTTGCCGCCGGCACCGTGGGGCTGAACGCCGCCGCTGCCGCGCCGTCGATCTGGTTGACGCTACCATTGGTGTTGAAAGTGATGGTATGCGTCGGCGTTGCGGCACCGCCGGGCGGGCCGACCACCAGGTTGTTATTGACGTACATGTCGAAGTTCCAGCTATTGCTCGCCGTCTTCTTGAAATAGAAGACCAGGCCATGCGCCACGCCCAACTGGTCATAGACGGTCATCGAAGTCGACCAGTTATAGGTAGAGGGGTTGGAGGGGCTGATCGCACCCGACGGCAGGGTCGCACCGGCATCCAGGTTCGCGCTTAGCGTTGCCGTCGTCGTCGTGTTCGGCGGCGCCGGCGTAAAGGCAATCTGTAACGACTTGGTGGCGCCGGGCACGACGATGCCGCTTGTGTTCGCCAACCAGCCTTGCAGGATTTGGCCGGTGCTGTTGACGATGTAGCCATTCCCATCCAAGTGGAATTGACCGTTGCGGGTATAGGAGATCGCGCTACTGCCAGGCGGCGTCAGTTTGAAAAAGCCCTCGCCGCTGATCCCCATGTCCAGTGGGTTGTTGGTGACGGTGACATTACCCTGGGTAAATTGTTGTGCGATTTCGGAAACCTGCGTACCGATACCGACCTGGAGCGCAGAGGTGCCATAAACCGAGGAGGCATAGACGTCGGCAAACTGCGACTGCGATGTTTTGAAACCAACCGTGCTGGAGTTGGCAATGTTGTTGCTGATGACATCCAGATTGCTACTGGCGCCTTTAAGACCGCTCAAACCCTGTTGAAAGCTCATTTGCCTGCCTCCTTAGTAAATCTGCCGCACTTGGCTCATCTGGCGCGAGCCCAGACCGATCGTCTGCAATTCGATGCCGCCGTTGTTGATGACCACACTGCTTACGCCGACCAGCGCAAGTGCAGTCGCATCGGCCTTGGTGCCGTCTTTGCTGGCCTCGGCCGCAAAGCTATATTGGCCGTCAGCCAGCTGCTGCCCGGTCTGGTCCTTGCCGTCCCAGACAAACGACTGCACACCGGCCGCCTGCGGCCCCATATCCAAGGTGCGGACCACTTGGCCGTTGGCATCGAGGATATTCACCTTCAGGCTGTCCACGCTGCCCTTCAGCTCAACCGCACCACCGCCGAGCGCCTTGTTCAAGGTCAGCGTATCGCCATCGACCAGCACCTGACGGCCGATCAGCGAGGCCGCCTGCATGGTCTGGCTGGATTTATAACCATCCAACAAGGCACTGATGCTGTCGTTCAGCTTGCTGATACCCTCTACCGTGGACATCTGAGCCAACTGCGAGGTCATCTGAGCGTTGTCGAGCGGATTGTTCGGGTCTTGGTTCTTCAACTGCGTGGTCAGTAGCGTCATGAACCGGTCCTGCATCGCCGCCACGTCCGATTTTGTGGCCTGAGTACCGCTTTGCCCGTTCAGCGAGTTGACCAAACTTGTCCGGTCGGCGCTATTCGAAGTGTCGATGGCCATAATTCATTCCTCCTTAGGACTGGAGCAGCGCCAGCGTGCGCTGCATGAGATCTTTCGCCGTGGACATCACCTCGGCATTGGTTTGGTATGAGCGCGAGGCCGAGATCATGTTGACCATCTCCTCCACCGCATCGACGTTCGGGTAGGTCACATAACCCTTCGAATCGGCCAAGGGGTGGCTCGGGTCGTAGACCATGCGCGGCGGCGATTTGTCGTCGACGACCTCCTTCACTCGAACGCCCTGTGCCAGAGGATCGTTTTTAGTGACCGGCACAGCTTCGAACACAACCTGCTTGGCCTTGTATGCCTCGCCCGTCGACGAGGTTGCCGAGTCGGCATTGGCCAGATTACTGGCCACCGCGTTCAAACGCATGGATTGCGCGCTAAGCGCCGAGGCCGAAATTTGAAAGACGTTGAGCATGGACATTAGCGGCTAGCCTCCAGGGCTTGAGCCATCGTGCGGAAGGTGCCGCGCGCACGCTCGAGCAGAAACTGGTAATGCATGGCATTCTCGGCAAAATGCGCACGCTCGACATCGCTGTCGACCGTGTTGCCATCCAAGCTGGGCTGGAGCGCGGTGCGGTATTGCACTGCGCCGGCCCCGCCGGAACCGCCAACCCCGGCGAGGTGCTTGCCTGCGGTACGGGTCATGGCTAGCGGGCCCGCGGAGGCGCCCATCGCCGAGCGCAGGGCCGCTTGAAAATCGATATCGCGCGCCTTGTAGTTCGGCGTGTCGGCATTGGCGATATTCGCCGCGATCAATTCCTGACGGCGCGCCCGCAGGTCCAGCGCGCTCTGCACAAAAGCCAATTCCTGATCGAGTTTTCCTAGCATGGTGCGACTCCTTCCGCACCGAGTAGAGCAAGGCCCGTGCCAGGACCAGGTATATTTGCAATGTATTGTATTTATTGACTTTTTAGTGGCACGACGGGCAGCCTCAAGGCGGCAAAAGCGGACTTGCCGGCGGCAAAGATTGCCGCCTCTCGGGAATCAGCCGCGCTCGACCCGGTTGCGGCCCATCGCCTTGGCACGGTACATCGCCTTGTCGGCACGCGAGATCCAGACATCCCGTTCCTCGCCCGGCTGCCGCTGGGTCACACCGGCACTGAAGGTGATCAAGATGCGTTCGTTGTTGTGCAGGAAAAAGGTTTTGGTCAGTTCGCGCTGCAAACGCTGCATCACACGTTCGGCCTCGGCCAGATCAGTGTTCGGCAGCATGATCAGGAATTCTTCGCCGCCCCAACGTCCGAGAGAATCCGTTGGGCGCAGCAACTGCTTGGTCACCTTGGACAAATGGATCAGGGCTTGATCGCCCGCTTGATGGCCATAACTGTCGTTGATCTTTTTGAAGTGGTCGATATCGAGCAAGGCCAGGCTCAACGGCGCCGTCATGCGCTCTGACCGCGCCAACTCCCGCTCCATGGCCTCTTCCATGCCGCGCCGGTTGAGCGCGCTGGTCAACTGGTCTTCGCGCACCAGATTGGCGGCTTCCTGCAGATCGCTCTCCAACTCCCGAATGCGGCCCTCGGCCTGCTCGACATGCTGGCGGGCATCGAGCAACTCGCCATGCGTCTCCCGCATCTGGTCGCGCATACGGCCCATCTCGGCCGTCAGCCCTTCCATCACCTCGTTCAATTCGCCCAAATCGTCCGCCGCGGCGATCTTGTCGGCGTAGATTTGAATGCGCTCATGCTGCTCGCCGGTAGTCTCGGTCAATTCACCGACCCGATCGACGAAAGTGGAAATCAAACCCTTCAGGCGGGTCTTGGCCTCTCTAAGACTGGTCTGCAAGGCCTTTTGCCGGTTGACCACTTCTTCCAGCGTGCGCTCGGCATCGAAAATGCTGCTGTAATTGAGGCTGTCGCCGACCACCGCATGCACAGTCTCGATCTGGCGGCGTATCCACGGATCGTCAGCGAACATGTCGCCGACGTTACGGAACAGCAGCGCCACCACTCGCCGCAGACCATCGAGCAGTTCCACATTATCTTCGGCGCGGATGATGAACTCGCGCCACAAGCGCCCGAGCTCGCCAATCTGCTGGCCGGCTTGCGACAACTGCGTCGATTCGACTTCTTGAGCCAGGATCTGCGCGCGTTTGGCCAAGTCCGGCCACAAGGCCTCGCAGCCGGCAGCAAAGACCCCGATGCTGTCGACCATGGCTTGCGTAAGCTCGCTCGGCATCGCCTCAGAACCGACAGTGGGCACGGCCACGGCACTCGCTGCCTGCACCTCGCCTTCCTGTTCCGGCAATTCCTCTTCGCCTTCCATCACCTTCCTGGAGGTCGGCGTTTCGGCCCAAGAACGCGCCAAGGCAGTGATTTTCTCGTGCAATTCGCTCGGCTGATTGCCGAAGTTGATCAATACCCGCTCGACCATTTCCCGTTTCTTGGCCTGCGGCAGGCCCACATGGCGGGTATCCCATTGACCAAGCAGGGTACGAATCGCCTCCGGCCAAGGCGCCGCCTTTTCCTCTTCGCCCGAGACCGCGGCATAGGCGCGCCGGTAGTTATCCGGCGTAGGCGGCAACTTGCGCTGCGTCAGCCACTTGAGCGCATCGCGCGCTATGTTGGTCGGTTGACTTGGATGATCCATCGAGATCGCCGTATCCTAGAGGTGTTTTGCTAAAGCTGAAATTTTAGTCACACTCCAACAAGATCGCCATGACGTTTTATCTAAGCAGACTCATGCTCTGCCTTTTATTCCTTCTAGGCAATTCCAGCCTGGCTCAAGAGGCGATGCCGATACAATCGCTGGAACAGATGACCCAAATGGCAGCGGAACACCTGAAGTCGGAGGCCAGCCGCAGCTACCCCGAATTTCAAGCACAGATCGACATTCGCCCGCCCGACCCGCGCCTGCGCCTTTATCGCTGCAGCCACTTGGAATTCAGCCTGGCCCCCGGCACCCATCTGTATGGCATGGGTTCGCTTGGCGTCCGCTGCGAGGCCCCACAGCCTTGGGCACTGTATCTGGGCTATCAAATCGAGCTCCGCGGACCGGTCTTGGTTGCCGCTAGAGCATTGGCCGCACGCGAGGCGGTCAAGCCTCGGGACGTCGAGCTCAGAGAGATCGATCTTAGCGCCGACCCAGGCAACTACCTGCGCAATCCGCAGCAAGCCGTCGGTCTGCTAAGCAAACAGCCGATCCTAGCCGGACAAGCGCTGACGCCCAATATGCTGACAAAACCGCTGGCGATCCGGGCCGGACAAAAAGTTCGCATCATGGTGCAGACACCCACCTATACGGTCAGCCAGGAATGCACGGCGATCTCGAATGCGGTGGCCGGCGACCTCGTGCGCTGCAAGGCGAACAATGGCCGAATCCTTCAAGGTGTCGCGATGGATGACGGCACGCTGCAAATCCAGTTCTAAATTGGATAGGCTCTATGCCGATATTGGTGTACATTAAGCCATCTTTAGCCGGCCAAACGGGCGGTTCCCTATGAAAATCGACGGCCTTATCCCCACCGCAAACAGCCAACGGCTCGATACCGCGAAAAACCGCCGCAAAGGAACGGCGTCGAAGACCGGCAGTGCCGCAAGCAGTGACAGCAATGTCGAATTGACCGGCATTTCCTCACGCCTGCAAGAACTCGAAGCCTATCTATCCGGCTTCGATGGCGTGGACATGCCCAAGGTCGAGGCGATGCGCCAAGCCATCGCCGAAGGCCGTTATGGCATCAACGAGGATGTGATTGCCGAGCGACTGGTCGGCGATATCGTCGAGGATCTGCGGCGCCAAGCAAAAAAATGACGTCGACCCTGACCCGAATCGAGACGATTGCGGCAAACTTGGCCGCTTTCGTTTCCTTATTGCGGCGCGAAAGCGAATGCCTTGCCCAAAAAGACCCCGATGCGCTGGCCCATATCCTCGACGAAAAAAACCGCATGACCGCCACCCTGGCCAAACAATGGGATGAGCTATGCCAGGCCGTTGGCCTGCCCGGCGCCTCCCGCACCGCATTGGAAGGACGGCTGGTCGAGCAAGGCGACCGGGCAACGATCGACGCTTGGCGTGTAGCCAGCCGTTTGAGTCAAAATGCGAAAGAATTGAATGAACAAAACGGCGCCTTGATCCGCCTGCAATTGCTGCAAACCAACAAGGCCATCGAAGTCTTGCAGACGGCCTCGCGTCAGAACAGCACTTACGGACCGGACGGCTTATCCGATGGCTCTCTTGCCTACACCCGAACCATAGACAAGGCATGACTATGCAAACGACGACACTTCAAGTTGGCGGCATGAGCTGCATGGGTTGCGTCAACAGCGTCAAACGCGTGCTATCCGACTTGGCAGGCGTTCAATCCACCGAGGTCGACCTGGCCAGCGGCCAAGTGCAAGTCAGTCACGACGAGCAGTGCAAGCCCGAGACGCTGCGCGAAGCGATCGAGTCGGCCGGTTACAAGGTCCTCGCTACCAATTAAGCGCCCCACCCGACTCCTTGGACAGCGCGGCCAGGTAGTCGGCATGCGCCCCGAGCTCTTCCTCGCTCGGGGTCAACACCCGCAATGCCAGGCCTGCTTTGAGCTTACGGCTCGAACCGGCATTGTGACTGATGGTCTCGATGCCCAGCGATTCCTGGCCGCGCGTCATCGCCAAATAAACCTCGGCCAGCAATTGGGCATCGAGCAGAGCGCCATGATATGTACGGCCCGAATTGTCTACCTCATAACGCCGACATAAGGCATCGAGGTTATTTTTCTGGCCCGGGTGCAAATCCTTGGCCATTTTCAAGGTGTCTTGCACCCCGACACACTGCGACTCCAACTTCGGCCGGCTAAGCATCCGCAACTCGGCGTTCAAGAAGCCCATATCGAATGGCGCATTGTGGATTACCAGCTCGGCCGCCTCGACGAAAGCGAGGAGATCGTCGACGACATCGGGAAAGCGCGGCTTGTCGGCGAGAAACTCATTGGTCAAACCGTGCACGGCAATCGCACCCGCATCGATCTCTCGATCCGGATTGAGATAAACATGGAAACTCCGCCCGGTCACTTGCCGGTTCACGATCTCCAAGGCGCCGATCTCGATGATGCGGTGCCCCTGGGCGGGGTCGAGGCCCGTGGTTTCGGTATCCAATACCACTTTTCGCATTACGCCACCCCTATTCCTTTCGCCACGCCTCGGTTGGCCAGGGAATCGACTCGCTCGTTTGGGCTCCGGCCGCCCGCAATCGTGGGCTTCACATGCGCTTCGCGCATATGGGCCTCGCCGAAACTCACACAAGCCCCTGTGCTCATCGGTTTACCCCCGATACTTGGCCGGCACCTATATTTGCCAAGGCATCGGCTCGTTCGTTTTCCGGGTGCCCGGCATGCCCCTTCACCCAGCGCCATTCGATTGCGTGCCCGCCGGCCAACTCATCCAAGGCCTGCCACAGATCCTGATTCTTCACCGGTTTGCCGTCGCTGGTGCGCCAGCCGCGCCGCCGCCAATTCGCCAGCCACTCGGAGATGCCTTTCTGGACATATTGCGAATCGGTGTGCACCCGCACTTTGCAGGTTCGCTTGAGTACGCGCAAGGCTTCGATCACCGCGGTTAGTTCCATCCGGTTGTTGGTCGTATTGGGCTCACCGCCGAACAATTCCTTCTCGTGATCGCCAAAGCGCAGCAAGGCCCCCCACCCGCCGGGACCGGGATTGCCTTTGCACGCGCCATCGGTGTAGACATCGACCACCCCGTCTAGCCGTTCAGTCATCACTACCTCGATGCAATGTCGTTTTCGGAACCGGCCGCACGATACTCGCACCCGGCCGCCATACTTCGTGCCATTTCGGTGTCATCAAACGCATCCCCGGTGTGCGCTTGATCGCATGCAAGAGATAGACACCGCCGCCCAACGCCCACCAGCGATCACCGGCCGCTTCCAGACAGGCAAAACGGCGCAACCACTTCGCCTGCCTCAAGGGCGGCGCATAGCAAATCATGCGCCCTGCCTGCAGCTCGAAGCCCAGCAGGGCCAGCCAATCCTTCAGCCGGCTCAAATGCAAGAAACGGCCATGCCACGGATAACCGCCGCGTCCGCGCCATAGCAGTCGGCGTAAGCCCCATAGACTCAAAGGATTAAACCCGGCAATCAACAAATGCCCCTCCGGCCGCAATATCCGCTCCGCCTCGCGCAAGACTTGATGCGGGTAAGCGCTGAATTCGAGGACATGCGGCAAGGCGAGCAAATCCAGGCTCTGGCTAGCCAGCGGCGAGGCCTCAGGATGGCAGCGCAGTTGCCCGTCGGCTTGATCCGCGCAATACCGATTCGGCATGCGATTCGCCTGCAACAGGTCGACCCAGCACATGCCCGCCTGCATCGCATTGAAGCCGAAGATATCGGCACACGCCTGATCGAACCAGGCGCGCTCCTTGTCCAGGACATAGCTCCCCTGCTCGCTTTCGAACCAATCCTGCATGGTTGACGTTATTCCTGCTTACTCATGAAAATGCCGGCATGCTACGCATCGAGGCCATTCCCGCCCTGGAAGATAACTACATCTGGGCCATCGTCGGCGACGGCCATTGCGCAGTTGTCGACCCGGGCGAAGCGGCCCCCATTCTATCGTGGATGCAGCAACACGAGCTGCAGTTGAGCGCGATACTCGTCACCCACCATCATGGCGACCACGTCAATGGCATCGCCGGCTTGCTCGATCACTACTCGGTGCCGGTCTACGGTCCCGCGCAGGAAACCATCGCCCACGTCAGCCAGCGAGTCGATGAGGGCGATCGCGTGCTGATCCCTGCCATCGACGCCGAGTTTTGCGTGATGTCGGTGCCAGGGCATACACGCGGTCATATCGCATACCACGGCCATGGCCTGCTGTTTTGCGGCGACACCCTGTTTGCCTGCGGTTGCGGCCGCCTCTTCGAGGGCACGCCAGCGCAAATGTATGATTCCCTGCAACGGCTGGCCGCGCTACCCGACGCGACCCAAGTCTACTGCGCGCACGAATACACGCTTGGCAACGTCGCCTTCGCGCTCAGCATCGAGCCGGGCAATCCCCGACTCGGTGAGCGCGACCGACAAGCACGAGAAAAACGATCACAGGGCTTGCCCACCCTCCCTAGCAGCATCGCCCTGGAACACGCCGCCAACCCCTTTCTCCGCTGTCATGAGCCTGCCATACGCCAAGCCGCGGAGACTTATGCCCAGCGCCCACTCAATACACCCGTTGAGGTATTCGCTGTTGTACGAGAGATGAAAAACCATTACAGACAATAGATTAGGCGTCTGTTTTTCTGGACCAAATTAAGAATGCGATGCAACCATCGGTTTGTGGCACACATCCGAATTCAACGATAATCTCGAATTTAAGGAGATGGCCTGCAAGGCTTGATGTTGAACCAATGCTAACAAAAGCAGCAATCCGCCATTTTCTCGCCTCCGGCCTGCTCGCGATTGGCCTTACCTTGCCGCAAACCGGACAGGCTGGCGACCTAAAACAGCCAACGACGGCCGCGCCAGGCCTGAAGATCAGCTACTCGCTGGCACACCCCTCCAGCCTCAACGAACCTGGCAGCCGTGTCGATCTGTGGGAGCGCATTCGCGCCGGTTTCAACTTGGCCGATACCAGCCCCGAACTCGTGCATACCCATGAGTCCTGGTATGCCGACCGGCCCGGCTATCTCGCACGTGCCGTGGAGAGAAGCCGGCTCTATCTGTTCCATATCGTGGAAGAAGTCGAAAAACGCGGTATGCCGATGGAAATCGCCTTGCTGCCGATGATCGAATCCGCCTACAACCCCTTGGCTGAGTCACCGCAAAAGGCCTCCGGTATCTGGCAGTTCATCCCCTCTACCGGCCGCATCTATGGTCTGCAACAAAACCCCTGGTATGACGGCCGCAAAGATATCCTCGCGGCCACCGACGCCGCGCTCGATTACCTGCAACAGCTGCACGACATGTTCAACGATTGGCAGCTGGCCCTGGCCGCATACAACTGTGGCGAAGGCTGCGTCGCCCGCGCGATCGCCCGCAACAAAGCCAAAGGCCTCGACACCGATTTCGCCAGCCTGAACCTGCCGACCGAGACCAAGCATTACGTGCCTAAATTGCTCGCCGTCCGAAACATCATCCGACAGCCCGAACAATTCGGTATCGCATTGGAAAGCATCGCCAACGAGCCCTATTTCATGCAGGTTTCCCTCAATCGCCCGATGGAGGCACGCCATGCCGCCAAACTGGCCGAAATGGACCTGGACAACTTTCTTTCGCTGAACCCCGGCTACCGGCGCAAGGTCATTCATAGCGACACCCCGGGGGTGCTGCTGTTGCCAGCCGACAAGGTCGAGACCTTCCACTACAACCTGCAACGCCTGGGCAACCGCAATCTGCTCCAGGAATACCAAGCCAAACGCGGCGAGCTAGCGAGCACGATCGCGGCCAAGTTTGGCGTGTCTTTGGCTTGGCTCAAGGAACACAATCCGATCAAGTTGTGGCGCGGCAAGGTCGCCAATACGCAGACCCTGGTCGTGCCGGCACCCAGCAGCAGACCAGGCCAAACCAAGGTCGAGGCGTCACCCCCCAATCCCACTCCAGCAGCGCATTCTGCCGAGGTCAAGCACGCCGAGGTCAAGCACAGCGCAACAAGCGCCAAGCCCAGCAAACACGCACGCCAACGCACGCACACCGTACGCAAGGGCGACACCTTGAAGCGCCTCGCCAAACGCTACAATGTGAAGGTTTCCGAGATTCGCCACATCAACCAGGCGACGACCGAACCGTTGCGGCCCGGCACCAAGCTCACCATCCCGGCCAGCAGTTAGCCGTACAAATGGCAGGCTACGCGCCGGCCTTGCCACGCGCCCAATGGGGGATCCCGTTCAGCACAGATAGGCCGCGCATCGCCACAACGTGGCGCGAACGGGCAGCCAAGCTGAGCCGATTTTTCCGAGAAGACGGCGGTCTGCGGCAAGCCTTGCCCCGGCGCCGATGCCAGCAATAGGCGGGTGTAAGGATGCAGCGGCTGCCCCAAGATACTTGGCGCGTCACCCTCTTCGACGATGCGGCCGCGATACATCACCGCCACCCGATGGGCGAGATAGGCCACGACGGAAAGGTTGTGGCTGATGAACAAATAGGCCAAGCCATGCTCGCGCTGCAGATCCTTCAACAAATTCAGGATCTGGGCCTGAACCGAGACATCCAGGGCGCTCGTCGGCTCGTCGCAGATCAGCAACTGGGGTTCCACGGCCAACGCCCGCGCAATGGCGATACGCTGGCGCTGGCCACCGGAAAAGGCGTGCGGGTAACGCAAGGCCGCGCTCGCGTCCAAGCCGACTTGTTCAAGCAAACGAACGACCAAGGCCTTGCGTTCCGACCGCCCCAGTTCCGGCCTAAGGGCTTGCATGCCCTCGGCCAGGACCTCGCCCACCCGCATGCGCGGATTGAGCGAAGCAAAGGGGTCTTGGAACACGATCTGCATTTCGGCCCGCTTGCGCCGCAAGGCCTCGCCGTCCAAGCGGCCGATCTCCGTGCCGGCCAGCCGTACGCACCCGGCCGTCGGCTCGATCAGCCGCAATATACCGCGTGCCAAGGTGCTTTTGCCGCAGCCCGACTCACCGACCAAGGCCAAGGTCTCGCCGGCCCGGATCTCGAACGAGACGCCATCGACCGCCTTGACTGCGCCGACGGTTCTGCGGAACAAGCCCTTGCGAATGGGGAAATGCACGGCAAGGTCTTGCACTTGTAGCAAAGCCGGCTGATCCGAAGGCGGCTCGACCTCGCTGGACCGCGGCAGGTCCGGCCGGGGTAAACCAGGCCGGGCTTCAACCGCCAAATGGCAACGCACGCGATGCCCCGGCCGCAGCTCATAGAGAGCCGGGATCTCGTGGCGGCAGCGGTCCCATGCCTGCGCACAGCGTTCTTGGAAACGACAACCGGGAAAGGCCGTACCGAGCGGTGGCACGTTACCTGGGATATGGTCCAAGCGCTCGCCACGCCGCCGGGTCGAAGGCAATACGCTGAACAGCTTCTGCGTATAGGGGTGGAAGGGTTGGTCATACAACACCTCGCGTGCCGCCCACTCGACCACTTCGCCGGCATACATGATGGCCACCCGGTCGGCCATATCCCGCGCAACGTCGAGGTCGTGGGTAATGAGCAACAAGCTCATACCCTGCTCCACCTGCAACTGTTTGAGCAAACGCAGGATCTGCGCCTGCACGGTCACGTCCAATGCCGTCGTGGGCTCGTCCGCGATCAAGAGCTGCGGCTCGCCGGCCAGCATGGTGGCGATCAATGCGCGTTGGCGCTGACCGCCGGAAAGCTGGAAGGGATAACTCGCGGCCAGATCGACCGGCAGGCCGACGGCAAGTAACAAACGCCGGACCTCGGCTTCGGCCACGGCGCCCTTTAAACTCCGATGTACCGACAAGGCCTCGGCGATCTGCTGGGCGATGGTCAACACCGGGTTCAGACTCAACATCGGCTCTTGGAAAATCATGGCTAGCCGGCCGCCGCGCACCCGCTGCATCGCGCGTTCAGGCAAGGCAAACAGATCGGTCCCGTTCAAATTGGCCTCGCCGCCGGTGATGGCCAAGCCCTCCGGCAACAAACGCATCAAGGCCAAGGCAGTGAGCGACTTGCCGCAACCCGATTCCCCCAGCAAGGCCACGCATTCGCGCGGACCGATGGCTAAGGACACGCCATCGACCGGCACCAAGCGACGCTCGCCAGCCGCAATTTCCACACGCAGGTCGTGCAAGGCCAAGCCGTTCACGCTCGCGCCCCCGCTCTCGGATCGAAGGCATCGCGCACGCTATCGGCAAACAGATTGGCCGATAACACCAGTATGAACATGAACAGAAAGGCCGCCGCCAGCTGCCACCAGACCATGGGCTCGCGCGCCAGCTCCAAGCGGGCACCGTTGATCATATTGCCCCAGCTCGCCATGGTCGGATCGACGCCGACGCCGACATAGGACAACACTGCCTCGGCCAGCACCAAGCCGGAGAAATCGATCACCACCGTAATCAACACCAGATGGCCGACGTTAGGCAGGATGTGGCGCGACAAGATGCGCAGGTTGGCGACCCCGAAGGCACGCGCCGCCTGGATGTATTCCAACTCGCGCAACTTCAGCGTCTCAGCGCGCAATAAACGGGCCAGACCGGTCCAACTGGTCACGCCGAGGATGCCGCAAAGAAACACCAGACGCAGATCGGAGCGGGCCGCCGAGGTATCGAACAACTCGGGATGCGTCTCGACATAGACCTGGGCCACCAGCACCGCCGCCGCAATCAGCAGCACGCCGGGAATGGAATTCAGGGTCGTGTAGACAAACTGGATCACATCGTCCACCCGGCCGCCGTAATAGCCGGCCGCCACGCCCAAGAACAAGGCGAAGGGCAACATGATCAAGGTCGTCAGCGTGCCGATCAGCAGGCCGGTACGAATGCTCTTGAGCGAGAGATAGAGCACATCCTGCCCGACCTTGTCGGTGCCCAGGATATGGTAGTCGATGGAAAGACGCCCCAACACGCCACCGAGCACGAGCAACAGGCTCAGCGTCATCAGCGCCGTACGCCAGGCCGCCGCCTCGGGCGCTCGAAGCAGTTGCGTTGTCGCCGGAAGGAAACCACGGGCCTGCCATACCCGGCTCAATGCCGCCAGCAGCCAAAAACCGAACGCCAGCCCCGCCCCCCACAGCGCCCCCGCCGCCGCCCGCCAAGCGATGTCCCCGGCCCGCTCCGCCGTGCCCGCCAAATGGGCGCCGCCGTATTTCAGGCGCGGGTAGGCGCGCATTTGGCCACCGTCCGGCAGGCTCAGGTTTTCCTTGGCATAGAGATGCAGGGCAAAGGGCTCGGAATAGGTCTTTTCCACCCGCATGCGCAGCGGCTCGGCGAGGACATCCAGCACGGACAGCACCTCATTGCCATACTGTACCGGCGCCCCCGCTTCCACCGGCAAGGCCGGGCGGAAATGCAGCGAGTCGAGCACGCCGATTACGGCATAGCAGGCCAGGATCACTGCCGTCACCACTCCCATCCGGCTTTGCGCCACGCGCAGCCACGGCGCACGCAAATGTTCGTGCCGCCGCACGTGCAGGACAAAACCGAGCACCGCCGCCAAGAGCAGGAATAGCAGCGCATCGCTCCACAGGATCTCAGGTCGAAAGCTCATTCCAGCCTCACCCGCGGATCGACTGCGGTATAGGAAATATCCGTCAGCAACAGCCCCAGGATGTAAAGCACCGAGCCGAGAAACACCATGGCCCGCACAATGGCAAAGTCCTGGGCCTGGATGGCGTCGATGGTGTAACTGCCAAGACCGGGGATACCGAAGAACGATTCCAAAATCAGGCTACCGAGAAACAGGCGCGGGATCACCACCACGGCACCGGTGAGGATGGGGATCATCGCGTTGCCCAAGACATGGCGGAACAGCACGGCACGCTCGGACAGGCCCTTGGCCCGGGCGGTGCGAACGTAGTCCTTGTGGATCTCTTCCAGAAACAGCGTGCGGTAGAACCGGCTGGAGTCGCCCAGGCCGGAAACCACCCCGACCAGGACCGGCAGCAGCAGAAACTTGATACCCGCCCAACCCAGCTCGTAACCGGACACCGGCACCCAATGCCAGAGCTTGCCCAAGAGGTACTGACCGCCGATGATGTAGAACAGGCCCGAGATCGACATCAACACGACGCACAACACCACGCCGGCGAAATCGAGATAGGTCGCGCGAAATAACACCATGACCAGAGCGAAGCTGATGTAGGCCATGAGCCCAACCAGGAAGGTCGGCAAGGCGATGGCCAGGCTGGGCCACATGCGTATGCCGATCTCGCGGGCGATGTCGCGGCCATCGTCGGCCTGACCGAACGAGAAGGCAAACAGCTTGAGCGATTTGTCGACGAACAGGGTATCGCTGACTTTGCCTAGGCCCTGCTCCGCCCGATTGAAGAACAGCGGTTTGTCATAGCCATGCTCGGTCTTCCAACGCTCGATCGCCTCCGGCGTGACATGCTTGGCCCCGAGATGAATGCGCGCCATATCGTCCGGGGTATTGACCACGAAGAACAGCGCGAAGGTAAGCAGGTTGACCCCGATCAGGATCGGAATGGCATAGAGGATTCGGCGAACGATGTAGGCCAGCATGGAGAGGCATCATACCAATGGACTCTAGCCGTCACCATGCCCCGCACCTGCCACTGCCGATCGGCGCATTGCACGCGCAGGCCAATGCCGGAAATATCGACTGCGACAGAAACTGCCCAAAAACGATGGAGACTGCGAGGCAAGACTGGCTGCGGCCATGCGCAGCCGCAGCCATGACTCAACCCTTGGCCGCCGCCTGCTGCCGCCGCCGATAGGCGCGCACCGCCGGCACGGCCGCCGCCAGCAAGACCAGCCAGCCGGCAAACAGCGGCCACCATATCGGCCGGTTCCATCGGCTTTGGTAGCCGATGCGTTGTGCCGGCTCCACTCGCCGATACTTCAAGGTGTTGTTGGCCATCAGATTGGGTTTGCCATTTTTCACCCAGGCGTGGCGCAAACCGAAATTCTTGGGGAAGTAGGCGAAGACCCAGGGCGCATCGTTCTGAACGATATCGACCATGCGGTCGATCACGGCTTGACGCGCCGGGCCGTTGGCCATGTCCTTCATCTGCACGAACAGCCGGTCGAACTCGGGGTTGGCGTAGTTGGCCGCATTCTCGCCGTTCTGGCCCACCTTCCGGTTCGGCCCATAAAGCAGGAACAGGAAATTCTCCGGGTCGGGATAATCGGCGTTCCAACCCCATTCGAAGATCTGGGCATTGCCCTTGAGCATCTTGTCCTGGAAACGGTTGTAATCGGTGGCACGCACCACCAGTTGCACGCCGAGCTTGTCGAACTGCTTGCGATACCAGTCGAGCCGGCTCTTGGCCTCGGGCCCACTGGCCATGGTATCCAGGTAGAGCGTAAGCGGCTTGCCCGTGCGTGCCTCGCGGCCATCGGGATAGCCCGCCTCGGCCAGCAAGCGCTTGGCGTCGTCGATGCTGCGACGGACAGCCCGGCCGTCCCGCCAACGGTAGACCACCGGGTCGATCCCCGCCTCGCCCTCGCGATAGCCATAAATACCCGGTGGCAACGGCCCCTGAGCCGGAATGCCGCGGCCGTTGAGGAAGATGGAGATGAACTCTTCATAGTCCAGCGCGATGGAGATTGCCTGGCGCAATTTGCGTGTGGATTCGTTCAAGCCACCCAAGGTCGGGTCGCGCATATTGAAGCCGACATACCAGATCGAAGTGCGCACCGCCGTGGACAGTGCGATCCCCCGTGCACGCATCTCGGGCGAAAGATCGGGCTGACCATCGGGGCCGATGCGGATGGCTTGGTCGAAGGTGTCGGAACTGATACCCGAGAGGTCATAGTAGCCCTGGAGGAATTTAGTCCAATAGGGGATGTCCTCCTTCTCCAGCAGATAGACCGCCTCGTCGATCAGCGGCAGCCGCTTGCCGGCATCCGCCAACAAGCCCTCGGCACGGTCGCCGGGCTCACCCTCGGCGGGATAGAAGTCCGCGTGATAATGGGGATTGCGCACCAGGCGCATGACCCGATTCGGGTCGTTCTCGGCCAGATAGAATGGGCCGGTGCCGACCGGCTGCCAATCCAGGCTGAAATTGCGCTCGGCCATGCCCGGCTGGCTGTAGAAGCGTTCGGCCTCGGCCGGCACCGGCGCGAAGAAGGGCATGGCCAGCCAATAGGCGAATTGCGGGTACTTGCCCTTGATCTTGATCCGGTAGGTATAACGATCCACCGTCTCGACCCCAGCCAGGGGATAGCGATCGAGATCGAGATAGCCCTCGCGCGGCAGGTCTTTCACGGCCTTGGCCAAAATCGCGCCATAGTCCTTGAGGCCGACGATATATTCGCTCATCAAGCCGAAGATCGGCGAACTCAGGCGCGGATTGGCCAAGCGCTTGATCTGATAAACATAGTCGGCTGCGGTCAACTCGCGGCTGGCCACATCCTTGAAATCGGCGAAGCGCTCGATCCGCTTCAGTGCCTTCGGTTCGATCGGCACATAACGCGCGCTGCCATCCGGCCGCCGGGCAAAGCATGGGTGCGGCTGGTAGCGAATGCCGGGCTTGATCTGGATTTGATAGACAGTATAGGCAACGGCCTCGGCCGGCGCCGTCTCGGGCACGGCTCGACCATCTGCGGCGTGATAGCTGACCGCGGGCATGACCTTTGCCGTCAGCGGCTCCAGCTCGTAGGGGCGCTTGAGGTAGTGATATTGCAGCGGCGGTTCGTAGATTTGGCCGGTAAATACCGCCTCGTTCTCGCTGTAGGAACGGGCTGGGTCGAGGTGTTTGGGGCGCTCGGAAAAGGCCGAATAGAGAATGTTTTTGCTCGCCTGGCCGGCCGGATAGGGGCTGTTGACCGGGCCGTTGCAGGCGGCCAGCAGCACGGCAAGTAGAAATGACCAGGCACGCATGACAGCAAGTGTAAAGAAGAAGAAATGCGCCGTCACGGTATAATGCCGGCCTGATTGCTCTCCACAGAACAAAGGGAACAGAACCATGGGCTTTCTCGCCGGCAAGAAAATTCTCATTACCGGTTTGATCAGCAACCGTTCCATCGCCTATGGCGTGGCCCAGGCCTGCCATCGCGAAGGCGCCGAGCTGGCCTTCAGCTATCAGGGCGAGCGCGCCCGCGACCGCGTGGTCGAATTCGCCAAGGAATTCGGCTCCGACATCACCTTCGACTGCGACGTCTCCAGCGACGAGCAGATCGAGGCCTTGTTCGCCGGCCTGGCCAAGCGTTGGGACGGCCTCGACGGCATCGTCCATTCCATCGCCTTCGTGCCCAAGCAGGCCCTGGCCGGCGACTACCTGGAAAACGTCAACCGCGAGAACTTCCGCATCGCCCATGACATCTCCAGCTACTCCTTCACCGCCCTGGCCAAGGCCGGCCTGCCCATGATGCAGGGCCGCAACGCCGCGCTATTGACCATGACCTACCTCGGTGCCGTCCGCTACGTGCCGCACTACAACGTCATGGGCCTGGCCAAGGCCAGCCTGGAGACCTCGGTCTACTACCTGGCCTCCAGCCTCGGGCCCAAGGGCATCCGGGTCAACGGCGTGTCGGCCGGCCCGATCAAGACCCTGGCCGCCTCCGGTATCTCCGACTTCAACAAGCTGCTGGCCTGGGGCGAGAACAACTCGCCGCTGCGCCGCAACGTGACCATCGAAGAGGTCGGCAACACCGCCGCCTTCCTGCTGTCCGACCTGGCCTCCGGCATCACCGGCGAGATCACCTATGTCGATTCCGGCTTCAACAGCACGGCCGGCTTGGCGGTGGAAGAATGACCCGCTAACAGAGCTTCATAGCAAGCCGGCCACGTGCCGGCTTTTTTATCTCTATGTTATTGAACTTCGATCTTACCCAGACCCTCGCCGTCGCCCTGCTCTTCATCTGGACCGGCTTCGTCCGCACCGGCCTGGGTTTCGGCGGCGCGGCGTTGGGGCTGCCCTTGCTGCTGTTCATCGAGCCGCAACCGCTGCTCTGGCTACCGATCATCGGCAGCCATCTGCTGTTTTTCTCCGGTTTGACGCTACGTACCCGGCTGCACAATGTCGATTGGCGCTATCTCGGCCGCTCATCAGCGTATATCGTGCCGGCTGCGATCGTCGGCGTGTTCGGCCTGGTCAACCTGCCCACCGCCTGGCTCAATATCGCCATCTATTCCATCACCCTGTTCTACGGCTTCATCTGGCTACTCAATCGCGCCATCGAAAGCCATTCGAAATGGGTGGACAGGCTGCTGCTGATCCTCGGCGGTTATATCGCCGGCACCTCGTTGACCGGTGCGCCGCTCATGGTCGCGGTCTATATGCGCAACGTCGACAAGACCAAACTGCGCGACACCCTGTTCGTGCTCTGGTTCGTCCTGGTCAGCATCAAGATGGCGACCTTCGTCGCCCTCTCGGTCGACCTGCATCTGCTCGCCGCACTCAGCCTGTTGCCGACTGCGGCCATCGGCCACTACATGGGTCTGCGCGCACACGAGGCCATCACCCGCAATGACCTCTTATTCAAGCGCTGGATCGGCGGCGGCTTGGTCGTCGTCAGTACATTGGGCCTATGGGCGCTGTATGGTGAGGCTCTTCGGTAAGGTTCGACCAAGACCCGGCCGGCATAGCGCATTCTATAAATCCATCGGCGGGATCGAGCCAATACATCCACACGATATGCGTCTTAGCGTGCCTTGGTCAGCAGGTATGCGGGCTTGGGTTTTTCAGTCGGGATAATTAAAATGGCGAAAATTATTAATTTGTATCTTGCAAAGACATAATCATGTACCGCCTGCTTTGTGCCGCCGCCATATCGTTGCTGACAATATTACCTTGTCATGCCGAACCCGCACTCTATTTGGTGGTCCATGAAGATGCCGACGGCCGGTTGGCCCTCACCTATCACAGCAAGGTTGATCTCGCGGCAGTCCCCCAAACCGCCGCCAGCAACGACTGGGATGGGCATGGCAATCGCTTGGAGCGGCGACTTGCCGGTCGTATTCTCAAAAATGGCGTCATCCAGTACCAAAGCGACTTTGCCACCTCCCGTTGGCTACGTGGCGAATTTCACGCCCTAGCGGACGGCGGTGGATCGGGTATCGACGCCCATTACACCAAGCTGAACGAATACGATTATGTCCTTCGCATTCCCGCCAGTAGTGGCAGCCTCTTGCAACTCGACCACCCTGGCAATGGCTTTGCCAGCGCTAGCCGATTGGAGATCGACCTCGACCATCTGCCCCCCATGCCGACTAACCGCTTTGCGGATAACACCAGCATTCCCCTTGTCCAGAGCGGTGACCCGGCCAACCGTCTCGATCTGTTGATTCTGGCCGAAGGTTACACTGCTGACCAGCAAGGCAAGTTCCAACAAGATGCGAAGAATATGATCGAATCATTCCTCGCGCTTTCGCCCTATAAAGACTACCGCAATCTGATCAATGCCTCGGGCCTCTTTCTTATCTCCGCCCAGGCTGGCGCCAGCAAACCCGCCTGCGCCGAAACCCCGAACGAGCCGGTCATTAACGTCAATACCGCGTTGGGCGCGAAATTTTGCACTAATGGCTCACGCCGACTGGTCGCGGTGGATACTAGCAAGGCCTATGCTGCAGCAGCCAACGTACCAAATTGGGACAAGCTGATGGTCTTGGTCAACGACAGCGAATATGGCGGCTCCGGTGGCCCAGTCATCGTGATGACCACTAACAGCAGCGTGGTACAACTGGCCCAACATGAGTTCGGCCATAGTTTCACCCTACTGGCCGATGAATACTCCGCCCCCTATCCTGGCTACCCGTCGTGTAGCGATGCCACAGGTAGCCAACAGTCATGCGAGGCCAATGTCACTAACAACCTGACCAGCCTCAAGTGGAAGGGCTGGCTAGACAATGGCACGCCCGTACCCAGTAGCGTTGCGCTCAGCGATCCGATTGCCGCCGGGGCATGGGAAGGCGCCCGTTACCTAAGCAGCGGCATGTACCGCCAATGCTACAGCGGCATCATGCGGTCCTTCTCGACACCCTTCTTCTGCCATGTCGATGCCGAGGCCTTCGCGACACGCCTTTACTCTGCCGGCTGGGGCGCACCCTCACAAGGGATCAAAAATATCGAGCCAAAGACCATTCAACCTAGCGGCACCAACGTCACAGCAATGACGGGCGATACCATAAATTTCAAAGCGGTAGTGGTAGGACCTGACACTGCGCTTAGCGCGACTTGGGCCGTCGATGGCACCGTGCAGAAGAGCGAGACTCCTGCCAACAGTGGCACCGTCAGCTTCGATTATCCCGCCACCGCTGGCAACCACACCGTCACACTCACCGTGACGGATGCATCACCGCTGTTGCTGACCAAGAAAGTTAGTACCCAAAACTGGCAAATCAGCGTGAGCAACTACAAGAGCCCCAATCCGACCAATAAGGCGGACAGCGAGCGCCTGATGGACTGGGCCGAGCATACCTATCCGCAGTTCTTCTCGCCGGCCGGCACTACCACACAGACGATAGGCGGCTATCAGGCCCGTTACTATTCAGATACCCAGACCTATCTGGGCATCCTAAACGGCCGTGTCCACATCTATGGCGCTCCCTTCGGGGGGTTGCTGGATGTTGGCCTGGTCAGCGACTTCATGCCCTTGGTCGGCAACGCCGGTTATTGAGTTTCCGCCCACGCGCGAACTGACTCTGGCTTACGCCCTCATTCCCACTCGATGGTGCCCGGCGGCTTGCCGGTGACGTCGTAAGTGACGCGGTTGATGCCGCGGATCTCGTTGATGATGCGATTGCTGACCTTGGCCAGCAGGCTGTAGGGCAGCTCGGCCCAGTGCGCAGTCATGAAGTCCTGCGTCTGCACCGCGCGCAGCGCCACGACATAGTCGTAGGTGCGGCCGTCGCCCATCACACCCACGGCGCGCACCGGCAGGAACACGGCGAAGGCCTGCGAGGTCTTGTCGTACCAACCGGCGGCGCGCAGCTCCTCGATGAAGATGTGGTCGGCGCGGCGCAGCAGGTCGGCATACTCGCGCTTGACCTCGCCCAGGATGCGCACGCCCAGGCCGGGACCCGGGAACGGATGGCGATAGACCATCTCATGCGGCAGGCCGAGGGCGACACCCAATTCGCGCACCTCGTCCTTGAACAGCTCGCGCAGCGGCTCCAGCAGCTGCAAGTGCATGTCCTCGGGCAGGCCACCGACGTTGTGGTGGCTCTTGATCGCGTGCGCCTTCTTGGTCTTGGCCCCGGCCGATTCGATCACGTCCGGGTAGATGGTGCCCTGGGCCAGCCACTTGGCGTTCTTCAGCTTGGCCGACTCTTCCTGGAACACGGCGACGAATTCGCCGCCGATGATCTTGCGCTTCTTTTCCGGGTCGGAGACGCCGGCCAGCTTGCCCATGAAGCGCTCGGAGGCGTCGACATGGATGACCTTGACGCCCAGGTTGCGGGCGAACATGTCCATGACCATCTCGCCCTCGTTCAGGCGCAAGAGGCCGGTATCGACGAAGACGCAGGTAAGTTGCGGGCCGATGGCGCGGTGCAGCAGCGCCGCCACCACAGAGGAATCGACGCCGCCGGACAGGCCCAGGATCACCTCGTCGGAACCCACTTGCGCCTGGATCTTGGCGATGGCCTCGCCGATGTAGTCCGGCATGTTCCAGTCCTGGCCGCAACCGCAGATGTCGTGGACGAAGCGGCCGAGCATGGCCTTGCCCTGGAGGGTGTGGGTGACCTCGGGGTGGAACTGCACGGCATAGAAGCGGCGCGCGTCGTCGAACATGCCGGCGATCGGGGTAGAGGCGTTTTCGCACATCACCTGGAAGCCCTCGGGCAGGCGCTCGACCTGGTCGCCGTGGCTCATCCAGACATCCAGCCAGCATTTGCCGTCAGGGTCGGCGCGGTCCTGGATGTCGGTCAGCAGCCGGGAATGGCCGTGGGCACGCACCTCGGCGTAGCCATATTCGTGGTGGCTGCCGTTGATCACCTTGCCGCCCAGTTGCGCCGCCATGGTCTGCATGCCGTAGCAGATGCCCAGCACCGGCACGCCCAGCTCGAACACCACCTGCGGCGCACGCGGGGTCTCTTCCTCGGTGACCGAGGCCGGGCCGCCGGAGAGGATGATGCCCTTGGGCGCGAAGTCGCGGATGAACTGCTCGGACACATCGTAGGGATGCAGCTCGCAGTAGACGTTGTGCTCGCGCACCCGGCGGGCGATCAGCTGGGTGAACTGGGAACCGAAGTCGAGGATGAGGATCTTGTCGTGCAGCATGTTCTATCGCAGCAAATGAGAAGGGCGCCAGTGGCGCCCTTTGGGTTAAACGTGGTAGTTCGGCGCTTCCTTGGTGATCTGCACGTCGTGCACGTGCGACTCCTTGATGCCGGCCGCGCTGATCTCGACGAACTGGGCATTGGCATGGAAGTGCGCGATGTCCGGCGAGCCGAGGTAGCCCATCGACGAGCGCAGACCGCCCATCAACTGGTGCAGCACGTTGAGCACGCTGCCCTTGTACGGCACGCGGCCCTCGATGCCCTCGGGCACCAGCTTCTCGACGTTGGCCTCGTTGTCCTGGAAATAGCGGTCCTTGGAACCCTTCTGCATCGCGCCGAGCGAACCCATGCCGCGATAGGACTTGAACGAACGGCCCTGGTACAGCTCGATCTCGCCCGGGGCCTCCTCGGTACCGGCCAACAGGCCACCCAACATGACGGTATGGGCACCGGCGGCGATGGCCTTGGCGATGTCGCCGGAGAAACGGATGCCGCCGTCGGCGATGACCGGCACGCCGGTCTCGCGCAGCGCATCGGCCACATTGGACACCGCGCTGATTTGCGGCACGCCGACGCCGGCGACGATGCGGGTGGTGCAGATCGAGCCGGGACCGATGCCGACCTTGACCGCATCGGCCCCGTGATCGACCAGGGCACGGGCCGCGTCGGCGGTCGCGATGTTGCCGCCGATCACCTGCACATGCGGGTATTTGTCCTTCACCCAGCGCACGCGCGACAGCACGCCCTGGGAATGGCCGTGCGCGGTATCGACCACGATCACGTCGACGCCGGCCTCGGCCAGGGCGGCCACGCGCTCGTCGGTATCGCCGCCGACACCGACCGCCGCGCCCACGCGCAAGCGGCCATGGGCATCCTTGCAGGCGTTCGGGTATTCGCTGGCCTTGACGATGTCCTTCACGGTGATCAGGCCGGATAGCGCGAAGTTCTCGTTCACCACCAGCACCCGTTCCAGGCGGTGCTTGTGCAGCAGTTGCAGCACGTCGTCGCGGTTGGCGCCCTCGTTCACGGTCACCAGGCGGTCGCGCGGGGTCATGATGTTGGCGATAGGCTGGTCCAGATTGGTCTCGAAACGCAGATCGCGGTTGGTCACGATGCCGACCACCTTGCCCTGATCGACCACCGGCAAACCGGAAATCTTGTGCTGGCGGGTAAGGCCAAGCACATCGCGCACGGTCATCTGGGAATTGATGGTGATCGGCTCCTTCACCACGCCGGCCTCGTAGCGCTTGGCCTTGGCCACTTCGGCCGCCTGCTGCTCGATGCTCAGGTTCTTGTGGATGATCGCCATCCCTCCCTCTTGCGCCAGCGCAATCGCCATGCGCGCTTCGGACACGGTATCCATAGCGGCGGACAGAACCGGGATATTCAGGTCGATGCTGCGCGTCAGCTTGGTACGCAGCGTCACGTCGCGGGGAAGAATATTGGAATAAGCGGGGACGAGCAGGACGTCGTCGAAAGTGAGTGCTTTTTGGAGAATACGCATTGCAAATGCCCTACGCACAAAAGCGCATTATACAGATTCCGGAATTCAAGAACGAGTGCTGTTGGTCAATATCTACCAATCCTTGCAAAATGGATTGACGCCCTCCCGGCCCCGATTTAAGGTTCGCTAGCCGCACGAGTGTGCTCTAGGCTTAATGTCGCACCACGAAACAATGAGGAGATCAAATATGCGTAAACAGCTCGCGTCCGCCGCACTAGTCAGCCTGATGGCTGTGTTCCTGTCCGCCTGCGCCACCACCCAGACCGCCGCCATCAGCGATAATGCCAAGGCCGCCCTGGCTCAGGCCGAGAAAGACGTGAAAGAGGCCAAGGCCAAGTTCGCATTGTGGACCACTGCCGACGGCGCACTGAAGGCCGCCCAAGAAGCCGCCAAGAAGGGCGATAGCGATAGCGTCGTCAAGGCATCGCATACCGCCTCGGAGCAGGCCAAGCTGGGCATTGCGCAGACCAGCTATCCCGAGATCACCGTCAAGTAAACGGTCGGCACCTGGCTGGAACAAAATGGGCGGCCGATGGCCGCCCATTTTTATTGCCTTGCCCCGCCAAGGGCATTAGTGAATGGTGTAAATCACCGCATATTTTTGGCCTGACACCATATCCGATTCACTCGTGCCATAACCGACGATGATGGCCGTACCGACAATACCGCTCACATCCAGACCACTGAGTACCTGGATCGTCGTGTCGGCCAGCGTTCCGGAAGAATAGATCGGTAACTGACCACCGCCCCAAGCCAACCAATGCACGCCGTTGTGGAAATACCAGCCGCCGCCCAGCGTGGACGGCAACTGGGCGGCGACGTAGACGTAACCGAATTGGCCGGCATCGCCCGAGGCCACGCTGACGCTCGCAAGCAATGACAAGCTGCTGTTGCTACCCGAGGCGCTGCCGGAAATAGTCGCGCGACCACCACTTATCCCATAGCTATAGAGGTTGTTGTCGGCACCGGCATAAATCACGCCATTGGCCGCCGCCACGGCCTTCAGGTTGCGGGCGCCGGTGGGGTATACCGGGTTCTCCACCGGCATCCCATCGTTGAAGGCGGCCCAGCTCGCCCCGCCGTCCGTACTGCGGTATGCCCCGGTGCCATACGTTGCCAGATAGATGGCGCCACTCGAAGCATCGATCGCCAAACCGCGGCCATCGACATTGGTCTTGCCATTGGCACTCGGCAGGCCATTGTTGACTGCGGTCCAGCCGGCACCGCCGTCCACACTCTTGAATACGCCGTAGGTGCCATCGGTCGCCCGTAGGCTGGGGCGGCCGGCGGCATAGAGCGTCGAAGTCGCCGGATCGATGGCCAAGGCATAAACGCCCTCGCTCGCCAAACCGGCAGCAACCCAGTTGGCACCGCCATCCGTGCTTTTCCAAAGGCCGTTGAGTTCGGTCGCGGCATAGAGGGTCCCGTGGGCTTTGGGATCGATCGCGATGGCCTTGATCGCCGCGGCTACCATACCGGTATCGCTTTTGACCCAATTCGCGCCGCCGTCAGTGGTCTTCCACAGGCCATAGCCAGCGTTCAAACCGGCATACACCGTCGACGGTGTAACCGGGTCGATCGCCAAGGCGGTGACAAAGTTCATGTAGTAGCCGAAACCGTTGCTGACCTCGGCCCAACTCGCGCCGCCGTTGGTGCTTTTGAACACCCCATAACTACCGGCATACACCACGTTCGGATTGGTCGGATCGATGGCCAGCGCCTCGACCGTGGAATTGGTGATACCGCTGTCCGAGGCCTGCCATGAGGCCCCGCCATTTGTGGTTTTCCATACCCGATAGCCAGAGGCGTAGGCCGTCGTCGGCGTACCGGGCTGTATCGCCAGAGCCGCCGCGCCCAGCACCCCGCCGTTCTCAATGGCCTGATTTGAAGCTGTCCAGGCATTCGTCGCCGCCTGCACGGTGGCCGGCAGGCACATCAGCACCGTAAGCAATACCCGTAATTTGGTGTTCATCGCGGCCTCCGATGGTACAAACATTGTCGTCTCGCCAGTCGAGCACGGTATTGGCTAGACCACAGCACAAAACAGGACATCGAAGTCCATTGTAGACAATCTACGAGGCAATGCGGAGGCGGGATGCCGGATCGAGGGCCAGCGCACGGGTGCTGCGCGATGCCCGATGGCTATGATTCCGGGGTGTTTTAGGGCAATGCCGGCATGCCCTTAAAAGCGGCTACGGCTCGCCGCCCTCCCCGGCGTTCAACTCGGCCGCGCCCTTTTTCATGACCTTGCCCTCGGCCGCGCGTTGGCGCCGCACTTCTTTCGGGTCGGCGATCAACGGCCGGTAGATCTCGATACGGTCCTTGTCGCGCAGCACGGTATCCGGTTTGGACAACTTGTTCCAGACGCCCACCTTGTTGCGGCCACCCAAATCGATCTCGGGATAATCTCGCAGCAGGCCGGATTCGGCCACGGCCTGGGCTATTGTCGCACCGCCCTCGACCTGGACATGAACGACCTTCTGCACATCGCGCAGGGCATAGACCACTTCGACTTGGATCAATTCGCTCATCGTATCCCGTAGACCTTCTCGGCACGGTGGACGAAGGCATCCACCAAACTGTTGGCAATCATCGAAAATACCGGCCCGACCACCTTCTCCAGCAAATGGCTGGAGAACTCATAGTGCAACAGCAGCTCCACCCGGCTGCCCTCCTCGCCCAAAGGCTTGAAGCGCCAGGCGCCCTCCAGCTTGCGGAACGGCCCGTCCTTCAAAAAAAGGTGCATGGCCTCGGGATAGTGTTTCTGGTTCTCGGTCGTGAAGTGTTGCTGTACGTGCAGATAGCGGATGTGAATCGTCGCTTCGGTCACCGCCGCGTCGCGCCGATGCAAGTCCGTGCCGCCGCACCAAGGCAAGAACTCCGCATAGGTCTCGACCTGATCCACCAGATCGAACATCTCCGCCGCCGTATAGGGCACCAAGACGGACTTGATAACTTCGGACATAAGGGAAGGCAGCAGGGACAAGGCGTAAAGACTGGTAAAATACCACGAAATTCCGATTAGCCCCCAGCCGCAAGAACGCCTCCACTATGACCATTGCCGACAATAAAAAGGCCTTCCACGATTATTTCATCGAGGAACGCTACGAAGCGGGCATCGTCCTGGAAGGCTGGGAGGTCAAGGCCATCCGCGCCGGTCGGGCGCAATTGAAAGAGGCCTATGTCGTGCTCAAGCGGGAAGAGCTCTGGCTGATCGGCAGCCACATCAGCCCGTTGCCGACCGCCTCCACCCACGTCAAGCCCGACCCCGTACGCACCCGCAAGCTGTTGTTGCACGCGGCGGAGATCAGCAAACTGATCGGCAAGGTCGAACGCGCCGGCTACACCCTGGTACCGCTCAATCTGCACTACTCGAAAGGCCGGATCAAGCTGGAGATCGGCTTGGCCAAGGGCAAGAAGCAGCACGATAAGCGAGAAACCGAAAAACAGCGCGAGTGGGAACGCGAGAAGGCCCGGCTCGTCAGGGAAAAGCGCTGATGCTGTGCGACAGCGGCGCGCCGCCGGGAAAACGCGTCGAGCTCGTTGGTGTAGCCGACATCGACGGTTTCGACGAAATCATCGACGTCCGCTCGCCTGGCGAGTTCGCCGAGGACCACATCCCCGGCGCGATCAACCTGCCGGTGCTGAGTGACGCCGAGCGGGCCCGGGTCGGCACCGACTACAAGCAGGTCTCCGCCTTCGACGCCAAGAAGATCGGCGCCGCTCTGGTCTCGCGCAATATCGCCCGCCACCTGGAAAGCCACTTCGCCGATAAACCAAAAAAATACCGGCCGCTGGTCTACTGCTGGCGCGGCGGCAACCGTTCCGGCTCGCTCGCCCACGTGCTGCGCTCGATCGGCTGGCCGGCGGCCCAACTCGACGGCGGCTATAAGGCCTATCGCAAGGCAGTCATGGCCGACTTGGACACCCTACCCGATAGCCTCCGCCTCATCGTGGTCTGCGGCCGCACCGGCAGCGGCAAGAGCCGCTTTCTCCTGGCCCTGCGCGAAGCCGGCGCCCAAGTGCTCGACCTGGAAGACCTCGCCGCACATAAGGGCTCGGTACTGGGCAATCTGCCGGACCGCCCGCAGCCTGGGCAAAAGTATTTCGAGAGCTTGATCTGGGCCAGCCTGCGTGGCTTCGCACGGAACGAGCCGGTGTTCGTCGAATCGGAAAGCAAAAAGATCGGCCGCCTGCATACCCCGGACACGCTACTTGCCCGCATGCGTGCCGCCGAATGCCTGACCCTCGAGGCCGACATCCCGGTACGGGTGGCCTTGCTCAAGGAAGAATATGCCCATTTCCTGGCCGAGCCCGCGCTGCTCAACCGGCAACTGGATTGCCTCGTCGATCTGCAAGGCCATGATCGAATCGAGCGTTGGAAAAAGATGGCGTTGAGCGGCCAATGGGACAACTTGGTCGCCGAATTGCTGGTCGAGCACTACGACCCGGCTTACAACCGCTCGCTCAGCCGCAACTACCCGCAGGCCGACCGAGGCCTGCATCTGGCGCTGCCAGCACCCACGACAGAATCTCTGAAAGCCTTATCCGCCGTGGCCCTGCAACACTTTGCTTGACGCCGCACCAGTCAGAGGCCTAGGCTTAAATCAAAACAGAACGATAGCTCTAGCCTTCTCACTCACGACAGGAGCAATGTGATGTCGACTACGTGGATTCTTGTGGCCAACGCCAGTCAAGCCAAGCTCTATGCCAATAACGGCCCGAAAAAAGGGCTGGAACTCCTCAAAGAACTCGACCACCCCGAAAGCCGGGAAAAGGCCTCTAACCTGGTCAGCGACCGCCCGGGCCATATTCAGGGCCACGGCAACGGTCACGGTTCCTATGTGCCGGCGACCGACCCAAAAGAGAATGAAGCCGACCGCTTTGCGTTGGAACTGGCGCGTGAGCTGGAAGAAGGCCGCACCAACAATGCCTACGAACGCCTGATCATCGCCGCATCCGCCCCCTTCCTGGGCATGCTGAACGGCCGGCTGTCCAGCCAAGTCAAAGGCAAGCTGACCGAAAGCATCGAGAAGGACTACACGCGGCTACCGGTCAAAGAATTGTCCGGGCATCTGGAAAGCCGTCTCTTTCTATAGCAACGGCCAACGGGCGAGCACGCGGTAGCTCGCCCCGTTCGCATTCGAGCTCGATTCCACCAAGACGAAATCCCGCGCCGGCCAGAGGATGGGCTCCGGCGCAGGCCTTGGGTTTCGGCCGCTTCGCTCAACCCCGGCTTCGCCGACGTTAGCCTGCACCGAAACTGCGTTTTTGCAATCGGCGTTGCGCACCAGGGTGATGTGCGGCTTATAGGGCCGGTGATCGAAGGCGATATCGGCCTGTGCAGCCAGCGCCTCCAGTGCTCGCACCAAGTCGAACAAGCCAGCCGGCGGCTCGCTCGCAGTCAGAAAAGCGATGCGATTGTGCCGCCAGCAATCGGCTTGATCGAATGTCACATCGAACCGCGGCAACTGGATGGAATTTGCCGCCGCCTGCAGATCGGACAAGCGCTCGCGCGCTATGGTGCCGACGAACAGCAGGGTCAGGTGCACCGTGTCTGCCTGCATTCGACGGCCGCCATGGGCCCGATGCAGCAGGCCCGAGGCCTTGTGCAATTGCGCCCTCAGTTCCTCGTCGGGCCAGAGGGCGAAGAAGACCCGGGCGGTTTCCTTACCGGCCGCCGCTAAGTCTTGCTCAGCAGGCATACCGCCTCCACGGCGATGCCCTCGCCACGGCCGGTGAAGCCGAGTTTTTCTGTGGTCGTGGCCTTCACGTTTATCGCCTCCGCTGACACGCCCAGATCATCGGCGATATGCGCCTGCATGCTTGGGATATGCGGCGCCATCTTCGGCGCCTGGGCGACGATGGTGGCGTCGAGATTACCGACGTGCCAACCGCGTTCGCGCACCAGCTTGGCCACATGGCGCAGCAGCTTGCGGCTGTCGATGCCCTTGTATTGCGCATCGCTGTCGGGGAAGTGCCGGCCGATGTCGCCCAGCCCGGCGGCGCCGAGCAGCGCATCGCAGATGGCGTGCAACAGCACGTCGGCGTCCGAATGGCCGGCCAAGCCCTTGTCATAAGGAATCTCCACCCCGCCGATGACCAGCTTTCGCCCGTCGGCGAAGGCATGCACGTCGAAACCGTGGCCGATGCGCCAATCCATGCTCTACTCCATCCATTGCAAAACCATCTCGCGGTGCGGGATGCCCGCCTCGTCGAATTCCGGCCCGCGCGCCTGAAAACCGAACCGGGCATAGAACGGCAACGCGTGCACTTGGGCATGCAGGCCGACCTGGTGTAAGCCCTTCTGCCGTGCCCGAGCCAAGGCCGCCCGCAGCAAGCCCGAACCGACACCCCGCCGGCGCCAGGCCGGCAGCACCGCCATGCGCCCGATGCGGGCATCGGGCGTCAGCCGGGCGATGCCGACGATGGCGCCGCCGCTGTCCTTGGCCACGAACCAGTCGCAGTCGGCATCCTGCGTCTCCCATTCCATGGCCTCCGGCACCACCTGCTCCTCGATGAAGACCCGGCGGCGGACCTGGGCGATGCCCGCCTGATCCTCTTGCCAATCGGCTGCGCTGACGGAGAAGGAATCGGCTTCGGCCATGGGAAGGCGTAAAATAGCGGCACTCGAAAAACAATGAATGCGAGTTTGCCATGAAACTCTATGGAATCCCCAACTGCACGACGGTGAAGAAGGCCCGTGCCTGGCTGGAGGAACACGGCATCCCCTACGAATTCCACGACTTCAAGAAACAGGGCGTGCCGGCCGAACTGCTGACCAAGCTCATGGGTAGCATGGGCTGGGAGGCCTTGGTCAACCGCAACGGCCCGACCTGGCGCAAGCTGCCCGACACGACCAAGACCAAGGTCACGGACGCCAAGACCGCCCTGGCCGTGATACAGGAGAATTCCAGCGCGATCAAGCGGCCGATCGTCGACCGCGACGGCCAGTACCTGGTCGGCTTTTCCGAAGCCAACTACGCCGCCTTCTTCGGAAAGAAATAATGCCTATTCACTGCAAAGGACGCAAAGAATCGCAAAGCGATGAAATGCCCCTGTGGTTTATTTCTTCGTGCCCTTCGCGCCCTTTGCGGTAAAAAATCAGGAGAACCATGTCCAACGCCGCCTTCGAATACACCCGGGAACTGATCGCCCGCCCCTCGACCACGCCGGACGACGCCGGCTGCCAGGACTGGCTGGCCACCAAGCTGGAACCGCTCGGCTTCACCGTCGAAAAGATCGTCAGCAAGGACGTGACCAACCTCTGGGCCCGGCGCGGCTCGGAAGGCCCTGTGGTCTGCTTCGCCGGCCACACCGACGTGGTGCCGACCGGCCCGCTGGAAAAGTGGTCCTACGACCCGTTCATCCCCACCCTGAGCGACGACTTCCTTTACGGCCGCGGCGCGGCCGACATGAAGGGCTCGATCGCCGCCTTTCTCGCCGCGGTGGAGGCCTTCGTCGCCGCCCAGCCCGAGCACAAGGGCTCGATCGCCTGGCTGATCACCTCCGATGAAGAAGGCCCGGCCACCGACGGCACGGTCAAGGTGGTGGAAAGGCTCGCCGCGCGCAAGGAACTGCTCGACTACTGCATCGTCGGCGAGCCGACCTGTGCCGAGGAGTTCGGCGACACCATCAAGAACGGCCGACGCGGCTCGCTGCATGGCCGACTCCGGGTCAAGGGGGTGCAGGGCCACATCGCCTACCCGCACTTGGCCAAGAACCCGATCCACCTGGCCGCCCCGGCCATCGCCGAACTGGCCGCGACCGAGTGGGACCAGGGCAACGACTACTTCCCGCCCACCACCTGGCAGATCTCCAACATGCACAGCGGCACCGGCGCGACCAACGTGATCCCGGGCCATGCCGACATCGTGTTCAACTTCCGCTTCGCCACCGCGAGCACGGTCGAGGGCCTGCAGGCCAAGGTCCACGCCATCCTCGACAAGCATGGCCTGGACTACGAACTGGACTGGGAAGTCGGCGCCAAGCCCTTCCTCACCCCGCGCGGCAAGCTGGTCGAGGCGCTGTCCGACGCCATCCAGGACACGGTCGGCCTCACCCCCACCCTGTCGACCACCGGCGGCACCTCGGACGGCCGTTTCATCGCCGACATCAGCCGCGAGGTGGTCGAGTTCGGCCCGATCAACAAGACCATCCACAAGATCGACGAATGTGTCGGTGTCGACGAACTGGTCAACTTGAGCGCGATCTATCGCCGCACCCTGGAGAAGCTCCTTGTTTAAAGACGCTGTCGGTCAATTGCTGACCGTGCGCGACTGGCTGCGTTATGCGGTGTCGCGCTTCAACCAGGCCGGCCTGTTCTTCGGCCACGGCAGTCAGGAGGCCTACGACGAGGCGGCCTACCTGATCCTGCACACACTCAACCTGCCGCTGGACCGGCTTGACCCCTTCCTCGACGCCCGCCTGCTGCCCGAGGAGGCGCAGCGTGTGGCTGCCGTGCTCGACCGCCGGGTGGAAGAACGCGTGCCGGCGCCCTATCTCACCCACGAGGCCTGGCTGCAAGGCTATCGCTTTTATGTCGATGAACGGGTGATCGTGCCCCGTTCCTTCCTGGCCCCGCTGATCCTGGAGCAGTTCCAGCCTTGGCTGGTGGAACCGGAGCTGGTGACCCGCGCGCTCGACCTCTGCACCGGCTCGGCTTGTCTCGCTATCCTGTTAGCTCAAGCCTTTCCCGATGCCGCGATCGATGCCGTCGATTTATCGGAAGATGCCTTGAAGGTGGCCCAACGCAACGTGGCTGACTATCGACTGGAAGATCGCATCGATCTCGTGCAGTCCGATCTATTCGAAAACCTACGCGGCCGGCGTTATGACCTGATCGTGTCCAACCCGCCCTATGTCGACGCGCAGGCCATGGCCGAACTGCCTGCGGAATACCGGCGCGAGCCGGAAATGGCGCTGGGTTCCGGCCACGACGGCCTGGATGCGGTGCGCGTGATCCTGCGCCATGCCGCCGAACACCTGAACCCCGGCGGCCTGCTGGCGGTGGAGATCGGCCATAACCGTGCCGCGCTGGAAGCGGCCTTCCCCGACCTTGAATTCTTCTGGCCCGAGGTCGAAGGCGGCGAGGACATGATTTTTATCGTGACCAGAGAACAGTTGTAACGCCGCCATCCCTATAATCGCCAACATTGAGGAGATAACCCATGGAGTACGCCATGCAGCAGATCGATATTTTCGTCGCATCCCTGACCTCGTTCTGGACCGAATTTGCCCGCTTCGTGCCGCAATTGATCGCGGCCGCGATCCTGCTTCTGCTGGGTTGGCTGCTCGCCAAAGTGGCCCGTTCCGCGGTGATGCGCCTGCTCAAGGTATTGCACTTCGACAAGGCGACCGAGAAGTCCGGCCTGGAATCTTTCCTCAAACACGCCGAACTGGATCTGTCGGTGGCCTCGATCATCGGCAATCTGGTCTACTGGCTGATCATTTTGGTCATGATCGTGACTGTCGCGAACAGCCTGGGCCTGCAAATGGTGGCCGACCTGTTCAACAAGGTGGTGTTCTACATCCCGAACGTGATCGTCGCGATCTTGGTCTTGGTGTTCGGCACCATCCTCGCCCGCTTCATCAACCGTCTGGTCTTCGCCTGGCTGAACAACGTCGGCTTTGACGGCGCGCTGACGGTTTCGACCTTTTCCGAATATGCGATGCTGGTCTTCGTCTTCTTCATCGCGATGGAGCAACTGCAGATCGCCAACGAACTCTTGACCGCTGCCTTCATCATCGCCTTCGGCGCGGTGGGCTTGGCCTTCGCCATTGCGTTCGGTTTGGGCTCGAAAGACATCGCTGCCCGCGCCATCGAGCAGATCATCGGCAAGAAAAAATAAGTTTACGAAACAGCCCGCTTAGCCGGGCTGTTTGCCGCCGCGCGTAGCCAGCCGGCGGCGGAAGGGATGGACGGCTTTGCTGCCCTCTTCGCCCGGCTTGGCCTTCGGCTGTTGCGGCTTGGCTGCACGCGTAGCCTTTTTCGGTGCATCGCCCTGCTGCGGCCTATCGCCCTGCTGCGACCTGGACTGCCGCGGCTTGGACTCCGGCCTCGGCGGGGCTTTACGCGACGCCGCCTTCTCGCTCCACGCCAGCAGCTTGGCCACCTCGTCCGGCGTCAGCTCGAGGCGCTGGCCACGTTTCAGTCGGGGCGGCATATTGACCGGGCCGTAACGCACGCGAATCAAACGGCTCACCGTCAAGCCCAGGGCCTCGAACAACCGGCGCACCTCGCGATTGCGGCCTTCCTTGATCGCCAGGCGATACCACTTGTTGGCCCCCTCGCCGCCGCTGACGACGATGCTTTCCACGCGGGCCGGACCGTCTTCCAGCTGCACGCCGCGCTTGAGCGACTGAATTTGCTGCTCGCTCAGTTCATCGCCGAGCACGCGCACGGCGTATTCGCGTTCGACATCGAACCGCGGATGCATCAAGCGGTTGGCCAGGTCGCCACTGGTGGTGAACAGCAGCAGGCCCTCGGTGTTGTAGTCGAGCCGGCCGACCGCGATCCAGCGCTCGCCCTTCAATTTCGGCAATTGATCGAACACCGTCGCGCGTTGCTTCGGGTCGTCGCGCGACACGATCTCGCCCTCCGGCTTGTGATAGATCAGCACCCTCGCCTGCGGCGCATGCCATGGCAAGGGCACGACCTTGCCGTCCACGCGCACGACGTCGTTCTCCGTAACGCGATCGCCGACCTGAACGATCTGGCCGTTGACGGCGACCCGTCCGGTCGCAATCAGCATTTCCATGTCGCGGCGGGACCCCAGTCCGGCCGCGGCCAGCATCTTGTGCAGCTTTTCGCTTTTGGGCTGTTGACTGTGCTGCTGCCTGGGTGCGGCATTGCCCCGGTTCAAGTAAGGTGGCCTAGACATGCTGCGCACCCGATTCGCCTAAGCCGGCATCGTGCGCCTCGACCGATTCGACAACTGACTCTGGGACCATCTCTTCCGCACTCTCCGCCTCTTCGGCCAGGACATCGATACCTTCCGCCTCCAAATCGAGCGGTACATCCTCGAACAGATCGCGCGCCACCTCGGGCAAGGGCGGCAACTCGGCCAAGGAACGCAGGCCGAGGTCGCTCAGGAAACGCTTGGTCGTGGCATAGAGCGAGGGCCGACCGGGCACGTCCTTGTGGCCGACCGACTCGATCCAGCCGCGCTCCTCCAGGGTCTTGACGATCTGGCTGCTGACCGCGACGCCGCGAATCTCCTCGATGTCGCCCCGGGTCACCGGCTGACGATAGACGATGATGGCCAGGGTCTCCAGCACGGCGCGGGAATATTTCGGCGGCTTTTCCGGGTTGAGCCGGTCCAGGTGTTCCTGCATCTCGGTCCGGGTCTGGAAGCGCCAGCCCTCGGCCACGCTGACCAGCTCCACACCCCGGCCCTGCCAATCCTCTTGCAGCGATTCCAGCGCGCGGCGGACGAAGTCGCCGGTCAACTCCACCGCAAACACCTTCTTCAGTTCGGCCACGGTCAACGGCCCGGCGCTCGCCAGCAACACGGCCTCAAGCACGCGTTTGATGTCGTCCAGGCCGTTGACGCCGGCAATGGCGTCTTCCTCGGACAGGCCCTGCGCCGGCTCAGCCTCGGCGACCGGCTGTTCCCGCTCGGTCACGACCTCGGCGGCCTCCAGCGTCCTCTCGGTCTCGCTATTCGAATCGGCCACAGCGGCCTCACTGTTCATTGGGGGTGTAGGCAAGTCTTGCATGGATCGGGGCGAAAGGTTCGTTCTGGACTAGGTCGATCAAACGCTCGCGCGTGAGTTCGAGCAGGGCAAGAAAGGTGACCACCATCTCCGGGCGGCCGGCCTCGGGTTTGAACAAGTCGGTAAACAGGGCGAAGTTCGTTTCCTGCAGCAACTTGAGGATGCGGCTCATGTGCTCGCGCACCGACAGCTCCTGGCGGCCGATGCGGTGATGCTTGTGGCGCGAGGCACGCTTCAGGATGTCGCGCCAGGCATTGAGCAGATCGTCCGGGTTGACCGTGGGTAGGCGCCGCACTGCCAGCTTCTCGACCCAGGTATGGACCGGCATGAAGTCGCGGCCGATCAGCGGCGCGGCGTTCAGATTGTGCGCCGCCTTCTTCATCTGCTCGTATTCCAGCAGGCGGCGGACCAGTTCGGCCCGCGGATCGAGCTCCTCGCCTTCTTCCAGTTTCTCCGGCCGCGGCAACAGCATGCGCGACTTGATCTCGATCAGCATCGCGGCCATGACCAGGTATTCGGCCGCCATATCCAGGCGGGTGCGGCGCATGGCCTCGATATAGTCGATGTACTGTTTGGTCAGATCGGCCATCGGGATGTCGAGCACATCGATGTTGTTGCGCCGAATCAGCCAGAGCAGCAAGTCCAACGGTCCCTCGAAGGCATCGAGGATGACCTCCAGCGCATCAGGCGGGATGTAGAGATCCTGCGGCATCTCCAGCCAGGGCTGGCCGAGCACACGGGCAATGACGTGCGCCTCGTCTTCAGCCGGCATAGCTGCCGGGGTGGCCTCGGCTTGCGTAGCTTCGGCAGCGGTCTCGGTATCGGTCATCTCGTTCATCCGCGCAGGTGCGTCGGTATGGGGTTTTTATTCAGTTCGGGACGGCCTGACGGCCGCGAATTCAGTAGGATCGGGCTCCATCTTACCCGGTTTTTTCGGCCCTGGATTATTGCTTACGAATCAAAGCGATACGCCAAATTTTCGGAGCAAAGGCAAGGCGGCGAAGTAGACCCCGACGGTGGCCAGCCCAGCCCCGAACAGGCTGAGCCAAAAACCGGCCCCGAGCTTGAGCAACCACGGCAGCAGCAGGAAGAAGGCCAGGGACGGCAGCACCAGCCAGAAGATCTGCTGCGACAGCTCGGCGATGCGCGCCTCGCCCGCCGCCTCCAGGTGCAGCCAGACGAAGGCCAGGAGCGAGGTCAACGGCAAGGCGGCGATCAAGGCGGCGAAACCGCTGTGGCGCTTGGCCACCTCGGACACGGCCACGATGACCAGGGCCGAGAGCAGGACCTTGAGCGCGTAGTACAGCATCAGCCGTAATTGAGGCCCATGGCCTCGCGCACGTCGCGCATGGTCTCGCGCGCCAGGTCGCGCGCCTTCTCGCAGCCGTCGGCGACGATGTTGCGCACCAGGTCCGGCTCCTCGGTATAGGCCCGAGCTCGCTCCTGGATAGGCGCCAACTCGCGCAGCACCGACTCGATCACCGGCTGCTTGCACTCGATGCAGCCGATGCCGGCCGAGGTGCAACCCTGGCGCACCCAGGCCCGGACCTCGTCGTTGGAATAGACCTGGTGGAACTGCCAGACCGGGCACTTGTCCGGATCGCCGGCATCGGTGCGCCGCACCCGGGCCGGGTCGGTCGGCATGGTGCGGATCTTCTTGCTCACCGTCTCTGGGTCTTCGCGCAGGGCGATGGTGTTGTTGTAGGACTTGGACATCTTCTGCCCGTCCAGGCCGGGCATCTTCGAGGCCTCGGTCAGCAGGGCGTCCGGCTCGGTCAGGATCATCTTGCCGCCGCCTTCCAGGTGGCCGTACAGCCGCTCCTTGTCGCCCAGGCTCAGGTTCTGCGCCTCGGACAGGATGGCGCGGGCCGACTCCAGGGCCTCTTCATCGCCCTGCTCCTGGTAACGGTTGCGCAGCTCCGAATAGAGCTTGGCCTTCTTGCCGCCCAGCTTCTTCACTGCCGCCTCGGCCTTCTCCTCGTAGCCCGGCTCCTTGCCGTAGAGGTGGTTGAAGCGGCGGGCGATCTCGCGCGAGAACTCGATGTGCGGCACCTGGTCTTCGCCCACCGGCACCTGGTTGGCCCGGTATATCAGGATGTCGGCCGACTGCAGCAGCGGGTAGCCGAGAAAGCCATAGGTCGACAGGTCTTTGTCGGTCAGCTTCTCCTGCTGGTCCTTGTAGGTCGGCACCCGCTCCAGCCAGCCCAACGGCGTCATCATCGACAACAGCAGATGCAGTTCAGCGTGTTCGATCACCTGCGACTGGATGAACAACGTCGCCCGGTTCGGGTCGACCCCGGCCGCCAGCCAGTCGATCACCATCTGCCAGGTATGCTCTTCCAACGACAAGGGATTGTCGTAATGCGTGGTCAGCGCATGCCAATCGGCCACGAAGAATAGGCACTCGTACTCGTGTTGCAGTTTCAGCCAGTTCTTCAACACGCCGTGATAGTGGCCGAGGTGCAGGCTGCCGGTTGGGCGCATGCCGGAGAGGACGCGATCAGCGTACATGGTGGTTCATTCTCTTCTTCAAAAATTCAGACCGAACAAGGCCAGCGCAAGCGTCTGGACCAATTCGTACAAGGGCCCGATCAGGGCGCCGAGCAGCCCGGTGAACAACAAGCCGAGCAGGATGAATAGGCCATAAGGCTCGACGCGTGCCAGCATGTAGGCCGCGCGCGGCGGCAACAGCGAGACCGCGATGCGGCCGCCGTCCAACGGTGGGATCGGGAGCAGATTAAGCGCCATCAGGATGGCGTTGATCGATACCCCGGCGTAGCCCATCAAGCGCATAGGTTCGGCATAGTCGGACCCCGGAATGAGATAGGCGAACTTGATCAGAGCCGCCCAGAACACGGCCATGACCAAGTTCGCAGCAGGGCCGGCCGCCGCCACCCAAAACATATCGCGCTTGGGATGGCGCAGATTGCCGAAGTTGACCGGCACCGGCTTGGCCCAGCCGAACAGGATGCCGCCGAGGAAAATGGTGATGGCCGGCACCAGGATGGTCCCGATCGGATCGATATGGCGCAAAGGGTTGAGGCTGATCCGGCCCATCATCTCGGCCGTACGGTCGCCGAATAGGCGTGCGGCATAACCGTGCGCCGCTTCGTGCAGGGTGATGGCGAAGATCACCGGCAACGCGAAGATGGCAATTTTCTGGATGCTATTGAGTTCCATATTCTCCCTTAAAGGCCGAGCCGGCTGGTGTCGCCTTTGCCCTGCCTGATGATTTCGAAGTCGTCGCCGGTCAGATCGATCACCGTCGTCGGTTCGATACCGCAGTAGCCCGCCTCCAGGATCAAGTCCACCCGCTTTTCCAAACGTTCGCGTATCTCGTCCGGATCGTTGAGCGGATAGTCGTCACCTGGCAGGGCCAGCGTCATCGACAAAATCGGCTCGCCTAACTCTTCCAGCAAGGCCGCCACCACCGGATGCTCCGGCACTCGCAGACCGATGGTGCTGCGTTTGGCGTGCAGCAGGCGCTTGGGCACTTCCTTGCTCGCTTCGAGGATGAAAGTATAACTGCCTGGCGTGATGCCCTTAAGCAAGCGGTATTGGCGGTTGTCGATCCGCGCATAATGGGCGATCTCCGACAAATCGCGGCAAATCAGCGTGAAGTGATGGCGGTCGTCGACACCGCGAATGACACGGATGCGCTCCATACCTTGCTTGTTGCCCAGCATGCAGCCCAAGGCATAGCAGGAATCGGTCGGATAAACGATCACGCCGCCCCCCTTGAGGATTTTTCCCGCCTCGCGAACCAGACGCGCCTGAGGGTTGTCCGGATGGACAGCGAAGTATTGCGTCATGGCCGCCTACCAGGCCGACCAGACCGGGCGGCAGTGCTCGGGCAAGGGCGGCAATTTGCCCAATTCGCGCCCATTCTCGCCCGGGGCGTGGAAGTCGGAACCGATCGAGGCATAGAGGCCATAGGTCTGCGCGTAATCTGCATAAATCAACGCCTGGTCCGGGGTATGGCTGCCGGTGACCACCTCGACCGCCTCGCCGCCGGCGGCCTTGAATTCCTCGAACAATAGATGGCGCTTCTCCTTGCCCATCAGGTAGCGGCCGGGGTGGGCCAGCACCGCCATGCCGCCGGCCTGGCGAATCCAATCCACCGCCTCGGGTAAGGTCGCCCAGTCGTGGTGGACATAGCCGGGCTTGCCCTTGACCAGATACTTCTTGAATACCGCCTTGATATTGCGCACGTGGCCCTTGTCGACCAGAAAGCGGGCGAAGTGGGAACGGCCGATCAGTTCCTTGTTGTCGGCGAAGGCATAGGCCCCCTCCAACGCGCCGGTTATGCCCAGCTTGGCCAAGGCCTCGGCCATTTTTTCCGCGCGCAGGACTCGGCCGGCGCGATTGCGCTGCAGGCCGGCGACGATCTGCCCGTGGCCAGGGTCGACCTTGAGGCCGACGATATGCACCGTATTGCCGCCCCAGGTGACGGAGACCTCTACCCCCGAGATCAATTCAATACCGCACTCCTGCGCAGCCAGCCGGGCTTCATCCAAGCCACGCACATCGTCGTGATCGGTCAGGGCCAAGACTTTTACGCCCTGAGCATGAGCGCGTTGAACCAATTCACGCGGAGAGAGGGTACCGTCGGAAACTTTGGAGTGGCAATGAAGGTCGTAGGGCGACATGGAAACGCGCTTGAGAATCAGCGGCAAATCATAGCAAAATGCTCAACTTCCGGCCACGTACGACCGCCTATCGACCTATAAGCGACACATTGTGAAACTTCTGTTCGACCTGTTCCCGATCATCCTGTTCTTCATCGCCTATAAATGGGGCGGCGCCAATCCCGATCAGGCCTCTGCCTTGTTGACCGCCCTCGGTCTGCATTTGAATGGCGCGGCCAAGCCCGGGGTATTGCTTGCCACCGTCGTCGCCATCGTCGCCACCTTCGGCCAGATCGCCTGGGTCTGGGCCAAGCACCGCAAGGTCGATGCGATGCTCTGGGTCAGCCTGGCGCTGATCCTGGTGTTCGGCGGCGCCACCTTGTGGCTGCAGGACGAGGCCTTCATCAAGTGGAAGCCGACCGTACTCTATTGGTTGTTCGCAGCGGCGCTGACGTTGGGGCCCGTGCTGTTCAAGCGCAATTTGATCCGGCTGATGATGGAAAAACAGCTGACCCTGCCCGACATCGCCTGGACCCGTCTTAACCAAGGCTGGGCCGGCTTCTTCGCCTTGATGGGCGGTGCGAACTTGTTCGTCGCCTTCAACTACACGACCGATGCCTGGGTGAACTTCAAACTGTTCGGCTCGCTCGGTTTGATGGTGTTGTTCATCCTGGGCCAGAGCGTCTATCTCGCCCGTCATCTCAAGGAAAACGCATGAACCGGCTGTATGCCATCGTCGGCGAGGATGTTGCCGACAGCCTGGACAAACGCCTGAGCGCCCGCCCCGCTCACCTCGCCCGGCTGGAGGCGCTGAAGAACGAAGGCCGCCTGGTGCTGGCCGGCCCCTTTCCTGCCATCGACAGCAACGACCCCGGCCCGGCCGGATTCAGCGGCAGCCTGATCGTCGCCGAGTTCGCCAGCCTCGAAGCCGCGCAGGCCTGGGCTGAAGCCGACCCCTATATCGCCGCCGGCGTCTACGCCAAAGTCAGCGTAAAGCCGTTCAAAAAAGTGCTGCCCTGATGAGCGACATCCGCACACTCATGCGCGAACGGCTTGCCGCGCTGGCGCCCGAATCGCTCGAGATCGAAGACGAGAGCGCGCAGCATGCCGGGCATGACGGGGCAAAAAGCGGTGGCGGCCACTATCGGATGACCATCGTGTCGAAACAATTTTCCGGACTCAACTCGGTGGCTCGCCATCGGGTAATCTATCAGGCCCTAGGCGACCTGATGGGCGGACATATCCACGCCTTGAGCATCAATGCCTTCACACCTGAAGAGTTTTAACACCACAAGCAAAGGGAATATCGACATGCGCAACACACTTCTTGCCACTCTCATGCTGACAGCGACTTTGGCTCTGGCCCAAGCCGCCCAGGCTGCGAATGATTCTGTCGCCGTCACCGTCAACGGCGTCACCGTGCCGGCCGCACAGGCTGAGCTCCTGCGTCAGGAGCGACTGGCACGTGGCCAACCCGCCGACACCCTGAACGAACAGGCCATCCGCGAGATGCTGGTGACCATGGAAGTGCTGGCGCAAGAAGCCATGAAGCAAGGTGTCGACAAACGACCGCAGGTCATCGCCGCCATGGAACTGAATCGTAAAGACATCCTCGGCCGCGCGCTCATCGACGATTACCTGAAGAGCCACGCGCTCAAGGAAGAAGAGATGAAGGCCGAATACGACAAACTCAAAGCCGGCGCCGGCAGCAAGGAATATCACCCCCGCCACATCCTGGTGCAGACCGAAGCCGAAGCCAAGGACATCCTAGCCAAACTCAAGAAGGCAAAATTCGACGCGGTCGCCAAGAAGTATTCCAAAGATGGCTCTGCCAAGAACGGCGGCGACCTCGGCTGGCAAACTCCTGGCAATCTCGTACCCGAGTTCAGCAATGCGATGGTGAAACTGAAGAAGGGTGAAGTCGCCAGTGCCCCGGTGAAGAGCCAATTCGGCTGGCACATCATCAAAATGGACGATGTGCGCGACCTGAAATTCCCGGACTACGACCAGATCAAGCCGCGCATCGCCGCCCAGATGCAGCAAGCGCAAATCCGCCAATTCCTGGCCGATCTACGGGCCAAGGCCAAGGTCGAGTAAACCTCGAATCGCTGCGTTTCCCAAGGCTAGTCCTTGGGAAACTGTGGGCGCGGGTCGAATCTCGACAGCGCCTGCAACTGCGCATAGAGCTGCTTCTCTTCTTCGCTCAACTCGCTCGGCAGCACGATCTGCAGCAGCACATAAAAATTCCCCGCCCCTTTCGCGCTGGGCATGCCCTTGCCGGCCAGCCGCAGCTTTTGTCCGCTACGGGCCCCCGCAGGCACCTTTAGCCGTACCGAACCGGTCAAGGTCGGTACCGTGACGGTCGTGCCTAAGGCCGCTTCCCACGGCGCGATCGGCGTCTCCAGAATGATGTCCTTATCGTCCAAGCGATACAGCTTATGCGGGGTCACATCGATCGTCAGATAGAGATCGCCGGCAGAGCCATGCGCACTATGGCCGCCCTTTCCCGGCACGCGTAGCCGATTGCCCGGCAGGGCACCGGCTGGGATGCGCACATTGACCGTTCGCGCCGCCTGTCCCGGTGCCGTCAAGTTCAGGCTGCGTTCACAGCCGTGGAAGGCCTCCTCCAGGCTAATGCTGAGGCTGGCCTCGACATCACGGCCCTTGGCTGCGCTACGGAAACCCTGTGCACCGCCGAACCCGCGGCCGCCATGCATACCACTGCCGAACATCTGCGCGAAAAGATCGCTGAAATCCATGCCGCCCATATCGGCCCCGCCGAAGCCGCCACCGAAGCGCTCGCCCCACCCTGGCGGCGGCCTGAACTCCTGGCCGCTCTGGTAATAGCCGAGTTGATCATAGGCCGCCCGCTTCTCCGGATCGCTCAAGACGTCGTTGGCCTCGTTCACTTCCTTGAAGCGCTCCTCCGCCTCCGGCTCCTTGGACACGTCCGGGTGATATTTGCGGGCCAGCTTGCGGTAGGCCTTCTTGATCTCGTCGGCCGCGGCCTCGCGCCCCACGCCGAGAATCTTGTAATAGTCCTTATATTTCATATTGTTGCAATCTATCCGGTATCGAAAGACAGAAGTGGGGTCGGTTGTAATAATTGCAAGCAGCCGATAAGCCCTATGCTATGATGCAAGCTCTTCACAGGCCCGGTTTTCACAAAAATAACATGAGCGATAAAGAACGTCTGAACTTGCAGGACTTGTTCCTCAACACCCTGCGCAAAGAACACGTCACGGTTTCGGTCTTTCTGGTCAACGGTATCAAGCTGGTCGGCCGCATCGAATCCTTCGACCAATACATGGTCCTGCTGCGTGGCCATGACCAAGCGGTGCAGGCGATCTTCAAGCACGCCATCTCCACCGTTTCGCCATCCAAGCAGATCAACCTACCCTTGCCTGGCGCCCCCGCACCGCGCGCGAACAAAGAAGCCGAGTAAGCCGACCCCCGAACAATAAAAAGGGCGACCAACAGGTCGCCCTTTTTATTTGTGTCCTCGGCGCACCCAATAAACCTACCAGTCGTAATGGTTATTTTGTTCCATTAAAACCGGAGCAGGTACATAGCCAGACTGCGACATCTTGTCACGGCACAGCAATACCGCCGTGCCGGGATGCAACAAAGATAACAAATCATCCAAACCACCATTAGGAGATATTATGGAAAGGAGAGCCTTCTTAAAGGCTGGAGGAGCAAGTCTCGCGAGCGCGCTCATGGGATCGGGCATGTTGACCTGGTCGGCACGCTCTGAAGCAGCGACGATTTCGCAAACCCTGTATATCACCGACGGCACGAAAACCATGCCGGATGGCGTCTCGCTCTATGTCAAAGGCTATGGCACGACGGCCAATACACCGCTCATCCCGGCCCCGTCCATCATTTGCCAAGAAGGCGACACCCTCAGCATCACCGTCTACAACATGCTGTCCGTGACGCATAACCTGGTCATCGGCGGACTGGTGAGCGGCAGCGCGCCAATCGCCAGCACGGGCGACATCGCTCCCGGTGGCAACAAGACCCTGACCTACACCATCCCCAGCGGCGCAGCAGGGTCTTATCTGTTCTACGACAACAAGACCAGCTACAACCGTTTCCTCGGCCTGCACGGCGGTTTGGCGATCATGCCGGCCGGCATCAGCAATCAGCTGTACTCGGGCAGCCCGACCTTCGTCAAGCAACAGTTCTGGATCTTGAACGACATCGATCCCGCTTTGAACACCGCCGTGAAAAACGGTACGACGATCCCCACCAGCTTCACGCCGCGTTACTTCACGATCAACGGCTTGTCTTCGCGGCCGCCCGGCGCTGCGGGACACGGCGACCCCACGATCGATGCATTGTACGACCCCCGTTCCCGGCTTTCCGGCCATATCGGCGACCGCACCCTGGTACGCATGCTCAACACCGGCATGTGCTCCCACGCCGTGCACACCCACGCCAACCACATGGAGTGGCTGACCGACCGCGGCACGGTACGGCCGTCGGTATGGAAGAAAGACACCCTCTACCTGCGCAACAACCTTGGCAAGATCGACGCCATCTTCCCGTTCGAAGCCCCGCCCGACGCTTATCCGCCCGTGACATCGGGACATTTCCCGATGCACTTGCACGATGAGATGTCGCAGACCGCCGGTGGCGGCCTGTACCAATTCGGTTCGATGACCGAACTCGAATTTCTATAAGAGCGCGAGGAGAACGATATGGGAATGAAAGGTGGTAGTGGTGGTGGTGGCGGCATGGGCAGCGCCTGTTACGTCTATCCGGGAGCGCCGGCAACGCCCGGTTTCGTAACCCCAGACGTGCTGTTCCAGCGCGGTATCTACATGAATGGCTCGATGACTTTCGACGATGGCAATGCGGTGACCATCTGGGGCTTTACCGACCTTGCCGCAGGCGGCGGCGGTGGCATGGGGGGTGGGTCTTTCCCGTCGCCGGCCATGCGCGTGACCGAGGGACAGATTGTGCATACGGCACTGACGGTGAATATGATGTGGATGCATACCGTGCACCACCATGGCATCGAGCCCAGCCAAGAGAACGACGGTGTCGGGCATTTCTCCTGGGATGTCACGAACGGGACCTATACCTATCAGTGGCGCCCCTCGCATGCGGGCACTTATTTCTACCATTGCCATACCAATACCCCGCTGCATGCGGAAATGGGCATGTATGGCGGCCTGATCGTCGATCCGGTGCCGAACCCGAACGACCCGCCGGGCACCAAGCGCGCCTTCGCCAACGGTCCGATCTACGATGTCGAGGCGATCTGGGCGGCGGACGAGATCGACCCTGCTTGGCATACCCTGCAATGGTCGGCCGGCACCTGCGGCGGCGACGTGGGCCTGAACAACCTCAACCCGCGTTACTTCATCATCACCGGCGTCGACGGCGCGAACTCCGCGTTGACCAACCCTGGCGTGGCGGTGACGATGCAGAAAGGCCAGCGCTTGCTGGTACGTTACATCTGTGCCGGTTTCCATCCGCAGAAGATCGACTTCGGTGGACTGACCGCCACCGTCGTGGCCTCCGACGGCCGGCCGCTGCCGCAGGCTTGGCAGACGACCTCGATCGAGGCCCACTCGGCCGAACGCTACGACTGCATCTTCCAACCCACCACGACCGGTACCTGGACCGTGACTGTGACCTACTATCACTGGCGCAGCGGTGCAGTGCTCGGGACAGCGCGCACGCGGATCAACGTCGTCTGACGCAAACCACGCGCACGCGGCAGGGGGAGCCTAGCCTCCCCCTCCTTTTTTTGCCTGCCTGCGGCTGCCAGCCGCCGGTATCGGACTTGGCATGACCCTATGAAACACGCAATCGTCACCTTGCTGATCGCGCTTGCCATTGGTGCCGTCGGCTATGGCCTCGGCCAGCAACATCCGCATGAACCGGCACCCACGCCAGCGGCGCAAGCACCGGCAAAGCCGCTCTATATCTGCCCGATGCATCCCCATATCGTGCAAGACCACCCCGGCAACTGTCCCATCTGCGGCATGGATTTGGTCGCCGCCGACAAGACCGGGGATGCCGCGCATCAACTCCATGTCGACGCCGCCAGCCTGCAGAAACTCGGCGTACGGCTCGCGACGGCGCGAACCGAAACGCTCAGCTATGACATCGACACCCATGCCACGCTGGCGGCCGACGAAAACGCCATCCTGCGCATCACGCCCAATGTGGCCGGCGTTGTGACCAAGCTGCACGTACATGGGATCGGCCAGCGCATCGCAGCCGGCCAAATGCTGTATGAGATCTCGTCCCAGGATGCCTTGAATCTGCAGTATGAGTACCTCGATATCCTGTACCGCGGCGCCCCTACCCAAAAAATGGCCGACGAGCGCCGCGCGCAAAATCGCAAACTCCTAGCTGGCGCGAACGACCCCGCCAGACGCGAGCAGGCCGAGCGCATAGTGCACCAGAGCGAGGAGCAGCTCTGGTCCATCCTGCAGCCGCTTCAGCGCGACCGTGACCGGGTAGACCTGCGCCTGAGGCAAATCGGCTTCAGCAATGCGATGTTGCACCATCTGAGCCAGAGCAAGCAGGCTTCGGCCGAGATAGCCATGCGCGCCCAACGCCCTTGCGTCGTGAAAGAGGTGCTGGCCCGGCCGGGCATGCAAGTCGAACCGATGACCGAGATTTTGACCTGTGTGGACCCGACGCAAACGTGGCTGGAATTGACGCTGTATCCGGACCAGTTGCCCTGGCTGCATGAAGGCGACGCCGTCGAAGTTACCTTCGACGACGGCACTACCGCGACGACACGACTAACCGGCCTGAATCCCCTGCTGGACAAGGTCAGCCACACGGCGCGCACACGGCTACCGATTGAACTCGGGCGCAGCGGCAACTTGGGCGAATATGCCTCGGTGACCATCCATGCCGCACCGCGCGAGGTCTTGGCCGTGCCTCGAAATGCCGTGATGCGCACCGGCCACGGTAACTTCGTGATGCGTGCCTTGGGCAACGGCCATTTCATGCCGGTTAAGGTGGTGACCGGTATCGAGACGGCGGAACGTACCGCCATCCTCGACGGTCTCGAGGCCGGCGACCAAGTCGCGGTCAACGGCCAGTTCCTGCTCGATGCGGCCGCCTCCATCGCCGCCACGGCCGAGCGCCTGAAGGACCAATAAGCGCATGATCGCCCGCCTCGTCGATTGGTCCATTCGCCACCGCCTGCTGGTGCTCGTCGCCAGTCTGGCGCTCGCCCTTTGGGGTATCGCCGCCAGCCGCCATTTGGTGCTCGACGCTATTCCCGATATCGCCGATGTGCAGGTCATCGTCACAGCGAGCTATCCCGGCCAGCCGCCGCAACGGGTGGAAGATCAGGTAACTTATCCACTGACCACCGCCCTGCTCTCGGTGCCCGGCACGACAGCGGTACGCGCCGTGTCGATGTTCGGCGAGAGCTTCATCTATATCATCTTCAAGGATGGTACCGATCCTTATTGGGCCCGCTCTCGCGTGCTGGAGTATTTGGCCCAGGCCAACGGCCGGCTACCGCCCGGCGTCACGCCTACGCTCGGCCCCGATGCTTCCGGCGTCGGCTGGGTCTTTCAATACGCCCTGGTCGACCGCAGCGGCAAGCACGACAACCATGAACTGCGCGCCCTGCAGGACTTCTTCCTCAAGTACGAACTGCAAAGCGTATCCGGGGTGGCCGAGGTGGCTAGTGTCGGCGCTGCGGCCAAGCAGTTCCAGATCGAACTCGACCCCAACCGCCTGGCCGCCTATCAATTGAACTTCGGCCAAGTCGCCGATGCAGTGCGCGCCGCCAACCAGTCCGGCAGCGGCTCGACCCTGGAGATGGCCGGTGCCGAATACATGGTGCGGACGAACGGCTATCTCGAATCGCTGGCCGACCTGCGCCAGGTGCCCTTGGGCGACGACGCCGAAGGCAACCCGATCCGACTCGGCCAAGTGGCCCACATCCAAACGGGGCCGGAACCGCGCCGCGGCGTGGCCGACCTCGACGGCGAAGGCGACACGGTCGGCGGCATCGTCGTCATGCGTTACGGCCACAACGCGCTCGACACCGTGGCCGCACTCAAGCAGCGCTTGCAAGAAATACGCGGCGGCCTGCCCCAGGGAGTAGAACTGGTCGTCACCTACGACCGCTCCGGCCTGATTGAACGCGCCATCGACAACCTGAGCGAGAAGCTGGTCGAGGAATCGCTGGCGGTCGCCCTGGTCTGCTTGGTCTTCCTGTTCCATCTGCGTTCCTCGCTGGTCGCGGTGGTCACCCTGCCGCTCGGCATCCTCGTCGCCATCCTGGTCATGCAGTTGCAGGGCGTCAGCGCCAACATCATGTCGCTCGGCGGCATTGCCATCGCCATCGGCGCCATGGTCGATGCCGCGATCGTGATGATCGAGAACATGCACAAACACCTGGAACGCGCCGAGCCTGAGACCGACCATTGGCACGTCGCGCGCAATGCGGCGGTCGAGGTCGCCCCCGCCCTGTTCTTCTCGCTTTTGGTGATCACCGTGTCCTTCCTGCCGGTGTTCGCGCTGACCGGGCAGGAGGGCCGCTTGTTCGCCCCACTCGCTTTCACCAAGTCCTATGCCATGGCCGCCGCCGCCGCGCTGGCGGTCACCTTGACCCCGGTGCTGATGGGCTATGTCATCCGTGGCCGCATCCGTAGCGAACAGGCCAACCCGCTCAATCGCTGGCTGCAAGACGCCTACCGGCCGCTGCTCGCCGCCGCACTCGACCGACCCCGCGCCACGCTGGCCCTGGCCCTGGCCTTGTTGCTCAGCACCGCTTGGCCTCTCGCCCGGCTGGGTAGCGAATTTATGCCGCCGCTCTATGAAGGCGACCTGCTCTACATGCCGACCACCTTGCCCGGCCTTTCGATCGACGAGGCGGCCAAGATCCTGCAAACCACCGACCGCTTGATCCGGCAGATGCCCGAAGTCGAACGCGTCTTCGGCAAGGCCGGTCGCGCCGACACCGCCACCGACCCGGCGCCGCTATCGATGCTGGAGACCACCATCCTGCTGAAACCGCGCGAACAGTGGCCGAAGGGCCAAACCGTCGAAGGCCTGATCCGCCAGCTCGACTCCATGGTCAACCTGCCCGGCCTGACCAATGCCTGGGGCTATCCTATCCGCACCCGTATCGACATGCTGGCCACCGGCGTGCGCACCACGCTCGGGGTCAAGATCACCGGCCCCGACCTAGCCGGCATCGCCGACACCGCCGCCCGCGTCGCCGCCGCCCTGCACGACGTGCCGGGCACGCGCGCGGCCTTCGCCGAGCGCGCCTTCGGCGGCCGTTACCTCGACATCGACATCGACCGGGCACGAGCGGCCCGCTATGGCATCACCGCCGCCGATATCCAGCGCTTGGTCGAAGGCGCCATCGGCGGCGAGACCGTCACCACCGTGATCGCCGGCCGTGAACGCTACTCGGTCAACCTGCGCTATCCCCGCGCCCAGCGCACCTCGCTGCGCGCGCTGGAGGCCAGCCTGCTGACTGCAGCGAACGGCGCCACCATCCCATTAGGCGCAGTGGCCCGGATCGGCGTGGTCGACGGCCCGGCCGAGATCCGCAGCGAGAACGGCCGGCTGACCGGCTATGTCTACATCGACCTCGCCGACCGCGACATCGGCGGCTACGTGCAGCGGGCCAACGCCGCCATCGAACGCCAAGTGCAACTGGCGCCGGGCTATGCCATCGCCTGGACCGGCCAATATGTCGAACTTGAACGCGCCAAGGCCCGCCTCGCCTGGGTGGTGCCGGCCACCCTGGCCCTGGTCTTGCTACTGCTCGCCGCCCACTTCAAGGAAATCGCCAGGCCGCTCCTGGTCCTGCTTTGCCTGCCGTTCGCGCTGATCGGCGGCTTCTGGCTGATCTATGCCCTGGGCTATCAACTTTCGGTGGCGGTCGCCGTAGGCCTGATCGCACTGGCCGGCGTCGCGACGGAGTTCGGCGTGGTCATGCTGCTCTACATCGACCAAGCGGCACAGCGGCGCCAGGCCGAAGGCGAGATCATCACCGGCGCCATGCTGCGCGAGGCCATCGTCGAAGGTGCCCTGCTCCGCATCCGGCCCAAGGCGATGACCATGGCGGTCATCCTGGCCGGCCTGCTGCCCATCATGTTCAGCGATGCCGCCGGCTCCGACGTGATGAAGCGCATCGCCGCGCCGCTGATCGGCGGAATGATCACCGCGCCCCTGCTCTCGCTGTTCATCCTCCCGGTGCTCTATGCCCTGCTCTACGGCCGCAGTCTGCCCCCACCGAGCGGCAAATCGACCTGACCAATTTCACCGCGGTCTAGGAGGCCAGCGCGACATGGCTATAAAACGAAAAGGGGCGGCCAAGCGGTCGCCCCTTTTCGTTCGCGCAATCGATCGAGCGCCTATTCCGGATAAGGCCCCCTGAACCACCCCACCATCACCTTACGGCTACCCGAAATCAACGGCCGCGCCCGGTGAATCAGATCGGAGCGGAACACGATGGCGTTGCCGGGCTTCTTCAAAAGCTCCGATTCCTCCGGACTCAGGCATTTGCGCGCCTCATAAATCTCCTTGACGTTGGGTCCGGTGGCATGGCCGCTATGGTCGGTCAGGTCGAAGCCCCCGCCCTCGAAATCGACCCCCATTTCCGACAAGACAACGCACACCGTCAACCGCCGTTTGACCGGCTCGCTGCTAATCACATCGCTATGCCAGCCATAGGCGTCGCCCGGCTCGTTGTAATCGGTATATTGGTAGCTGCCGACATCCGACGGATAAGCGGGAAGACCGAAATAACTAACCGCAATATCGTCCACCAAGGCGCAAATTTTCCGGTGGATGGGCAGAATATCCAGGTGATTGCTGGGCGGGAAACCCACCGTGCAACCAACCCCGCCGCCCCTGTCCGTGCGCACACCCCGCTCCTTTCCGATCCGGCAAAAGGTCTCGATCTCCTCCGCCGACAACACATTCGGTATGACGATATGGGTGGGATAAACGCGATCTGCTGCCATGGATTGATCAATCGTCCCGCTAACTTGAAATTAGATTCCGCCCAATAGGATGCGTCCGAATTGAAACCAAAGGGTAATTCAATTCCGCCCGCCGCAACACACCCGCTGCGCGCATCGCTTGCCATCAAAAAGAAGATGGGGCGAACAAGCGCCCCATCTTCTCCCAATCGACAACAGACGTTGCCTTACTCGTCCTCGTCCGACTCCAACACCCGTTGCAGACCGGAGAGTTTTTCGCCCTCGCCCAGGTTGATCAGGGTGACGCCCTGGGTCGAGCGGCCGAGTTCGCGGATCTCCTTGACCCGGGTGCGGATGAGTACACCGCCGGTGGTAATGAGCATGATCTCGTCGTCCGGGTCGACCAGGGTCGCGGCCACCACCTTGCCGTTGCGGGCGGTGGTCTGGATGGCGATCAGGCCCTGGCCGCCGCGGTTGTGCCGGGTGTACTCGGTGATCGAGGTACGCTTGCCGAAACCGTTCTCGGTAGCGGTGAGCACGGCCTGCTGCTCGTTTTCGGCGACCAGCAGGGAGATAACCTTGGCGCCCTTGCCCAGCTTCATGCCGCGCACGCCGCGGGCACCGCGGCCCATGGCGCGGACGTCGGTCTCCTCGAAGCGGTTGGCCTTGCCCTCGTCGGTGAACAGCATGACATCGTGGCTGCCGTCGGTGATCGCCACGCCGATCAGGTGGTCGCCGTCGTCCAGGCTGACGGCGATGATGCCGGCGGTGCGCGGACGGGAGAACTCGGACAGCGGCGTCTTCTTGACCGTGCCGTTGGCGGTGGCCATGAACACGAAGTGCTGGTCGTCGAACTCCTTGACCGGCAGGATGGCATTGACCACCTCGCCCGGCTCCATCTTGAGCAGGTTGACGATGGGCTTGCCGCGCGCGATGCGGCTGCCCTGCGGCACCTCGTAGACCTTGAGCCAGAACATACGGCCGCGGTTGGTGAAGCAGAGGATGTAGTCGTGGGTGTTGGCGATGAACAACTTCTCGATGAAGTCTTCTTCCTTGGTCGTGGTCGCCTGCTTGCCGCGGCCGCCACGCTTCTGGGTGCGGTATTCGTCGAGCGGCTGGGCCTTGATGTAGCCGGTGTGGGACAAGGTGACCACCACGTCCTCGGGCGCGATCAGGTCTTCCAGCGACATCTCGCGGGCGTCGGTGACGATCTCGCTGCGGCGTTTGTCGCCGAAGGCGTTCTTGATGTCGGTCAGTTCGTCGCCGATGATCTGGGTGACCCGCTCGGGCTTGTCCAGGATGTCGAGCAGGTCGGCGATGCGGGTCATCACCTCCTTGTACTCGCCGACGATCTTGTCCTGCTCCAGGCCGGTCAGACGTTGCAGACGCAATTCGAGGATGGCCTGGGCCTGGGCGTCGGACAGGAAGTAGCCCTTCTTGTGCAGGCCGAACTCGGCACCGAGGCCGGCCGGTTTGTACAGCTCGCCGGTAGCGCGGCCGAGCATCTCCTCGACCAGGGCCGAGCGCCAGGCCTTGCCCATCAGCCCGACCTTGGCCTCGGCCGGGGTCGGCGAGGCCTTGATCAGCGCGATAATCTCGTCGACGTTGGCCAAAGCGACGGCCAGGCCTTCTAGGATGTGGCCGCGCTCGCGGGCCTTCTTCAACTCGAACTGGGTGCGGCGGGTGACCACCTCGCGCCGGTGGCGCAGGAAGGCCTCGAGGAACTGCTTGAGGTTGAGCAGGCGCGGCTGACCGTCGACCAGGGCCACCATGTTCATGCCGAAGGTGTCCTGCATCGGGGTCTGCTTGTACAGATTGTTCAGGATCACCTCGGGCATCTCGCCCCGGCGCAGCTCGATCACCACGCGCATGCCGGACTTGTCCGACTCGTCGCGAATCTCGCTGATGCCCTCGATCGCCTTGTCGCGCACCAGTTCGCCGATCTTGGCGCAGAGGTTGGCCTTGTTCACCTGGTAGGGCAGCTCGTCGATGATGATGGCCTGGCGGCCGCCGCCCTTCTCGATGTCCTCGAAGTGGCACTTGGCGCGCATGACCACCCGGCCGCGGCCGGTGCGGTAGCCGTCCTTGACGCCGGTCAGGCCGTAGATGATGCCGGCGGTGGGGAAATCGGGCGCCGGCACGATGTCGATCAGCTCGTCGACCGTGATCTCCGGGTTGTGCAACACAGCCAGACAGGCGTCGGTGATCTCGTTCAGGTTGTGCGGCGGGATGTTGGTCGCCATGCCGACTGCGATACCGGCCGAGCCGTTGACCAAGAGGTTGGGGAACTTGGCCGGCAGGATCAAGGGCTCGTGCTCGGAGCCGTCGTAGTTGGGGCCGAAGTCCACCGTCTCCTTGTCGATGTCGGCCAACAGTTCGTGGGCGATCTTGGCCATGCGGATCTCGGTGTAACGCATGGCCGCCGCGTTGTCGCCGTCGACCGAACCGAAGTTGCCCTGGCCATCGACCAGCGGATAGCGCAGGGAGAAGTCCTGGGCCATGCGCACGATGGTGTCGTACACCGCGGTGTCGCCGTGCGGGTGGTACTTACCGATCACGTCGCCGACCACACGGGCCGATTTCTTGTAGGCCTTGTTCCAGTCGTTGGAGAGCTCGTGCATGGCGAACAAGACGCGCCGGTGTACCGGCTTCAGGCCGTCGCGGACATCGGGCAAAGCGCGGCCGACGATCACGCTCATGGCGTAATCGAGGTAGGAACGGCGCATTTCTTCTTCGAGGCTGACGGGGAGTGTTTCTTTGGCGAACTGTTCCATTGGCGGGGTCGTTGACGTCTCGTCGTTATCGGTTGTTTAGCTGCCGAATTCTACCATGTTCGTCCTGCCCGCCCCACCCCCTGGAACCGGCCTGGAAGCCGCACCAGGCAAGGGCACCTTGCTATTCCGGCACATTCCGGGCCTGGATGGTTGCCAGCCGGCCGGCAGCCCCCGTACGATGTGGCCTTATGACAAACAAACAAGCGGTGGACACCCGCATCGACGCGGGCTGGATCGTCCCGGTGGAGCCCGATGGGGTCGCTCTACCGGACCATAGCCTGCTGATCCGGGCCGGCCGCATCGTCGCTCTGCTGCCCTGGGCCCAAGCCGACGCCGAATACCAAGCCGCCCAGCGCCACCGCCTGCCCGACCATGTCCTGATCCCGGGCCTGGTCAACCTGCACACCCATGCCGCCATGACCCTGCTGCGCGGCTATGCCGACGACCTGCCGCTGATGACCTGGCTGCAGGAACACATCTGGCCGGCGGAGAAGCGCTGGCTATCGCCGGAGTTCGTCTACGACGGCTCGCGCCTGGCCTGCCTGGAGATGCTCAAGGGCGGGATCACCTGTTTCAACGACATGTACTTCTTCCCGGAGGCGACGGTGCAGGCCGCGACCGAGGCCAGACAGCGCATCGCGGCGGGCATCCTCGTCATCGACTTCCCGTCCAACTATGCGGCCGACCTCGATGGTTATCTGCAGAAAGGACTGGCCTTGCGCGATGCGATGCGTGAGCACCCGCTGGTCTCGTTCTGCTTCGCCCCCCACGCGCCCTACTCGACCAGCGACCGCACCCTGGAAAAGGTGCTGACCTACGCCAAGCAACTGGACCTGGCGATCCATATCCATATCCACGAGACCCATGACGAGATCCATCAAAGCATTAGCCAATATGGTGTGCGGCCGCTCGAACGGCTGCGCCATCTAGGCCTGCTCGGGCCCGAGTTCATCGGCGTGCATGCCGTCCACCTGCTGAACGAAGAAATCGACCTGCTGGCCGAGCACAACTGCCACATCGCGCATTGCCCTACGTCCAACCTGAAACTGGCCAGTGGCGTCGCACCGAAGTCGGCCTTGCTGGCCAAGAACATCAACGTCGGCATCGGCACCGACGGCTCGGCCAGCAACAACCGGCTGGACTGTTGGCGGGAGATGCACCTGGCCGCCCTATTGGCCAAGGGCATGTCGGGCAAACCCGAAATCGTGCCGGCCCACACCGCCTTGCGCATGGCCACCCTGAACGGCGCCCGCGCCCTGGGCCTGGACGACCGGATCGGCTCGCTCGAAGTCGGCAAGCAGGCCGACCTGGTGGCAGTGGACCTCTCCGGCCCGCACACCCAGCCCTGCTACGATCCGATCTCGCACCTGGTCTACAGTGCCGGGCGGCAGGAGGTAAGCCACGTCTGGATCGCCGGCCAGGAAGTAGTGCGCGACAAAATTTGCCTGACATTGGACCAAGCCGAAATCCTGAGCCGCGCCCATCATTGGCAGAAAAAACTCTCGGGCTAAACCCACCCCTTGGCGGCCTTAGCCGCCGCCGGCCCAGGCACCGCATCGCGCCACTGGCCCGGTTCCAGCCCCGACAGACTCCAGTCGCCGATCGCCCAGCGTACCAGCCTCAGCGTTGGGAAACCCACCTTCGCCGTCATCCGCCGTACCTGGCGATTCTTGCCCTCGGCGATGGTCAACTCCAGCCAACGGGTCGGCACGCTTTTGCGGAAACGAACCGGCGGGTTGCGCGGCCACAGGCCGGCCGGCTCCTCGATCAGCCGGGCCTGGGCCGGCCGGGTGACGAAGTCGCCCAGGTCCAAGCCTCGGCGCAGTTTCTCCAAGGCCGCCTCGTCCGGCACGCCCTCGACCTGGACCCAATAGGTCTTGGCCAGCTTGTGCTTGGGGTCGGTCAGCCGGTGCTGGAGCCGGCCGTCATCGGTTAAAATGAGCAGGCCTTCGCTGTCCGCATCGAGCCGGCCTGCGGCGTACACCCCCGACAAGGGGATGAACTCCTTCAGCCCAGGGTGGCCGTCCTCCGAAGTGAACTGGCTGAGTACCCCGTAGGGTTTATTGAACAGAATGATGCGAGCCATCGCGTCTGTATATTGAATCGTTTCCAGGAGTCATCGTGTCCGCTAGCCACATCCAGGTTCCCGCCCAGGGCGAAAAGATCACCGTCAACGCCGATTTCTCGCTGAACGTGCCGGACCGGCCGATTATCCCGTTTATCGAGGGCGATGGCACCGGGGTCGACATCACCCCGGCCATGCGCGCGGTGCTCGACGCCGCCGTGGCCAAGGCCTATGGCGGCAAACGGCAGATCGAATGGATGGAGGTCTATGCCGGCGAGAAAGCGGTCAAGGTCTACGGCAGCGACACCTGGCTGCCGGACGAGACCGTACAGGCCGCCCGCGACTATGTCGTGTCGATCAAGGGCCCGCTGACCACGCCGACCTCGGGCGGCATCCGTTCGCTCAACGTCGCCCTGCGCCAGTTGCTCGACCTCTACGTCTGCCTGCGCCCGGTCCGCTACTTCGACGGCGTGCCCTCCCCGGTCAAGGCACCGGAAAAGGTGGACATGGTCATCTTCCGCGAGAACACCGAGGACATCTACGCCGGCGTCGAGTGGGAAGTCGGCAGCGACGAGGTGAAGAAGGTGATCGAGTTCCTGCAGAAAGAGATGGGGGTCAAGAAGATCCGCTTCCCGGAAACCTCCGCCATCGGCATCAAGCCGGTCTCAGTCGAGGGCTCCGAGCGCCTGATCCGCAAGGCCATCCAATACGCCATCGACAACAAGCGCCGCTCGGTCACCCTGGTGCACAAGGGCAACATCATGAAGTTCACCGAGGGCGGCTTCAAGAAATGGGGCTATGAACTGGCCGTGCGCGAGTTCGGCGGCGAGCCGATCGACGGCGGCCCCTGGGTGAAACTGCCCAACGGCATCGTGGTGAAGGATGTGATCGCCGACGCCTTCCTGCAGCAGATCCTGTTGCGCCCGGAGGACTACGACGTGATCGCCACCTTGAACCTGAACGGCGATTACATCTCCGACGCCCTGGCGGCCGAGGTCGGCGGTATCGGCATCGCCCCCGGCGCCAATCTGTCCGACTCGGTGGCCATGTTCGAGGCCACCCATGGCACCGCGCCCAAGTATGCCGGCCAGGACTATGTGAACCCGGGCTCGATCATCCTGTCGGGCGAGATGATGCTGCGCCACATGGGTTGGACCGAGGCGGCCGATCTGATCATTTCAGGTATGGGCAAGGCCATCGCGGCCAAGCAGGTGACTTACGATTTCGCCCGACTGATGGACGGGGCCAAGCAGATCGGCTGCTCCGCCTTCGGCCAGGAAATCATCCGGCACATGTAGGAGGTGCGGCTTAGGTCTCTTGCGTCCCCTGCACCGTATTACCGACCGGCATAGCATCGCTACGCAACAGGCTAATCAGCTCATCGGCCAATGAGCCAAGCTCGGGGCGTAAGCGATCCAAGCCATCCAAAAGCAGGGGCAACGCGCCCACTGCGGATTGCTGGAGAAAACCGCTCTCGTTATTTACGGGCATAGCATGCCCTTGTGCTCCCACAGTGCGCATTGATCCTCCTGCGCTATCGACTTCAAGTGACTCTAGCACAGGCCGCTGACAAAACCAGCGACGGCAACCGCAGTAGTATGAACGTCTCTAATCAGGCGGCTTGGATATTGGCGGCTTGTTTGCCTTTGGGGCCTTCGGCGATCTCGAAGGAAACGCGCTGCCCCTCTTTCAATGTCTTGAAACCGTTCATGTTGATCGCAGAAAAATGGGCGAACAGATCCTCACCGCCACCATCGGGGGTGATGAAACCATAGCCTTTAGCGTCGTTGAACCACTTGACGATACCGGTAGCCATAAAACAAATGCTCCTCAAAACAACGATAGCTTTTGAATGCACCCGGAATCGCGGGCAATGCCGACTTCGCTGTTGCACCCGCTCCGAGCAGTTGCATTTAACCGGTAGCCAGCCAAGCCGTCAACAGCCCTTGAAAAAAATCCATATGCCTCCAAAAATGCACTATGTTGTGCATACATAGAGCGTGGGATTCATGGCCGTTCAGCACCAAGATGGAACATTACTGGAAGTTGAGCGCGTCAAGGCGCCGCTGCCGCCTCTATACCGCGTGCTATTGTTGAATGACGATTTCACCCCCATGGAATTCGTCATAGAGGTCTTGGAAAATTTTTTTTACATGGGACGGGAACAGGCCACACTTATCATGCTCAAGGTGCATAATGAAGGTGCTGGTATATGCGGTTTGTTTCCGCGCGATGTCGCCGAAACCAAGGTGAAACAGGTCCTTGATTTTGCCCGCAGCCACCAGCATCCGCTGCAATGCGTGATGGAGGAAGATCGATGATTGCCCAGGAGTTGGAAGTCAGCTTGCACATGGCCTTCATGGAGGCCAGACAGAAGCGCCATGAGTTCATCACGGTGGAACATCTGTTGCTGGCGATGCTCGACAATCCCTCCGCCACCGAGGTGCTGCGCGCCTGCATGGCCAATATCGAGCAGCTTCGGCGCAGCCTGGCTGAGTTCATCGAAAAGCATACGCCACGAGTTCCGGGTAGCAGCGAGGTCGACACTCAACCCACGCTGGGCTTTCAACGCGTGATTCAACGTGCCATCCTGCACGTGCAGTCTTCCGGCAAGAAAGAAGTGACCGGTGCCAATGTCCTGGTGGCCATCTTCGGCGAGAAAGACTCGCATGCCTTGCATTACCTCAACCAACAAGGCATCACCCGCTTGGATGTCGTGAATTACATCTCACACGGCATCACCAAGGCACCGCAAGAAAGCACGCCTGCGAACAACCGCACCGAGCCGGCCCAAGAACAGGATGGGGAAACGGTAAACGGCTCCCCGCTCGATGCCTACACGATCAATCTCAACAGCCAGGCCCTGGCCGGCAAAGTCGATCCGCTGATCGGCCGCGACTATGAACTCGAGCGGGTCATCCAAACCCTGTGCCGCCGGCGCAAGAACAACCCCTTGCTGGTCGGCGAGGCCGGCGTAGGCAAAACAGCCATTGCCGAGGGCTTGGCGCGCAAGATCGTACAAGACGAAGTGCCCGAAATTCTCAGCGGCGCCACCGTCTACGCCCTGGACATGGGGGCTCTGCTCGCTGGCACCAAATACCGTGGCGATTTCGAGCAGCGCCTGAAGGCCGTGCTCAAGCAACTGGGTAGCCAAGAAAACGGCATCCTGTTCATCGACGAGATCCACACCCTCATTGGCGCCGGCGCGGCCTCGGGCGGCACCTTGGATGCCTCCAACCTGCTTAAGCCTGCCCTCTCCTCGGGTCAACTGCGCTGCATCGGGGCGACCACCTACAATGAATACCGCGGCATCTTCGAGAAGGACCACGCCCTCTCCCGCCGCTTCCAGAAGATCGATGTCAAGGAACCCTCGGTCGAAGAAACCGTCGCCATCCTCAAGGGCCTGAAGTCGCGCTTCGAGGCCCATCACGGCGTCAAATACACCCAGCAAGCGCTGTCGACGGCAGCCGAGCTGTCCGCTCGCTTCATCAACGACCGCCACCTGCCGGACAAGGCCATCGATGTGATCGACGAGGCGGGGGCCGCGCAGCGCATCCAACCCAAGTCCAAGCAGAAGAAGCTGATCACCAACAGAGAGATCGAGGACATCGTCGCCAAGATCGCCCGCATCCCGGCTAAAACGGTGGCGAGCGACGAGCGCAATTCGCTGAAGAACCTGGACCGCGACCTCAAGGCCGTGGTTTTCGGGCAGGACAAGGCAATCGAGGCCCTGGCCACCGCGATCAAGATGTCCCGCTCCGGCCTGGGCAACCCGCAGAAACCGATCGGCTCCTTCCTGTTCTCCGGCCCAACCGGCGTCGGCAAGACCGAGGTCGCGCGCCAACTCGCCTATACCCTCGGCGTGGAATTGATCCGCTTCGATATGTCCGAATACATGGAGCGCCATGCCGTCTCCCGGCTGATCGGCGCGCCCCCCGGCTACGTCGGTTTCGAGCAGGGTGGACTGATGACCGAGGCGATCACCAAGCACCCCTATTCCGTCCTGCTGCTGGACGAGATCGAGAAGGCGCACCCGGACATCTTCAACGTTCTACTCCAGGTCATGGACCACGGCACGCTGACCGACAACAACGGTCGCAAGGCTGACTTCCGCAACGTGGTGATCATCATGACCACCAACGCCGGTGCCGAGGCGCTGAGCAAGACCAGCATCGGCTTCGCCCTGGCCGAAACCAGCGGCGACGAAATGGCCGAAATCAAGCGCCTGTTCTCGCCCGAGTTCCGCAACCGGCTGGATGCAATTATCTCCTTCGCGCCGCTGGCCGAATCGACCATCATGCGCGTTGTCGACAAGTTCTTGATGCAGCTTGAAGAACAACTGCATGCCAAGAAGGTCGACATCCACTTCACCGAAGCCCTGCGCAGCTGGCTGGCGAAGGAAGGCTACGATCCGCTGATGGGTGCGCGGCCGATGTCGCGCTTGATTCAGGAAACCATTCGCAAGGCCCTGGCCGACGAATTACTCTTCGGCCGCTTGGCCAATGGCGGCGACGTTACCGTCGATGTCGACGAGGCAGGCAAGGCACAGTTGGTTTTCGAAGAAGAATCAGAGGCGGTTGTCTGAAGCCTTCGAATCCTGACGTTCCAGCCATTGCTTGAACTTGTGCTCTTCCTCTTGTAATTCGTAGGCATTGATCAAGCCTCGCTGCAACGCCATGGCCACGGCACGGGCGCGCATATTGATGGCCTCGCCCATATCGCCGGCAATCCTCTCCTGATCGATCCCCAACTTGACGTAGAGCGACTGCAAGCGGTTCTGTACGCCACGCCGGGAAAGATAGCGCCGCTGCGCGATCATCATATCGGTCAGGCCCAACGAGATGTCCACCAGCACTTCGTATTCGAAGTCGTTGATCGCTTCGTTGCGCGACTGGGTTCTTGCCTGAATCGGCCGCAACTGCGGGTCGATCCAACATTGCCCCTCAAGAAATACCGTTTCGATCGCTTTGCGTAGCGGCGTCGGTTCATTATCCTTTAGCACATAGCCATATACCGTCTCGGCTGGGATGATCTTGGCCAATGAGCGCACATACATCTCATCTTTATGCTGCGACCAGAACACGATGCGGGCTTGTGGCGTATGGCGCCACAGGCGGCGCGCAAATTCGATCCCATTCAGCTTGGGCATCTGCAAATCGGTGATCACCATCGGCTCGACCATCGAGCTTGCAATTAGGAAGGCCTCGTCCCCATTGGCGGCCAAACGCAGCGATCTATCCGACAACAAGCCGGCCAGAAAGGCTCGGTCCTTCGGATTATCTTCAGCGATCAGCCATTCCATCGCCATAGCCTTCACCTCTATTGCCTAGCCACCAACGGCAACTCGAGCTCGAATCGGGTGCCGCTGCTGAAGCGGGCCGACGACCAGCGGACAGTCGCATCGATCATCTTTGCACGCTGTTCGATGTTGAATAGCCCACGTCCCATATCCGCTGCATCCGTATTGCTCAGGCCGACGCCATTGTCCTCCACCGAGAGCAGCAGCGAACCGCTGCCCAGCCGGCATTCGACCTCGTAGCGCGTGCAATGGGCGTGGCTCACCACGTTGTTGATGGCTTCGACCGCAATACGATACAAGGTCAACTTCTGGAATTCCGTCAAAGCCGACTCGACGGCCTCATCGACATTCAGAAAATAACTGGGCAGACCCGGGAGGGCAAGCTTGCGCTCGATATAGGATCGAAGCGCCACCTCCAGCCCAAGCATATCGAGCGTTTGAGGATGCAGATCGTCCATGATGGCCCGGATGCTGCTCTTGATTTCATCCAAACCTGTTTCCAAAGATTGCAGGATATGCGGGCTATTCGCATCCTTGGCCGCCGCCTTGAGATCACGCGACAAATGGGTCAGATCGGCGAGGATTTGGTCGTGGATATCCATCGCGATCCGGCGCCGCTCGTCTTCGGCCGCTTCCAGCATTTTGGCGCTATTCAAACCGCTGACGACGTGGCGACGCATGTCGATGACACAACGTGCAATGTCATCCAACTCATCATGTTTGGCAAAGCCGGGACCTACACTCACGCTATCGCTGCTGTTGCACTGACGCTTGAGCGACTCCAGCCGCCGGCTGACGCTCCGCGTCGCCCAGAAGGATAAGAAACCGCCGACCACCGCCATCAATCCGACCATGGCCGATGCCAGGTAAAACGACCGGGCCGTCAGTTCATTGACCGTCTCATAGTAGCGCACATAGGCATTACGCTTTTCGGTCCTGAAGACGCGGTCCTGCGCCGCCAGTTGAGGGATGATCCAATCGAGCGATTCCCGCGCCGCTCGAATATCCTTCTCACTCTCGAACTTATCCAAGGCCAGCCGATGCCGTTCGAGCTCGATATTCCTGGCCGCCGGCACATGGCCGGTGAACTCCGGGCTGGTGACCACTTGCGTAAACAGCCAATAATGCTCCAGGAAATTGAAATGGGATTCGTCCTGCTGCTTTGGCGAAGCCGGCGATTCCGCCAAAATATCTTGCATGCTGCGAGCTGATGAGAGCGCCATCTCCGCGCGTTCGCACGAACGCGTCCATTCGCGCACCAACTCGTTCTCGCGCCGAATATCGCTCATAGCGCTGATCAATAGCACAAGCAACGCCAGCGCCAGAACGGCCACGACGACAGTGGGCAAGACAATCTGTTGGCGGAGGGTGAGCGCCATAGGGCGGCCTAAGGGTTAACAGCAGGACAATCATACCTAGAGCCACGGCTCAGGTACTGTGCATATCCGCAGCAGCTCTTGTTTCGGCGCCCAAGGCGCCCGGCCGCCGCTTAGCTAGGGCTGGCGGCGTTGAATAGACGGAAAAAATTCTCCGTCGTCGCCTCGTCGACGGCCTTGACTGGCAGGCCCCGCAGATCGGCGATCAAGTCCGCGACATGGCGCACATATGCCGGCTCGTTACGCTTGCCACGATAGGGTACCGGTGCCAAATAGGGCGAATCGGTCTCGACCAACAAACGGTCCAATGGCACTTGCCGAGCGACCTCGCGTAGGTCCGCGGCGCTCTTGAACGTGACGATGCCCGAGAAGGAGATGTAGAAACCCAGCGCCAAGGCCTGGCGCGCAACGTCCCAACTCTCGGTAAAGCAATGCATGACCCCGCCGACCCCGCCGGCATCCTCGTCGCGCATGATCGCCAGGGTATCGTCCGCTGCGCTTCGGGTATGGATGATGAGCGGCTTGCCCGCCTTCCGCGCGGCACGGATATGGGTGCGAAAGCGCTCCCGCTGCCAGTCGACCGCCTCACGCGGCAGTCGATAGTAATCCAGCCCCGTCTCGCCGATCGCAACGATCTTGGAATGACGCGCCAACTCGACCAAGCGCTCGACCGTCGGCTCTTCGCAATCCTGATGATCGGGGTGCACACCGACCGAGGCAAAGACGTTTGGATGCGCCTCGGCTAGAGCCTGCACATTCGGAAAGCGCTCCAGGTCAACCGACACGCACAAGGCGTGGCCAACGCCGGCCGTCCGCATATTGGCGAGCAAGGGCTCGGCGCCCTCGGCAAAATCGGGGAAATCGATATGACAGTGGGAATCGACCAGCATGGCACAACCTATCTAACGGCGCAGCGCAAAGCCGCGCCGCGCGTGAATCGCGAACTACATCGTGTGAGTCGTACGCGTGGATTTCATCGCATTGCCGAGGATGTTCTCGATCTTGCTGCACACCTCGGCTGCCCGCTCGTTGTTGTCAAACTGCACACCGACGCCCTGCTGCCGGTTGCCCTGGGCACCCGACGGCGTCAGCCAAACCACCTTGCCGGAAATCGGCAACCGAGTTGGGTCTTCCATCAAGGTCAGCACCATATACACTTGATCGCCCATCTGGTACGGCTTGGTGGTCGGGATGAATAGGCCGCCACCCTGGACGAACGGCATATAGGCCGCATACAGCGCCCGCCGCTCCTTGATGCTCAGCGACAGCATGCCGGCGCGGCTCGGTAGTTTCGAATTCGGCTCTTCGCTCATCGTCTCGCCCCCAGGTCGGCATAGCGGATCAGCCATGATTCTAGCAACAACTGGCCGTTGAGCGGGTGCTGCAACCAACGGCCGTCGCTCAAGATCTGCCGGTATGCCGCCCACAGACGTCTGTCATCCACGCCCCTCGCGGCCTTGCGGATCGCATCGGCATGGTCGATGAAATAACGCACCTGACCGGTCGCCCGGCACAGCTGCACATCGCACAGCCAACGGATCAGCCAGCCCCAAACCTCGCCGACCCGTTGCTGGTACTCCCCCGCCAGCGCGCTCAAATCTTCGCGTTCCGGCCGGGCCAGGCCGGCCAGGAAACGCTCTCGCCGAGCCAAGCGCTCCGGTTCGGCGTGATCCAACGCCAGCAGCGGCGCACCGCCCGCCTCCGCCAACAGGCTCTCCGGCTCCGCCACGGCCTGGTCGCGCAACCAGGCGACGGCAGCCGCCTGCCCAGGGCCCGCTACCGCCAGCTTGCGGCACCGGCTCAATATCGTCGGCAGTAGACGCCTGGGCTGATGCGAGACCAGCAGAAAAACCGTCTTCGGCGGCGGCTCTTCCAAGGTCTTGAGCAGGGCATTGGCCGCGGCTATACCGAGGCCCTCGGCCGGTTGCAGCACCACGGCCCGCCAACCGCCTTGGTGCGAGGTCAGGGTCAAAAATTCCACCACCTCACGCACCTGATCGACGCTGATCCGACGCCCGCCCTTCTTGCCCTCCTCGGCTGCCTCGGACTCGGCCGCCGGCTCGATCAGACGAAAGTCCGGGTGGCCACCCTGCTCAAACCACTGACAGGATGGGCACTCGCCGCAGGCGCCGGCGGCCGACGGCGTTTGGCACAGCAGCCAGCGCGCCAATTCCAAGGCCAGCTCGCGCTTGCCGATACCGGCCGGGCCATGCAGCAGCAAGGCATGGGGCAAACGCTCTCGCGCCTCGGTGAGCTGACGCCAAAGTTCGCCTTGCCAGGGATATAGGCTCACCCCAAGGTCTCCACCATGGTGGCGACGGCTGCGCGCACCTCAGCCAGGCTGCGGCTGCCATCGATAACCCGAATCCGCTCGGGATGCCGCGCAGCCCGGCGTAGGTAGGCTGCGCGTACCCGTTCGAAAAAATCCTGGCTCTCGCGTTCGAATCGGTCGGGCGATCGCGCCGCCGCCAGCCGTGCCCGTGCCACCTCGTCGGGCACGTCGAACAACAGGGTCAGATCGGGTTGGGTCGTTTCGTGCACCCAGCGTTCGAGAATCTCGAGCCTAGCTTCAGGCAAGCCGCGGCCACCGCACTGATAGGCAAAGCTGGCGTCGGTAAAGCGATCGGAGATGACCACCTCGCCACGGGCCAGGGCAGGCAGGATCACCTGAGCCAAATGCTCGCGCCGGGCAGCGAACATGATCAACGCCTCGGTCTCGGCATGCATGGGCTCGTGCAACACGATCTCGCGCAGCCTTTCGCCGACCGGCGTGCCGCCCGGCTCGCGGGTCAGCAAAACGGTATGCCCCAGACTGCGAAAATAGTCGGCCAACCACTCGGTATGGCTGCTCTTGCCGGCACCATCGACCCCCTCCAGCGTGATAAATAGACCACGCATTTCAACGGCCCCCTTTTTGGTAGCGGTTCACGGCGCGATTGTGTTCATCCAAGCTGCTGGAAAAATAGTGCCGCCCTTCGCCCATCGCGACAAAGTATAAGGCCCGGCCAGGTTCGGGATTCAATGCCGCCCGAAGCGCCGCATCGCCCGGCAAGGCAATCGGGGTTGGCGGCAGGCCTGCCCGCGTATAGGTATTGTAGGGGGTATCCAGACTCAGATCGTTCTTGCGCAGATTGCCGTCGAACCGTTCGCCCATGCCATAGATCACGGTGGGATCGGTCTGCAAACGCATGCCTAGACGCAGGCGATTGACGAATACCGACGCGATCTGCGGCCGCTCTTCCGGCGCGCCGGTCTCTTTCTCGATGATCGAGGCCATGATCAAGGCCTCATAGGGCGTTCTGTATGGCAAGCCCTCGGCACGATTGGGCCAGGCATCGCTCAGACGATCGCGCATGGCGTGATAGGCACGGCGGTACAGTTTGATATCGGAACTGCCCGCATCGAAGTAATAAGTGTCGGGAAAGAACAAGCCTTCGGGCAAACGCTCCGGCGCACCGATTGCCGCCAGCAGCGCCGCATCGCTCATGTCTGCGCTCTCATGTCGCAGATCGGGATTCTTGTCGACCGCCTCGCGCATCTGCCGGAAAGACCAGCCCTCCACCACGGTGAGCTTGCGTAAAACGGTGTCGCCGCGCGTGAGTTTTTCCAACAAGGTCAACGGCGTCAACGGTGCCTTGAAGCTGTACTGGCCGGCCTTGATGTGCCCTGTCTTGTTAAGCAGGATGGCCAGCGCCAGAAATTCGTACTGCCGCGGCAAGACCGCCGACGCCTCCAACTGGCGCGCCACCATACGCGTCGATTGCCCCGGGCTGACAGAAAACTCCACCGGCTCGGCCGGCAGGTCGAGCGGTCGATAGGCGAAATAGGCCAGCCAGACGGCGGGGCCGAGCAACAACAAAACCCACAGGATCAGGCCACGGCCCGAGTTCGATTTACGCATGCAAAAATTCTCTCACAACTGGATAGATCGCGGGTTGCGGCCAAACACGTCGGTCCAGCTTGGCTACGCGCCACACTCCGATCAGGCTGTTGGTCAGCAGCACTTCGTCGGCGGCAAGCAAGGCCGTCAGATCGAACTCGGCCTCGTGCACTGGCAAGCCGTACGCCGCCGCACGCGCCATCAAGCGCGCCCGCGCAGCACCGGCGATACCGCATCGATCCAGTCGCGGCGTGAGCAACTCGCCCGCGCGATAGATAAAGACATTGCTGCTGACCCCGCCAATCACCTGCCCCGCCTCGTCGAGCAAGAGCCCCTCTTGGATGGCCGGATCGTCCCACTCGGCACGGGCCAGGACATTCTCCAGACGGTTCAAATGCTTGATGCCGGCCAGCCTCGGCTGCCGCGCCAAGCGTAGAGCGCACAGCCGCGCCTCGATGCCGGTCTCCCACAAGGCCGCCGGCCATGCCGGCAGCGGCCCGGCCACGACCAGGCGCGAGGGCACCGCCGCTTGCGGTGGCGCATAGCCGCGATTGCCTGTACCACGGGTCAATACCAGCTTGAGCACCCCGGTCGGCCATTGCGCTACCGCTTGTGCCACATCCTGTTGCCAGACTTCATCCGCTGGACAGGCGATGCCGAGACGGGCCGCATCGGCCGCCAGCTTGGCAAGCTGCTCCGGCCACCAGAGCGCCTGGCCGGCATCCAGACGAATCGTGCGGAACACACCATCGCCGTACATCAGGCCACGGTCCAAAACCGAAATGGAAGTCGCCGGCTTGCCGTCGACCAGGACGAAGGCGGCCGCTGTCATGCCCGCCCCAGCGCCCGCAACAAACCACGCGCCTTGGCCCGAGTCTCGGCCAGCTCGCGCTCCGGCACCGAATCGGCCACGATACCCGCGCCGGTGCTGAATTCGATGCCGTTCGAACTGCTCATCAGGGTTCGGATCAGAATATTGAAATCGAGACTGCCGTCGTGATTGATGTAGCCCATGCTGCCGGTATAGGCGAGGCGCGGCGTCGGCTCCAGTTCGCGGATGATCTGCATGGTGCGCACCTTGGGGCAACCGGTGATGGTGCCGCCGGGAAACAAGGCGGCGAGCAAGCGGCCCGGGCCAACCTCAGGCCGCAGCCGGCCGCGTACCCTGGATTCGATATGGTGGACGAAGGCATAACTGTAGACCTGCGCCAGCTCATCGACCCGTACGCTGCCTGGCTCGCACACCCGGCCCAGATCGTTGCGCTCCAGGTCGACCAACATCACATGTTCGGCCCGCTCCTTCGGATGGGCCAGCAGTTCCTCGCGCAAGCGGGCATCTTCCGCGGCGTCGGGCGAACGCGGATAGGTGCCGGCGATCGGCCAGGTCTCGGCCCAGCCGTCGCGCACGCTGACCAGGCGCTCGGGCGAGGAGCTGACGATGGCCGTATCGCCCATCTGCAGCAGGCCGGCAAAAGGCGCCGGATTGGCTTGGCGCAAAGCCGCGTACAGATCGGCGCTATCGGTCTGGCCAGACAGACTCCAGCGGCGCGAGAGGTTGACCTGGAATACATCGCCTTCGCGGATGTAGGCCTGAATACGGCGCACGCCATCGAGAAACTGTTCGGCCGCCTCCTCCCGCAAACCGGCAGCCAGGCCTAACACGGGCTCCGGTGACCACGCCGCCTCTATGTGCGCCAGGTCCTGCCGCATCGTCTCGATCAAATGCTCTCGCCCCGGCTCGGCGAACAGCCAAGTCGTCTTTTTCTCCGCATCGATCAAGATCGCCGCCGGTACCCGGGCCAACCAAAACAGCGGCACCGTGCCGGCCAGTGCTCGCGCCGGCACGCTCGGCTCGATGCCGTGCAGCAGCTCATAACCCAGATAGGCGAACCAGCCGCCACGAAAAGGCAAGGCGGCGGATTCAAGCTCCACAGGCTGGCGCTCGGCCTGCCAGCGCCGATCTAGATGGCTGAAAAAACCTTGGCCCTCGGCCAAGCCGACGCCCGTTTCGATGCCTTCGGGAAAGGCAAACAGGCAATCCCAGCCGTCGCGGCCGAGGGTTTGCAGCAGTGCGGGGTAGCGTTGCGGCTGCCGCCGGTGCAGCGCCAGCAGATCGACTGCACCGGGGAGCTTGAGGACAGGCATAAAGCCCTAGGCTGTCGCCTCAGACTTTCTTGAAGATGACCGTACCGTTGGTGCCGCCAAAACCGAAGGAGTTGGACAGCGCCACATCGACCTTGGCTTGGCGGGCCGTGTTGGGCACGTAATCGAGGTCGCACTCGGGGCTGGCCTCGAACAGGTTGATGGTCGGCGGCACGGCCTGACGGGCGACGGCCAGGGCCGAGAACACCGCCTCGACGCCGCCGGCGGCACCCAAGAGGTGGCCGGTCATCGACTTGGTCGAGCTGACCATGACCTTGCCGGCATGGGCACCCAAGGCCAGCTTGACCGCCTTGGTCTCGGCCAGGTCGCCCAGCGGGGTCGAGGTGCCATGGGCATTGATGTAATCGACTTGGTCGGGGTTGAGCCCGGCGTTCTTCAGGGCGTTGTGCATGCAACGGGCGGCGCCGGAACCGTCCTCGCAGGGCGCGGTCATGTGGTTGGCGTCGGCGCTCTTGCCGTAACCGGCCAGCTCGCAGTAAATCTTGGCCCCGCGCGCCTTGGCGTGCTCGTATTCCTCCAGCACCAGGATGCCGGCACCCTCGCCCAGGACGAAGCCATCGCGGTCCTTGTCCCACGGACGGCTGGCCGTGGCCGGGTCGTCGTTGCGGGTGGACAAGGCTCGGGCCGCGGCAAAGCCACCGACGGCCAGCGGGCAAATGGCCGATTCGGCACCGCCGGCGACCATGACCTCGGCCTCGCCGTATTCGATCATCCGGGCCGCCTCGCCGATGGCGTGGGTACCGGTGGTACAGGCGGTGACCATGGCCACATTCGGGCCCTGCAGGCCGTACATGATCGACAGATGGCCCGAGATCATGTTGATGATGGTCGCGGGGATGAAGAAGGGGGAAATCTTGCGCGGCCCCTCCTCCATATAGGTTTTGTGGGTCTCCTCGATCATCGGCAGACCGCCGATGCCGGAGCCGATGTTGACGCCGATCCGCTCGCGGTTGGCATCGGTCACCGTGAGGCCCGAGTCCTTCAGCGCATCGACCGCCGCCGCCAGGCCGTAATGGATGAAGATATCCATCCGGCGGGCATCCTTGGCGGTGATGTATTGCGTCACATCGAAGCCCTTGACCTCGCCCGCCACTTGGGAGGCGAACGGGGTGGGATCGAAGCGGGTGATACGCCCGATGCCGGTCTTGCCGGCCATCAGGTTCTGCCAGGCCTCCTCGACGGTGTTACCCACCGGCGAGATGATACCGAGGCCCGTAACGACGATTCTGCGCTTGGACAACGGGATTCCCTTGGTGATTGCTGCGAATTACTTGTGCGCGTTGATGTAATCGACGGCTTGCTGCACGGTGGTGATCTTCTCGGCTTCCTCGTCGGGGATTTCGCACTCGAATTCCTCTTCCAGGGCCATGACCAGCTCGACCGTATCCAGCGAATCGGCACCCAGGTCGTTCACGAAGGAGGACTCCAGCTTGACGCCGGCCTCATCCACGCCCAACTGCTCGGCGACGATCTTTTTCACGCGCTGTTCAATATCGCTCATTGCTTTAAAGCTCCCTAAGGGTGAAAACATTGCCCCGATGCCACAAGGCCGCGATCAGGGCGTCAAAAGCGGGGTGGATTCTAGCAGAATCCACCCCCATCAATCCATGTACATGCCACCGTTGACATGCAGGGTGGTACCGGTCACATAAGCCGCCTGGTCCGAGGCCAGGAAGGCCACGGCCTGGGCGATGTCCTCGGCCGCGCCCAGGCGGCCCAAGGGGATGTGCTGCAGCAGGGCCTGGCGCTGGGCCTCGGGCAGGGCCCGGGTCATGTCGGTGTCGATGAAGCCGGGCGCGACGCAGTTCACGGTAATGTTGCGACTGCCGACCTCGCGCGCCAGCGACTTGGAAAAACCGATCATGCCGGCCTTGGCCGCGCCGTAATTGGTCTGCCCGGCATTGCCCATGACCCCGACCACCGAGGCGATGCTGATGATGCGGCCGCGGCGGGCCTTCATCATCGGCCGCAGCACGGCGCGGCTCAAACGGAACACCGAGGTCAGGTTGGTGGCGATGATGTCGTCCCACTCCTCGTCCTTCATCCGCATCAGCAGGTTGTCGCGGGTGATGCCGGCGTTGTTGACCAGCACGTCCAGGCTACCGTGGGCCTTGAGGATGTCCTCGATCAGGCCGTCGACCTGGGCGGGGTCGGTGACGTTGAGCACGCGGCCCTCGCCCTTGAGCCCGGCGGCCTGGATCGCCGCGCCGATCGCGGTGGCGCCGCTCTCGCTGGTGGCAGTGCCGATCACCGTGGCGCCGCGGCGGCCCAGTTCCAGCAGAATGGCCTGACCGATGCCGCGCGAGGCGCCGGTGACCAGGGCTACACGTCCTTCCATCGTCTGCTCCTTATTCATTTACTTTTTACCGCAAAGAGCGCAAAGGACACGAAGAATCAAAGAAGCAGGGCCATACCACACCCCTCTCTTTCTCGATTTTTTTCTTCGTGTCCTTCGCGTCCTTCGCGGTTAACCCAAAATCAGCCATTGACCTTGGCCAGCGCCTCAGCCAGGCCGGCGGCGTCGGCCAAGGCCAGGGTCGGCACTTCGACGATGCGCTTGTTCAGGCCGGCCAGCACCTTGCCGGGGCCGGCCTCCAAAATCAGTTCAGCACCTTGGCCGACGATGTGCTGCACGCTCTCCACCCAGCGCACCGGGCTATAGAGCTGGCGGGCCAGGGCATCGCGAATCTGGGCTGCGTCGCTGAAGGCCGCGACATCGGCATTCTGGATCACCGGCACCGTCGGCGCCGTGATCTCGACCGACTGCATGGCGGCCAGCAGCTTCTCCGCCGCCGGCTTCATCAGGGCGCAGTGCGACGGCACCGACACCGGCAAGGGTAGCGCGCGCTTGGCACCCTTCTCCTTGGCCAGGGCCATACCGCGCTCGACCGCGGCCTTGTTGCCGGCGATCACCACTTGGCCGGGCGAATTGAAGTTGACCGCCTCCAGCACCTCGCCCTGGGCTGCCTCGCTGCACACGGCGCGGATGGTATCGTCATCCAGGCCGAGCACCGCGGCCATGGCGCCGACGCCCTCGGCCACCGCAGACTGCATGGCCTCGGCCCGCAGGCGGACCAGCTTGACGGCATCCTGGAAGCCAATCGCCCCCGCGCAGGTCAGCGCGGTGTATTCGCCCAGGCTGTGGCCAGCCATCATGGCGGCAGCCGGGCCGCCCTGGGCCTGCCACAAGCGGTAGACCGCGACGCCGGCGGCCAGCATGGCCGGCTGGGTGTTGACGGTAAGGTTGAGCTGCTCGGCCGGGCCGTCCTGAACCAGGGCCCAGAGGTCCTGGCCCAGGGCCTCGGCGGCCTCGGCGAAGGTGTTGCGCACCACGGCATGCCCGCCGTAGGCGGCCATCATGCCGACCGATTGGGAACCTTGACCTGGAAACACGAACGCAAATTTCATCTATAACCCCAATAAATCTTTATAACCGCGAAGGGCGCGAAGGACACAAAGGAACTTCCTTACCACTCTTGATTTTCTTCGCGTCCTTTGCGGTTGATGCCGTTCAGAATTTCACCAGCACCGAACCCCAGGTGAAGCCGCCGCCGAAGGCCTCCATCAGCACCATCTCGCCGGCCTTGATCCGGCCGTCGCGCACGGCGGTGTCCAGCGCCAGCGGGATCGACGCGGCCGAGGTGTTGCCGTGGCGGTCGACCGTGAGCACGACGTTGTCCATGCTCATGCCCAGCTTCTTGGCCGTGGCCTGGATGATGCGGATATTGGCCTGGTGCGGTACCAACCAATGGATGTCGGATTTCTGCAGGCCGTTGGCCGCCAGCGTCTCGTCGACAATGGCATCGAGGGTGTTGACCGCCACCTTGAACACAGCGTTGCCCTCCATGCGCATATAGGCCTGGCCCTCCTTCTTGAGCGAGACACCGCCGTCGACATAGAGCAATTGCTGATAACGGCCGTCGGCATGGATGTGGGTGGAGACGATGCCCGGCTGCTCGCTGGCTTGCAGCACCACGGCCCCGGCACCGTCACCCCAGAGGATGCAGTTGCTGCGGTCGGTGTAATCGGTGATACGCGACAGGGTCTCGGCGCCGACCACCAGGGCGCACTTGGCCTGGCCGCTCTTGATGAAGCTGTCGGCCACGGTGAGGCCATAGATGAAACCGCTACAGACCGCCTGGATGTCGAAGGCCGGGGCGCCATTGGCGATGCCGAGCTTGGCCTGAAGGACACAAGCCGTGCTGGGAAAGATGCGATCCGGCGTGGTGGTGGCGACAATGATCAGATCGATCGCCTGGGCTGTGACGCCGGCAGCCTCGATCGCCTTCTTTGCCGCCTCGAATGCCAGATCGCTGGTCAATTGCTCGGGCGCGGCGATATGCCGCTCGCGAATGCCGGTGCGCTCGACGATCCACTGGTCGGTGGTTTCGACCATTTTTTCCAGGTCGGCATTGGTGAGAATACGTTCGGGCAGATAACTGCCGGTACCGATAATGCGCGATTGAGTCACGCATCGTCTCCTTGTTCTTGTTGGCTGAAGGTGCCCATCTGGTCGCCGATACGGCGCAGCAGGCCACCGCGCACTTCTTCCGCTGCCCGCTCGATCGCCTTGCGGTAGGCATAGGCATCGGCCGAGCCGTGGCTCTTGATCATGATGCCGCGCAAGCCCAACAGGCTGGCGCCATTATAGCGGCGTGGATCGAACCGTTTTTTGAACCGCCGGATCACCGGCATGGCGATCAGCGCCGCCAGCTTGGACAGCGGGCCACGAGTGAATTCGCGCTTGAGCTCGTCGGCGAACATCTTGGCCAGGCCTTCGGAGGTCTTCAGCGCCACGTTGCCGACAAAGCCGTCGCAGACTACGACATCGACCGTGCCCTTGTAGATGTCGTCGCCCTCGACATTGCCGTAGAAATTCACGCCGCTGGTCTTGAGCAATTCGGCCGCCCGCTTCACCACCTCGTTGCCCTTGATGTCTTCCTCGCCGATGTTGAGCAGGCCCACGGTCGGCCGCTCCTTGTGCTCGACGGCGGCGACCAGGGCCGCGCCCATCACGCCGAACTGGCAAAGGTGCTCGGCCGTGCAATCGACATTGGCGCCCAGGTCCAGGACATAGGTCCAACCGTCATTGCGGTTGGGCAGGGTCGTAGCGATGGCCGGGCGTTCGATACCGGGCAGGGTCTTGAGCACAAAGCGGGACACGGCCATCAAGGCACCGGTATTGCCGGCGGAAACCCCGGCATCGGCCTCGCCGCGCTTGACCAGCTCGGCGGTCACCCGCATGGACGAATCTTTTTTGCCGCGCAGGGCGATCGTCAACGGGTCGTCCATGGTGACGACCTCGGAGGCGTGATGGATACGCAGGCGGGTATCGGGCCGGGCCCGCAGTGCCTTGAGTTCGGCCTCGATGACTTCGGTCAGCCCGACCAGGACGATATTGACGCCGTCGTGCTGCTTGAGGAAATCGAGCGCGGCTTTGACAGTCACATGGGGGCCGTGATCGCCCCCCATGGCATCGATAGCGATTGTGACTTCACGCATGGGCGTGAGCAGGCAGGCCCGCCAGGCGAGCCCGCTTGCGAAGCGGGATTAGGCGCCGCTCTTGGGGGTGCCGACCTTACGGCCGCGATAGTAGCCGCTGGGGCTGACGTGGTGGCGCAGATGCACTTCGCCCGTGGTCGGCTCGACCGCGGTGGGCGGGTTGCCCAGGAAGTCGTGAGCGCGGTGCATGCCCCGCTTGGACGGGGACTTTTTATTCTGTTGAACGGCCATTTCCGTTACTCCTACAAAAAACTGCTCAAATTCAAGTACCGGCCCAAATCATTCAGCCGGGCATTCGCCTTCCGGGTGCCTCGGCACCATGGGCAAGGCAAGCAAAATCGCATCTTCCACCAAGCCCAGCACATCGAGCTGCGGCTCGGCGACCAAACCTTCGCACAGGGGATCGGCATCCTCCCAGGCCGCCAGCTCGGCTTCACTACGTGCCAGCAGCAGGGTCTCGTCCACATCCAGCCGGAACGCATAGCCGCCCAGACAGCGCTGACAGATCAGCGATAATTCGCCCTCAATCCACAGCCGCAAGGCCGGCCGCTGGGCCGCCCCGCCGCCCTGGCCGGCCAGCCGAAAGCGGATTTCGCCATCGGTATTTGCCAACCTGTCCTGCAGCCGCGGCATGCTCGTCACGGCCACGCTGCGCTCCAGACTGTCGCCATCGCGGGCAAAACGTAGCGGATCGATCACTGCCTGTTCAGACATAAGCCGTTAATGATATTCTGCAGCGCTTTCCTTGTCAAAACCTAAAGTTACACGCACTAGCAGCCAAAGCAGATGATCAAGAAGATTCTTGTCGCGAACCGGGGGGAAATTGCCGTGCGCATCGTGCGCGCCTGCAAGGAGCTCGGCATCAAATCGGTGGCTATATATACCGATGCCGACCGCCATGCCCTGCACGTCAAGAAGGCGGATCAGGCCTTCAATATCGGTTCCGACCCGGTTTTGGGCTATCTCAACGCCCATAACATCGTGAATCTGGCCGTCGCCTCCGGTTGCGACGCCCTGCACCCCGGCTACGGTTTTCTCTCGGAAAACCCCCTGCTGGCCGAAATCTGCGCCCGCCGTGGGGTGAAATTCATCGGCCCCTCGCCCGAGGTCATCCGCCAGATGGGCGACAAGATCGAGGCACGCAAGGCCATGATCAAGGCCGGCATCCCGGTGGTGCCCGGTTCGGACCACAACCTGGAAAGCGTCGAGGAGGCCCGCGACCTGGCCGGCCAGATCGGCTACCCGGTCATGCTCAAGGCCACCAACGGCGGCGGCGGCCGCGGCATCCGCCGCTGCGACTCGGAAGACGAGCTGCTGAAGAACTACGAGCGCGTGGTGTCCGAGGCGAGCAAGGCCTTCGGCAAGCCCGAGGTGTTCATCGAAAAATGCGTGGTCACGCCCAAGCACATCGAGGTGCAGGTCATCGGCGACAGCCACGGCAACACCATCCACCTCTACGAGCGCGACTGCTCCATCCAGCGCCGCAACCAGAAACTGATCGAGATCGCCCCCTCGCCCCAGCTCACCGAGGCCCAGCGCGAATACATCGGCAAGCTGGCGGTGCGCGCGGCCAAGGCCGTGGGCTACGTCAATGCCGGCACCGTCGAGTTCCTGCTCGACCAGGACAACCAGTTCTACTTCATGGAGATGAATACCCGGCTCCAGGTCGAGCACACCATCACCGAGCAGATCACCGGCATCGACATCGTGCAGGAACAGATCCGCATCGCCGACGGCATGCCGCTGCAATACAAGCAAGATGACATCCGCCACCACGGCTTCGCCATGGAGTTCCGCATCAACGCCGAAGACCCGAAGAACAGCTTCCTGCCCAGCTTCGGCCGGGTCACCCGCTATTACGCGCCGGGCGGCCCCGGCGTGCGCACCGATGCCGCGATGTATACCGGCTATGTCATCCCGCCCTACTTCGATTCGATGTGCGCCAAGCTCACGGTGTGGAACCTGAACTGGGAGAGCGTGATCGAGCGCGGCCGCCGAGCGCTGGACGACATGGTGGTCTACGGCGTGAAGACCACCATCCCCTATTACCAAGAAATTCTGAAAAACCCGGAGTTCCGCAGCGGCCGGTTCAACACCGGCTTCGTCGAGGCGCACCCGGAACTGACCGGGTATTCCGTCAAACCGCCGCCCGAGCTGGTGGCGGCCACCATCTCCGCAGCGATTGCCGCTCACCTTGGCATGTAACGGGCAAGCACCTATGGCTAAGACAAAAGTACACATCACCGAACTGGTCCTGCGTGACGGCCACCAATCCCTGATCGCGACCCGCATGCGCACCGACGACATGCTGCCGATCTGCGGCCAGCTCGACAGCGTAGGCTACTGGTCGCTCGAGGCCTGGGGTGGCGCCACCTTCGACGCCTGCGTCCGTTTCCTGAAGGAAGACCCGTGGGAGCGCCTGCGCAAGCTGCGCCGCGCCCTGCCCAACTCGCGCATCCAGATGCTGCTGCGCGGCCAGAACCTGCTCGGCTACCGCCATTACCCGGACGACGTGGTGCGCGCCTTCGTGCAGAAGTGTGCCGACAATGGCATCGACGTGTTCCGCGTGTTCGACGCGATGAACGACGTGCGCAATATGCGCGTGTCGGTCGAGGCGGTGAAGGCCGCCGGCAAGCACGCCGAGGGCGCCATCTCCTACACCACCAGCCCGGTGCACGACACCGCCTACTTCGTCGCCATGGCCAAGGAGCTGGAGGCCATGGGCTGCGACACCCTGGCGATCAAGGACATGGCCGGCCTGCTCACGCCCTACAGCACGGTCGAGCTGGTCAAGGCGCTGAAGGCCGCGATCAACCTCCCCATCCACCTGCACAGCCACGCCACCTCGGGCCTGGCCAGCATGGTGCACATGAAGGGGGTCGAGGCCGGCGCCACGATGATCGACACCTGCCTGTCCGCCTTCTCCGAGGGCGCCAGCCACCCCACCACCGAGAGCCTGGTCGCCGCCTTCCAGGGCAGCGAGTACGACACCGGGCTCGACCTCGGCAAGCTGCAAGAGATCGCCGCCTACTTCCGCGAGGTGCGCAAGAAATACTGGCAGTTCGAGATGGACTCGAACAACGTCGACACCCGCATCCTCACCTCGCAGATACCCGGTGGCATGATCTCCAACCTGTCCAACCAGTTGAAGGAACAGGGCGCGCTCAACCGCATGGACGACGTCTTCGCCGAGATTCCCCGGGTGCGCGAAGACCTCGGCTTCCCGCCGCTGGTCACCCCCACCTCGCAGATCGTCGGCACCCAGGCCGTGCTCAACGTGCTCACCGGCGAGCGCTACAAATCGGTGACCAACGAGGTCAAGAACTACCTGCTCGGCCGCTACGGCGCCGCGCCCGGCCAGGTCAACGAAGAAGTGAAGAAACACGCCGTCGGCAACCAGGAGGTCATCGCCTGCCGCCCGGCCGACCTGCTCAGCGACGAGCTGGACAAGCTGCGCACCGAGGCCGAAGGCCTGGCCAAGTCGGACGAGGACGTGCTCACCTACGCCATGTTCCCCGACCTCGGCCGCACCTTCCTGCAAGAGCGCGCCGCCGGCACGCTGGCACCCGAGGTCCTGCTGCCGATCGAGGCCAAGAACGCCCCGACCGGCGACAGCCAGTTCGCGCCCAACGAGTTCAAGGTCACCCTGCACGGCGAGACCTACCACATCCGCATCACCGGCACCGGCCACGGCGCCGAGGCCGAGCGCCCGTTCTACGTCCACGTCGACGGCGTGCCGGAAGAAGTGCTGATCGAGACCCTGGACGAGATCGAGGTCGGCCCCGCCGCCGGCGCCGCACGCAAGAGCAACGGCAAAAAGGCCAAGGCCGCCACCGCCAAGGACCGGCCCAAGCCCTCGCACCCCGGCCACGTCACCACCGCCATGCCCGGCACCATCGTCGACGTGCTGGTCAAGACCGGCCAGAAGGTCGACGCCGGCGACGGCGTGCTGGTGATCGAGGCGATGAAGATGGAAAACGAAATCCAGGCGCCGGTCTCCGGCACCGTGGTCGCCATCCACGTCGCCAAGGGCGAGGCGGTGACGCCGGATCAGGTGTTGATCGAGATTCAGCCGGAGTAATAATTTAGCGGCGCACCTTGCATTTAACCCACGATAGGTTGCAGGAACATGCCGGATGGCCTCGAGCAGCTCAATGAAGCCGCCACCCAACTCAAGATTGATCTCGTAGCACTCGTTGCCGCAACAGCTATATGGGCGAACCCTAAAGTTCACACTTCGTTGTGCGCTCAACACGCATCCGGCGCGTATTTCCCACGAACACGCAGGTATCGAACGGGGGATAGCGAAACAAGAGGGGCATTTACCGACACGGATCGGCTCGACGGCAACAACTATGCTAACCATGCTATAAGGCAAGCGGTTGGCATACCTCGCGCCCAACTCACGAACTACCACGCCTGCCACATCTGGCCGCAATCCTGCTACGACTCACGCTGTCATACAGTAGTTGCCAATCTTGTTCTTCTACCGAGTCCCTTAGCTACCCTTTCAGATCATCATTCCCAAGTTATCGCTGCACTCCAGTATCGTGCATACAAATTATTCTCTTGGTTCCCACCGAATGAATCAGCCCCAAGGCGCCCATCTCACTATCCGTCAAACTGGAGAGAACCTGAACCATTTACACCCCGAATTCAGGCATCATTAAATGCACGCCACCTCGAATATCTTGAGCGTTTCTGACCGGAAACAAATCAATAAACCAATACCCTCACCATGACCCTCATCCTCGCCTCCACCTCCCCCTTCCGCCGCGAGCTGCTCGGCCGCCTGGGCGTGCCGTTCGAGGTGGCCGCGCCGGAGGTCGACGAGACGCCGCTGCCCGGCGAGAAACCGTACGACACCGCCCAGCGCCTATCCGTGCTGAAGGCCCAGGCCGTGGCCGCGCGATTCCCCGACGCGCTGATCATCGGCTCGGACCAGGTCGCGCTGCTAGAAGGCGAACAGTTGGGCAAGCCGGGCACGCACGACAAGGCGGTGGAACAGCTCAAGCGTATGCGCGGCAAGGCCATGGAGTTCCACACCGCGCTGACCCTGCTCAACGCCCGGACCGGCGGCACGCAGACGGCCAACGTGCCGGTGCGCCTGGTCATGCGCAATTACACCGACGCCCAGATCGAGGCCTACCTGAAGAAAGACCAGCCCTACAACTGCTGTGGCAGCGCCAAGAGCGAGTCGCTCGGCATCGCGCTGATCGCGCGGTTCGAGACCGAAGACCCGACCGCCCTGGTCGGCCTGCCGCTGATCCGGCTGACCGAGATGCTGGCCAACGAGGGCCTGGACGTGCTGACGTGGCAGGCACCCTCTACCTGATCCCGACGCCGCTCGGCGCGACCGCGCTGGATGCGGTGCTGCCGGAAGAAACCCGGCGCATCGCGGCAGGCTTGAGCACCTTTGTGGTCGAACACCCCAAGACCGCGCGCGCCTTTCTGAAGCAGGTCGGCACCGCGCTGCCGATCCAGCAACTCACCCTGCTGGAACTGAACGAACACACCAAGCCGGCGGAACTCAAAGCCCTGCTCGCGCCGCTGCTTGAAGGCCAGGACGTCGGCCTGATCTCCGAGGCCGGTTGCCCGGCCGTGGCCGACCCCGGCGCAGATCTCGTCCGCCTCGCCCACCGACACGGCATCCGGGTCAAACCGCTGGTCGGCCCCTCCTCCATCCTGCTCGCGCTGATGGGCTCCGGCCTGGTCGGCCAGCGCTTCGCCTTCCACGGCTACCTGCCGACCAAGCAGGAAGAGCGACAAAAGGCCCTGCGCGACCTGGAGAAGCGGGCGGAAAAGGACGACGCGGCCCAGGCCTTCATCGAGACGCCGTATCGCAATACGGCGATGCTGGAAGGCATCCTCGGCAGTTGCCGCGACGACACCTGGCTGTGCGTGGCCTGCGACCTGACGCTGGACAGCGAGCTGGTGCTCAGCCGCCGCGTTTCAGATTGGCGTGGCGATCTGCCGGAGATCGAACGGCGGCCCTGCGTGTTTCTGCTCTATCGCGGTCAGCAGTGACCGTGGGCCATGCGATCCTAATACCAATACATAGGGTAATTGCGCTTGCTCGGCATGTTGTTAAATATCAAGGCCACTATGACCAAGATACAAGCCCCTAGCAAAGTAGGTGTCAGCAGGAACTGCCAAGATGGGGCTGTAAGCATCACGATAACGGGGTTAGAGCCGGCTGGAGGATGAACCGTGCGCGTCAGCTGCATTGCACCAATGGCAGTAGCGGCAGCCAGTGCCATGCTCCACCACTCCACCCCAAAAGCCCCAAGGAAGACCAAACCGACGAAAGAAGCAATAACATGCCCGCCTATTACATTCCTCGGCTGAGAAAATGGGCTCTCTGGAAACCCGAACATCAAGACACAACTCGCACCGAATGAGCCCAATACAAGGGGCATATGTGTTGTATCAGCCAGATAAGCCACTGCAGTAATGGCAATAAAACCACCCAGCCAGGAGAGAGCAACGTGATCTATCGCCGGACGAGGCGGGCAAACTCCGCCTCCGCGCATTAATTTGCTCAGTATGATCATTTCCTATTGTCCTTAGAGGTTCTTGAAAGATGGAGTACGGTTCATAGAACATCACCAACCCGTACTCCCTCATCGCGCTTAGTTCAGCGATGAACTCTTCGTAGCCAATGAGCCATCCAGATTGAACTTGGGTGTAAGGTCAATGCCGATCCAAGAATTCAACATACCGGCCCACAAACTGATTCCTTCCAATGCCTTGGTGATTAACTGGCGCCCACGGAATGAATCCGGGCTTTGAGGATCGATATATTCGAGCCCCATAATACTGTGGTGTTCGTCAGCCTCGACGTGCACATCAAAGTAGGCATCCCCCGCACCGACTTGATGCATTTTTGGGGCCACCATTTTAAAGAAGGCATTCGAACAACGCTCAATTCCGCTATTCAGGCCCACCAACCATTTGTCGCGATCTTGCTCGACTGCCATTTGATAGGCGTAGTTAACGCAGGCATTCGTCTCGAGCGTGGGAATCACTTCTTTGATCTCGCTCGCCGAACGCAGCAAACCGTGCTGAAGCATCCACTCCATCAACATCTGGTGATGGTCGGCTTCACCATAGGCGTGCTTTGAATAGAACGACATCATGGGATTTTCCGACAGGGCGGTCAGGCCTAACATCAATCCCATCACCTTAGGGAAAGTCGCCGAGTGGTAGTACAACTGCACAGCAGCCGGTTTAAATTCCTTCGGATCCTTGATGTCCTCTAACCATGAGAAAAACGGCGTCTGCGACACGAGATCGCTAGCCCGATAAATAGGTTCGACAATCCAGGCGTGTTTCTGTTGCAAGCTAGCCAGTTTTGCCGCGTCGATATAGTCGTATACAGGTGTAACTACACCAGGAACTGCATTTTCCATTTTTTTCCCTCTTTAATTAGTTAAGTTGCTCAGGCTAGCTAAACTCTCACATTAGCCGCCAATGAAACTATATAGACAGGTCTGTATACTTTCAACAAATTAGGAGTTAAGTGTTATTTATTGTTATTTTTCATTTAATTAATTATTTTTTACTGTAAACTTAGTTGTCTACTTCTTTCTGAAAATTAAGCTGTAAAGGCATGTCAGAAAAACACATAACCATCCTCAATACTGCGATGAAGCTGTTTGCAGCATATGGCTATCATGCCGTCGGAATCGATAGAATCATCGCCGAATCAGGGGTGGCAAAAATGACGATGTACAAATACTTCCCAACCAAGACGTCATTGATTCTCGACGTTTTGAAAGAACGCGACCGGCGCTTCAGGGATTCGCTATTTGCCTTCGCCGACGGTTTCGAACCACCGACCGAGAAACTGCAGGCCGTTTTCACTTGGCATGACCGCTGGCTGAACGAACCGAGCTTCAACGGCTGCATGTTCATCAATGCTGCGGCGGAATACCCAGACATCCATGACGAGGTGCATCGCATCGCGATTGCACATAAGCAGGCAATTCAGGATTACTTGCAGGCTATCGTTGCGAAGCCACTAAAGAAGCTGCGCGCGCAGCAGCTGGCGGCGCAGCTATCGCAACTGCTGGATGGCGCCATCGTGGCCGCGCAAGTGATGGGCGACAACAATGCCGCGCTGACGGCATGGCGTACCGCCAGCATATTGTTGAAGGCCGAGAAACTAGAGCCGGATTCGCTCCAATAAGCAATCAGGCCGGAAACACCCCGGTCGACAGGTAGCGGTCGCCGCGGTCGCAGACGATGGAGACGATGACCGCGTTCTCCACTTCCTTGCTCAATTGCAACGCTGCCCACAAGGCGCCGCCGGAGGAGATGCCGGCGAAGATGCCTTCTTCCTTGGCCAGACGGCGCGTGGTCTCTTCGGCATCCTGCTGACCGACATAGATCATGCGATCCACCCGCGAAAAGTCGCAGATGCTGGGCAGGTATGCCTCCGGCCACTTGCGGATGCCGGGTATTTGCGCACCCTCTTCCGGCTGCACGCCGACGATCTGGATCTTGGAGTTCTGCTCCTTCAGGTACATGGAGCAGCCCATGATGGTGCCGGTGGTGCCCATGCTGGAGACGAAGTGGGTGATCTTGCCTTCGGTGTCGCGCCAGATCTCGGGGCCGGTGCCCTCGTAGTGGGCGATTGGATTGTCGGGGTTGGAGAACTGGTCGAGCATGACGCCGCGGCCCTCGGCCACCATCCGGTCGGCCAGGTCGCGCGCCGCCTCCATGCCGCCTTCTTTCGGCGTCAGAGCGATCTCGGCGCCATAGGCGCGCATGGTCTGCCGCCGCTCGATCGACAGATGCTCGGGCATGATCAGCACCATCTTGTAGCCGCGAATCGCGGCGGCCATGGCCAAGGCGATGCCGGTATTGCCGCTGGTGGCCTCGATCAGGGTATCGCCCGGCTTGATCGTCCCACGCGCCTCGGCCTTCATGATCATGGACAGCGCCGGTCTATCCTTCACCGAACCGGCCGGGTTGTTGCCTTCCAGCTTGACCAGCACGATGTTCGAGGTCTCGCCCGGCAGCTTCTTCAGGCGCACCAGCGGGGTGTTGCCGACGAATTCCTCAATGGTCTTGTACATGGCGTTTAATCCTGGCCGAACAGATCGCGGCTATAAATCTTGCCGACCACATCGCGAATCTCGTCGGTGATTCGGTTGGCGACGATCACGTCGGACTGCCGCTTGAACTCGGCCAGGTCGTTGACCACGCGCGAGTGATAGAACTCGGCCTCGTGCAGCACCGGCTCGTAGACGATGACCTCGATGCCCTTGGCCTTGATCCGCTTCATGATGCCCTGGATGCTGGAGGCGCGGAAGTTGTCCGAACCGGCCTTCATGATCAGGCGGTAGACGCCGACGATCTTGGGGTTGCGCCGGATGATCTCATCCGCGATGAAGTCCTTGCGCGTGGTGTTGGCCTCGACGATGGCGTGGATCAGGTTCTGCGGCACGTCGCGGTAGTTGGCCAGCAGTTGCTTGGTGTCCTTGGGCAGACAATAGCCGCCGTAGCCGAAGGACGGGTTGTTGTAATGGCTGCCGATGCGCGGATCGAGGCAGACGCCGTCGATGATCTGCCGGGTGTCCAGGCCGTGGGTCGCGGCATAGGTGTCCAGTTCGTTGAAGAATGCCACGCGCATGGCGAGATAGGTATTGGCGAATAGTTTGATCGCCTCGGCCTCGGTGCTGTCGGTGAACAGCACGGCGACCTCCTGCTTCAGCGCGCCGTGCTTGAGCAGCGCGGCGAAGGCCTCGGCCCGCTTGGAACGCTCGCCGACGATGATGCGCGACGGATAGAGGTTGTCGTGCAGGGCGCGGCCCTCGCGCAGGAACTCGGGCGAGAACAGGATGTTGTCGCAGTTGAACTGCTGCTTGACCTTGGCCGTGTAGCCCACCGGCACGGTGGACTTGATCACCATCGTCGCCTTCGGGTTGATCGCCAGCACGTCCTTGATCACCGCCTCGACCGAACCGGTGTTGAAGTAGTTGGTCTCGGGGTCGTAGTCGGTCGGCGTGGCGATGACGACAAACTCGGCGCCCTCGTAGGCCTCGTGCTTGTCCAGCGTGGCGCGGAAGTTCAAGGGCTGGCGCTTGAGATAGTCCTCGATCTCGACGTCGACGATGGGCGATTGCTTGCGGTTCAGCATCGCCACCTTCTCGGGCACGATGTCGAGCGCGACCACCTCGTTGTGCTGCGCGAGCAGGATGGCGTTGGACAGACCGACGTAACCGGTGCCGGCGATGGCGATCTTCATTTAAACCCTCACTCCAGAAATCTCGTCGGCAATGGCATTCAATACCGCAACCGGGTCGGCGGCCTGGGTGATCGGCCGACCGATCACCAGATAGTCGGCGCCGGCCTCGATGGCCTTGGCCGGGGTCATGATCCGGCTCTGGTCGTCGCTGCTGCTGCCAGCAGGGCGGATGCCCGGCGTCACCAGCATGAAATCCTGGCCCAACTCATAGCGCAGCATCGTCGCCTCTTGCGCCGAACAGACCACGCCGTCCAGACCGGCCTCTTTGGTCAACTGCGCCAGGCGGCTGACCTGGTCGCGCGGCGAGGCCTGGATGCCGATGCCATGCAGCTGCTCGGCATCCATGCTGGTGAGCACGGTCACCGCGATCAGTTTGGGCCGTTTGCTCAGGCCTTCCAGCGCTTCGCGCGCGGCGGCCATCATCTTCAGCCCGCCCGAGGCATGGACGTTGGTCAGCCACACGCCCAAGGAGGCCGCCGTCTTGCAGGCCTGGGCCACGGTGTTGGGGATGTCGTGGAATTTCAGGTCGAGGAAGACGTCGAAGCCGCGGCCGACCAGTTGTTCGACCAGGCGCGGGCCCTCGGCGACGAACAGCTCCTTGCCGACCTTGAGCTTGCACAGGCCGGGCTCGACCCGGGAAGCGAACGCCAATGCCGGCTCGGCCGAGGCGTAATCCAGCGCGACGATGACGCGCGGTTCAGTGCTCATGTTCGATCCTCTCCGGCGGGATGCTGTCCCAGGCCGCGCAGGCCGGGCACTGCCAGAAGAACTGGCGCGCCTTGAAGCCGCAACGGCCGCATTGATAGTGCATGGTGCGACCGACCTGGCGATGCACCAGGTCCTGCGCCAAGCGCGTTTCCAGATCGCCCGGCTCGCTCTCGGCGCTGCGCGCTTGCAGGTAGTCGTCCAGTACGCGCAGGCTGGGCATGCGCTTTAAGGCCTCGGCCGCGACGGCCCGCGCCTCGTTCCAGCCGCGGCTCTCGACCAGGATGCCGAACACGATATGGAACAGGTCGGCGCTCGGATGCCGTTCTAAATAGGCCTGAAGCAAATTCAAACCGTCGTCGGCTCGGCCGCTGCGCTTATAGGCCTGAAACAGGCGCGAGGCCACCACGGGTAGATAGGCTGGGTTCTGCGACTCGACCTGGCGCCAGGCCTCGATCGCCGCCATATCGGCGCCGGCCGCCGCTTCCAGATCGCCCAACTGCATCGATGCACGCACCGATTTGCGGTATTTGGCCAGGGCCGCCTGCAAATGATCGCGCGCGGCGGCGACATCCTGGCGCAGGCCGGCATTCAAGGCCAGCTCGCAGTAGTAATGCGCGGTCTCCGCGTTCTGCGCGGGCAGCCCCGTGCGCTCCAGCTCCTCGGCCATCGCGATGGCCTGCTCCCACTCTTTCTCCAGGACGTAGATCTCGAGCAGATTGCGCTTCGCATCGAGCCCATGCGCACCTGCCTGCAAGCGCTTGAAGATGTCCTCGGCGCGATCGAGCAGGCCGGCCTTCATATAATCCAGACCCAGCTCGTACAGCGCACGCAGGTTCTGCTCCTGATTCAGATCGGCCCGGTCGACCAGGTTCTGGTGCATGCGGATGGCGCGGTCGATCTCACCCCGTTTGCGGAACAGGGCACCCAGGGCATAGTGCAATTCAAGGGTATCGGCATTGACCTTGGCCACCTCGACGAAGGCCTCGATGGCGCGGTCGGGCTGCTCGTTGAGCAGGTAGTTGAGACCTTGGAAGTAAGAGGCCGGCACCGCGCGCGACTCGCGCAGCAGATGGCGGATGTCGACCCGGGCCGCTGCCCAACCCAATGCGAAAAACAGCGGCAAAACCAAGAGGTGCCAGGCCTCGAGCTCCATCTTTTTGATATTCCTTATTTATCCGTAGACTGCTGTGCCTTGCGTAGCGCCGCCAACTCCCTGCCTTGGCGCCAACGTTGGCCCACGCCGATCAGCAGACCGAGCAACAGACCGCCCGCAAAAAACACGAACAGCACCAAAACCAGCGGCGCGCGCCACCCTGTACCGAGAAAGTAGCGCAAGACCACCGTCTCGCTGTTCATCGCCGCAAAGCTCAGAAGCAGCAGAAACAAGATGATCTTTAGGGCCAGATTGAGGTAGCGCATGCGTCACATTGTAGCGGTTTGCCCTGGACAAAAAAAAGCGGCGTCGCATGAACGACGCCGCTTTCCGGTTTTACCGACACCTCAGGGTTGCTTGTAATCGACCCGGTCGCGCAATTCCTTGCCGGCCTTGAAATGGGGCACATACTTACCTGCCACTTGCACCTTTTCGCCGGTCTTGGGATTGCGGCCGAGACGCGGCGGCCGGTAGTTCAAGCTGAAGCTACCGAAACCGCGAATCTCGATGCGCTCGCCGGCCACCAGGCAGTCGACCATCGCATCGATAATCGCCTTGACCGCCAGCTCGGCGTCCGTCGCCACCAGATGGGGATGACGATCCGCCAGCCGGGAGATCAACTCCGACTTGGTCATGACAGCACCCTGAATCAAGACTCGCTGTTCTTGTTGTCGAGCTTAGCCTTCAGCAGGGCACCCAGGTTGGTGGTGCCGGTGCTGGCCGCTTGCTCGCTCGCCATGCGCGATAGCGCATCGGCTTGATCGGCAGCGTCCTTGGCCTTGATCGAGAGGTTGATCTGACGGTTCTTGCGATCGACGTTGATGATCATCACTTCGACCGAATCGCCTTCCTTCATGTGGGTGCGGATGTCCTCGACACGGTCGCGCGACACTTCGGAGGCACGCAGATAGCCTTCGACATCGTCGGCCAGCTGGATCACGGCGCCTTTGGCATCCATGGACTTCACGCTGCCGTTGACGATGCTGCCCTTGTCGTGGGTGGACATGTAGGAGTTGAACGGGTCGCCCTCGAGCTGCTTGACGCCCAGGGAGATGCGCTCCTTCTCGACATCGATGGCCAGCACCACGGCTTCGACTTCCTCGCCCTTCTTGTAGTCGCGCAGGGCCTCTTCGCCGGTCTTGTTCCAGGACAGGTCGGACAGGTGGACCAAGCCGTCGATGCCACCGGGCAGGCCGATGAACACGCCGAAGTCGGTGATCGACTTGATCTGGCCGGAGACCTTGTCGCCCTTCTTGTGGTTCATCGAGAAGTCTTCCCACGGGTTGGCCTTGCACTGCTTCATGCCCAGGGAGATGCGGCGGCGATCTTCGTCGATCTCCAGCACCATGACTTCGACCTCGTCGCCCAGGGCCACGACCTTGGACGGGTTGACGTTCTTGTTGGTCCAATCCATCTCGGACACGTGAACCAGACCTTCGATACCCGGCTCGATCTCGACAAACGCGCCGTACTCGGTGAGGTTGGCCACCTTGCCGAACATACGGGTGCCGGTGGGGTAACGACGGGACAGGCCCACCCACGGGTCTTCGCCCAACTGCTTCATGCCCAGGGAGACGCGGTTCTTCTCCTGGTCGAACTTCAGCACCACGGCGGTGACCTCGTCACCGACGTTGACCACTTCGGACGGGTGCTTGACCCGGCGCCAAGCCAAGTCGGTGATGTGCAGCAGGCCGTCGATGCCGCCCAAGTCGACGAATGCGCCGTACTCGGTGATGTTCTTGACGATGCCCTTGACCGTGGCACCTTCCTTCAGGTTCTCCAGCAGGGCCTGACGCTCGGCGCCCATGCTCTGCTCCAGCACGGCCTTGCGCGACACCACGACGTTGTTGCGCTTGCGGTCGAGCTTGATGACCTTGAAGTCGCCTTCTTTGCCCTCGTACGGGGAGGTGTCCTTGACCGGACGCACATCGACCAGGGAACCCGGCAGGAAGGCGCGGATGCCATTGCACATGACGGTGAGACCGCCCTTGACCTTGCCCTGGATCAGGCCCTTGACCACGCGGCCTTCCTGCATGGCGGACTCGAGGTCCAGCCAGGCGGCCAGGCGCTTGGCGCGGTCGCGAGACAGCTTGGTCGAACCATAACCGTCTTCCAGCGACTCGATGGCGACGGGCACGAAATCGCCGATGTTGACTTCCAACTCGCCGCGGTCGCTCTTGAATTCCTCGACCGGGATCAGGCTCTCGGACTTGAGGCCGGCATTAACGGTGACGAAGTTGTCGTCGATGCCCACCACTTCGGCGGTGATGACCTCGCCGATACGCATTTCCTGGCGGGAGATGCTCTCTTCGAAGAGGGCGGCAAAACTTTCGATGGGGGCTTGGGTGGGCGTTGCAATGGCAGTAGACATGGAAAGAACCTAACAATAACCGTGTTGCCACGGGTCAAATTAAAAACAAAACCCGAAGACCGGGGCTTATCTCCCTTGGGCCTTCGGGGCCTGGTTGCCCGACGCTTGGCTGTATAAATCGAGCACTTGTTGCACGACCGCTGCGATGGTCATGCCGGTGGTGTCGATCAATACCGCGTCCGGCGCATGTTGCATGGGCGCTGCAGTGCGGGCGGCATCGCGCGCGTCCCGTTCCTGCAAATCCTGCAAAATCTGTGAAAGGTTAGCACTTAATCCTTTTTCAATCAACTGTTTATAGCGGCGATTGGCCCGTTCCTCGGCGCTGGCGGTGAGGAACACCTTGACCCGCGCATCCGGGAACACGACGGTGCCCATATCGCGGCCGTCGGCAGCCAGGCCCGGTACCTGGCGGAAGGCGCGCTGCCGGGCCAACAAGGCCTCGCGCAGCCGGGGCAGCACGGCGATGGTCGAAGCGGCGCGGCCGGCCTCTTCGGTGCGGATCGCGTCGCCCACCGGCCGGCCGTCGAGATAGACCTCGGCCCCGTCGAAGCGCAGGTCGAGCCAGCCGGCCAGCTCGACCAGGGCCGGTTCGTCCGTCAGGTCGATCTGCTTTTGCAGCGCGGCGTAGGCAGTCACCCGGTAGATGGCCCCGCTGTCGAGGTAATGAAAACCCAGGCGCTGGGCGACGATGGCGGCGATGGTGCCCTTGCCCGAAGCGGACGGGCCATCGATGGCGATGACGGGAATCGACATGGCTAAGACTTCCGAGAGATCAGGCGGCGACCGCGGCCAAGACTTCCCAATAAGTCGGGAAGGTCTTGTTCACGCACTTCGGATCGTTGATGCGGATGGGCACCCCGGCGATGCTCACCAGCGAGAAGCACATGGCCATGCGGTGGTCGTCGTAGGTGTCGATGGCGGCGTTCTCGATCAGCTTGGCCGGCGGCGTGATCCGGATGTAGTCCGGCCCCTCTTCCACCGTCGCGCCCAGCTTGCGCAGCTCGGTGGCCATGGCGGCGATGCGGTCGGTCTCCTTCACCCGCCAGGAGGCGATGTTGGTCAGCGTGGTGACGCCATTGGCGAACAGGGCCAGGACGGCCAGGGTCATCGCGGCATCGGGGATGTGGTTGCAGTCGAGTTCCAACGCATGCAGTTTGTCGGCGCAGCCCAGGCGGCACTCGATCCAGTTCGGGCCGAAGCCGATCTCGGCGCCCATGCGGGCCAAGGCCTCGGCGAAACGGACATCGCCCTGAATGCTGTTGCGGCCGACGCCCTCGACCCGCACCGGGCCGTGACCGATGGCGCCGGCGGCGAGGAAGTACGAGGCCGACGAGGCGTCGCCCTCGACCTCGATGCTGCCTGGGCTGCGATAGTTCGCTACCGGCACGGTGAAACGCTGCCAACCCTCGCGCTTGACCTCGATACCGAAGCGTTTCATCAGATTGAGGGTGATCTCGACATAGGGCTTGGAGATCAGTTCGCCCTCGACCTCGACCACCACCTCGCGCCCGAGCAGCGGAGCGGAGAGCAACAGGCCGGTCAGGTATTGGCTGGAGACATTGCCGCGCACCCGGACCAGATTGCCCGAGGCATTCGACACCGGCCGGATCTCCAGGGGCGGAAAACCGGTGCTGCCCAGGTAGCGGATATCGGCGCCGAGCTGACGCAAGGCATCGACCAGATCGCCGATCGGCCGCTCGTGCATGCGCGGCACGCCGGTCAGGGTGTAATGGCCATCGGCCAGGGCGCAAGCGGCGGTCAGGCTGCGAAAGGCGGTGCCGGCGTTGCCGAGGAAGAGGTCGGCCTCTTTGTTCGGGAACACACCGCCGACGCCCTCGACCCGATAGTCGTCGCTGTTCGGATGCCGGGTCCAGTTCACGCCCAGGCGCTTCAGCGCCTCCAGCATGACCTGGGTGTCGTCGGAATCGAGCAGGGCCTTCACCTCGGTCGTGCCCTGGGCCAGGGCGGCGAGCAGCAGCACGCGGTTGGAGATGCTCTTCGAGCCGGGCAGCTTAATCGTGCCACGGGCGCCGCGGGCGGCAGCAAGGTCGAGAAATTCAGTCATGATGCGTTCGGGTTCCAGTTTTTACGGGCACGGCTCGCGCGTTGGAAGATGGCCTCCAGCCCGGCCGCGTCGCCGCGGGCGAGCAAGCCGCGAATCTGTTCCAGTTCGGCGATGTAGGCCTCCAGCTCGGCCAGCACGGCCTCGCGGTTGGCCAGGGCGATGTCGCGCCACATCTCGGGATGGCTGCCGGCGATGCGGGTGAAATCGCGAAAGCCGCTGCCGGCATAACGAAAATAGGTATCGGCCTCCGGCCGCCCGGCCAAGTCGTCGACCAGACCGAAGGCGGCCAGGTGCGGCAAGTGGCTGACCGCGGCGAAGATGCGGTCGTGCGCCTCCGCATTCATCCGCGCCACTTCGGCGCCGCAGGCCTGCCACAGGGCGGCCACCCGCTCGACCATGGCCGGCGCATTCTCCGCCAGCGGCGTGAGCACGACCTGACGGCCCTGATAGAGGTCGACGCGGGCGGCGGCGACCCCGCTGTTCTCCGCGCCGGCGATCGGATGCCCCGGCACGAACTGCTTGAACTTGTCGGCCATACCGGCCTTGGCCGCCGCGACGACATCCTGCTTGGTGCTGCCGGCGTCGGTGACGATGCAGTCGGCCGGCAGATGCGGCGCGATCTCGCGCAGCACCGCCGGCATCGCGCCGACCGGCACCGCCAGCAGCACCAGATCGGCGCCGCGCACCGCTGCCGCAGCCGAGCCGGCGACCTCGTCGATCACCCCCTGTTGCAAGGCCGCGCGCAGATTGGCTTGGCTGCGGCCGACACCGACGATATGCCGCACCTGCCCGGCCTGGCGCAAGGCCAGGGCGAAGGAGCCGCCGATCAGGCCGACGCCGACGATGACCAGGCGTTCGATCACTTGTTCAATACCTCTTGCAGCGCCGCCAGGCAGCGCGCGTTCTGCTCGGGCAGGCCGATGGAGATGCGCAGATAGTCCGGCATGGCGTAATTGGCCACCGGGCGCACGATCACGCCTTGCTTGAGCAGGCCCTGGAACACCCGGCCGGCCTCGCCCACCTTGACCGCGACGAAGTTGCCGGCGGATGGGATGTAGTCTAGGCCGAGACGCTGGAAGCCTTCGATCAGTTGAATCATGCCGGCATCGTTGACCCGCTTGGACTCGGCCAGGAAGTCGTGATCGTCCAACGCGGCGGCGGCAGCCTTCAAGGCCAGGCTGTTGACGTTGAACGGCTGGCGCACCCGGTTCAAGAGGTCGGCCACCTCGGCCCGAGCCAGAGCGAAGCCCACGCGCAGGCCGGCCAAGCCGTAGGCCTTGGAGAAGGTGCGGCTAACCAAGAGATTGGGGAATTCCTGAAGCCACGCGACCGAGGGCGTGCGTTTGTCCTTCGGCAGGAATTCGACATAGGCCTCGTCCAGCACCACCAGCACCTCGGGCGAGACCTTCTTGAGGAAGCCGTGCAGCGCGTCGCAATCGAGCAACGTGCCGGTCGGGTTGTTCGGGTTGGCAATGAACACGATGCGGGTGTCGGGCCGGATCGCCGCCAACATGGCACTGAGATCGTGGCCGAAATTCCTGGCCTTGGCCTCGATGCCGACGGCACCACAGGCCTGGGTGACCAGCGGGTAGACGGCGAAGGCGTGCTGGGCATAAACCGCGCTGCTGCCCGGCGTGAGCAAGGCGCGCGCGGCCAGTTCCAGCACGTCGTTGGAGCCATTGCCGAGCACGATCTGGTCGAGGCCGACGCCATATTTGCGGGCGATGGCACTCTTCAACTCGAAGCCGTTGCCGTCCGGGTAGAGCGCGAGCTCGTCAAGGCAGCCGGCGATGGCCGCCTTAGCCTTGGGCGAGATGCCCAGCGGGTTCTCGTTGGAGGCGAGCTTGACGATGTCGCGCTCGTCGAGGCCCATCTCGCGGGCGAGTTCGGCGATCGGCTTGCCCGGCTGATAGGGAGCAATGGCACGGATGTGGTCGGGTGCGATCATGGTGTTTGCTTTAACTTCATTTAACCGCAAAGAGCGCGAAGGTCACGAAGAAAAAACCGGAAAACCACTCTCATAGCATCGAGCGAATCGAGTTGGTTTTCTTTCTGTGCAGATAAACATTGCGCGCTTCGCGTCCTTTGCGGTTAAAAAACTGGGGTAAAAATCACACGGCGACCGGATAGGAACCGAGCACCTTGAACAGCGTGGCGTTGCCCTGCACCTTGGCCAGGGCCGTGGCGACCCGCTCGTCGCTGCGATGACCGTCGATGTCGATGAAGAAGACGTATTCCCAGGCGCCGCTCTTGGCCGGCCGCGACTCCAGACGGTTGAGGCCGATGCCCATGGCCGAGAACGGCGAGATCAGGTCGAGCAAGGCGCCGGGCCGGTTCTGCGCCGACAGCACCAACGAGGTCTTGTCCCGGCCCGAGGCGCCGGCGTCCTCGCGGCCCAGCACCAGGAAGCGGGTGGTGTTGGTCGGCTCGTCCTCGATGTCGCGCATCACGATATGCAGACCATGGCGCTCGGCCGCGACCTCGCCGGCCACCGCGGCGGCCTTGGGGTCCTGCGCCGCCAGGCGGGCAGCCTCGGCATTGCTGACCACCGGGATGCGCTCGGCCTTGGGCAGGTGGCGGTTCAGCCATTCGTGGCACTGGGCCAGGGACTGGGCGTGGGAATAGACGCGCTCGATGCCGTCTAACCCTTCACCCTTCCGCATGAGTTGCTGGCGCACGCGCAGCATCACCTCGCCGCAGACCTTAAGCGGGGTCTGCATCAACAGGTCGAGGGTGCGGCTGACCGCGCCCTCGGTGGAGTTTTCCACCGGCACCACGCCGTAGCCAGCCTCGCCGTGTTCGACCTGGCGGAACACCTCGTCGATCGACTCGGCCGGCAGGCGCTCGACGGCATGGCCGAATTGCTTGATCGCGGCCGCCTCGGAGAAGGTGCCCTCGGGCCCGAGGAAGGCCACGCTCAGGCTGCGCTCCAGCGCACGGCAGGCCGACATCACTTCCTGGAACAGGAGGCGCACCGCTTCATTCGGCAAGGGGCCGGCGTTGGCCTCGGTCAGGCGGCGCAGCACCTGGGCCTCGCGCTCAGGCCGATAGACCAGCGAACCGCCCTTCACATGGCCGACCGCCTGGGCCAGCTTGGCCCGCTCGTTGAGCAGCTTTAGTAGCTGCTCGTCCAGGGCGTCGATCTGCGCCCGCAGTTGTTCGAGTTGTTTTTCCATTTACTCTGCCGGCAGATAACGCACCTTGAGCACGCCCTCGATGCTCGACAGGGCCTGTAGCGCGGCATCCGACACCGCGCTGTCGACGTCGACCAGGGTGAAGGCCAGATCGCCCTTGGACTTGTTCAGCATGTTGTGGATGTTGATCCCAGCCCCGGCCAGCGCCGTCGAGATCTGGCCCAGCATATTGGGCACATTGGCATTGGCGATGGCCAGCCGCCACCGCGACTCGCGCGGCATGGCGATGTTAGGGAAGTTGACCGCATTCAGGATATTGCCGTTCTCCAGATAATCGGCCAGTTGCTCGGCCACCATCACCGCGCAGTTCTCCTCGGCCTCTTCGGTCGAGGCGCCCAGGTGCGGCAAAGCGACAAAGCGCGGGTGCTGCTTCAGGAGATTGCTCGGGAAGTCGCAGACATAGGCGTGCAGCTTGCCCTCGTTCAGGCCATCGAGCACGGCCGGCTCGTCGACGATGCCGTCGCGGGCGAAATTGAGCAGCACCGCACCCTTGCGCATCAACTTGATGCGCTCGGCGTTGATCAGACCCTTGGTCGCCGGCAGGAAGGGCACGTGCAGGCTGATGAAGTCGGCGTGCTTGACCACCTCTTCGACGCTGGCCGCCTTCTTCACCTGCGCGGGCAGGCGCCAGGCCGCGTCGACCGTGATCTCGGGGTCGTAGCCGACCACGTTCATGCCCAGGCGAATGGCGGCATCGGCCACCAGCGAGCCGATGGCGCCCAGGCCGATCACACCCAGGGTGCGGCCGGGCAGCTCGTTGCCGACGAAGTGCTTCTTGCCCGCCTCGACCTGCTTGTGCAGCGACTCGTCGTCGCCTTGCAGACCGTCGACGAAGCGCAGGGCCGGGATCAGGTTGCGTGCGCCCATCAGCATGCCGGCGATGACCAACTCCTTCACGGCGTTGGAATTCGCCCCCGGCGCGTTGAATACCACCACGCCGCGCTCGGACATCTGCTTGACCGGGATGTTGTTGGTGCCGGCGCCGGCCCGGCCGATCGCCAGCACTGAGGCCGGGATATCCATCTCGTGCATGTTCTGCGAACGGACCAGGATGCCGTCCGGCTCGGCCACGTCGTTGCCGACGACATAGCCTTCCGGCAGCCGGGCCAGGCCCTTCTTCGAGATGGCGTTGAGGGTGAGAACCTTAGCGCTCATGGAAACACTCCATTTGAGTTCTTGTCAGCATGGAAAGTTATGAGCGCCCCCTCACCCCTACCCTCTCCCGGTGGGAGAGGGTGACGCGGTGTCGCTGCGCGACGATGGATTTAGCCATGGCTCTTTTCGAAACTCTTCATGTACTCGGCCAGCAACTGCACGCCTTCGATCGGCATCGCGTTGTAGATCGAGGCACGCATGCCGCCGACCGAACGGTGGCCCTTGAGCTGCAGCAGGCCGTGCGCCTTGGCCCCCTTCAAGAACGCCTCGTCGAGCGCGGCATCCTTCAGGGTGAACGGCACGTTCATCAGCGAGCGGTTGTCCCTGGCGGTCGGGCAGTGGTAGAAGTCGGTGCCATCGAGACAGTCGTAGAGCACAGAGGCCTTGGCCAGGTTGTGCTGTTCCATCGCCTTCAGGCCGCCTTTTTCCTTGAGCCACTTGAACACCAGCCCGGCCACATAGATGCCGTAGGTCGGCGGCGTGTTGTACATCGACTCGTTGTCGGCGTGGATCTTGTAGTCGAACATGGTCGGGGTGCCGGCCACGGTCTCGCCGATCAGATCCTCGCGCACGATGACGATGGTCAGGCCGGCCGGGCCGATGTTCTTTTGGGCGCCGGCATAGATCAGGCCGAACTTCGATACGTCCATCGGGCGCGACAGGATGTTGGACGACATGTCGGCCACCAGCGGCACATTGCCGGTCTCCGGGGTCCAGAAGATCTCGACGCCGCCGATGGTCTCGTTCGGCGTGTAGTGGACGTAGGCCGCATCCTGGTCCAGCTTCCATTGGTCCTGGGTCGGGGCGTAGCTGAAGTTCTTGTCCTCACTCGAGGCGACGACGTTGACCGCGCCATAGCGCTTGGCCTCTTTGATCGCCTTCTTCGACCACTCGCCGGTGTTCAGATAGTCGGCGCTCTTTTTGCCGCGCAGCAGGTTCATCGGCACCATGGCGAACTGGCTGGACGCGCCGCCTTGCAGGAACAGCACCTTGTAGTTCGCGGGGATGCCCATCAGTTCGCGCAGGTCGGCCTCGGCCTGGGCGGCGATGCCCATGAACTCCTTGCCGCGATGGCTCATCTCCATCACCGACATGCCACAGCCCTGCCAGTTGACCAGCTCTTCCTGGGCCTGTTCCAACACTTCACGGGGCAGCACGGCAGGGCCGGCGCTGAAGTTATAGATACGTTCCATAGTGCGCTTTCTTCCTGGTTCGGTTGATGACTTAGTAAGGGCGCCGGCTGCGGGCAGACGCTTGCTCGGTGGCCTGCACGACTTCAAGCTGGGCCAGTTTCTTCGGATCGGTTTCACCGTTGACGTTGATAATGGCCAACTTGCCTTGGCCTTGCTTCAAGTCGTCGCGGAAATCATAGACCGCGCCGATGATGGTCAGCTCGCCGCTGATCACCTTCTCCTCGAACTTAGCCATCGCATATTTGACTTGGTTGTGCACGTTCAGTACGACGCTGCCGATACCGCCTTCGCCCTTCGGAATCTGGATGCTGCTCAGCTCATTCTTGATCGGCCCGGATTCCTGGCTGAAGTCTGCCGAGGCCGCCTTGATCGCACCGCAGGCCGAATGGCCGACGATTAGCAACACCGGCGTATGCAGATGGTCGACGCCATACTCGACCGAGCCTTCGGCCGTGCTGATTTGGTTGCCGATATTACGCACCACGAACAAATCGTTGTCGGGCGAGGCATCGAAAGCATGAGCATGGACGCGGGAATCGGCGCAGGTGATCACCGTCGCCCGCGGATGCTGGCCATCGACGAAGGGCTTGAAGTAGTTGGCCTTGTGCGTGCGCATGAAGGTGCGGTTGTCTTGGCCGATGTTCTGCATCACGGCCTTAGTATCCGCATTGAGATGCTTGGGCCCCAGGTTGGATGCATATTCGCGCAGTACTTCCTTGACCATTGCACGAATGCGCTCATTGTCGGCATCGGCCTTGCCTGGCATGTCGGCCGCCCAGACCTGCGCCGCCAACAGCCACAATACTGCCCATATCCCCTTCTTCATGCGTTCCCCTTTCCGGCCAATGGCCCTAGCCGCAAGAAAGGGCATTTTAACCAAAACCCGTGTGCCGCGCCTGCTGCGGTTCAGTCTTTGCCGGAACGCCAGATGGCAAAGAGTATCCAGACGCTGTTGGCGAAAGCGAGAAAGAAGCCCAGTTGTCCAAGAAAACTCAGGCTGGCCGGGGCATTGGGCACGGTCATGATGATGCTCGAACCGATCACCAGGGAGGCGGTCAGGATGCCCATGGTCAAGCGGTTGGCTGCATGGTTGAGCTGGTGGCCGAAATGATCCAGGCGCTTGAGGTCGAGATCGACCCGGAAATGTCCGCGCCGGGCCTTGCGGAATAGATGCGCCAAATCCCTGGGCAGGCCGGTGACGATCTCCATCATTTCACGCAGGCCGTGCCGCGCGCGCCCCATCAAGGCCTCCGGCGTATAGCGCCGCTCGACCATCGCCTGCAGGAACGGTTCCAGCCGATCGACCATATGGAAATCCGGGTCCAACTGGCGCCCCAGCCCCTCCAGCGTGATCAAGGCCTTGAACATCAAGGTCAGGTCGGGTGGCAGCGATAGATTGTTGTCGCGCATCACCGCGGTGACCTCGGACAGCAAGGGACCGATCTGGATGTCCTTGAGCGACAGATTGTCATAGCCGAACATCAATTCGGATATGTCATAGCCGAGCCGGTCCTCGTTGATGTCGACATCGCCGGCCCACTGGCTGAGCACATTGGCCAAGCCCTCCTCGTCCTTGAACACCAGGGCCTTGAGAAAGTCGACCAACTGTTCACGCCGCCGATCGGTCAAACGTCCGACCATGCCGAAGTCGATCATGCCCACGACATTGCCCGGCAGAAACACCACGTTGCCCGGGTGCGGGTCGGCATGGAAATAACCGTCGAGCAAGATCATCTTGAGCACGGCATTGCCGCCGCGTTCGGCCAGCAACGTCAAATCCAGCCCCGCCTCGCGCGCCTCCGCCAGACGGTTGGCCGGGATGCCGATCAGTTCTTCCTGCACGTTGACCATCTCGCTGCAATAGTCCCAGTAGACACGCGGGATGCGGACAGCCGGGTCGGCCGCGAAGTTGTGCGCGAACTTGTCGATATTGCGCGCCTCCTTGATCAGGTCGAGCTCGCGCATCAAGGATCGGCGCAATTGAAAGACGATGTCGAGCGGATGGTAGCGGCGCGACTCGGGCATCTCCAGTTCGATCAAACGCGCGAAATGGCCGAGGATGCGTAGGTCGGCCTCGATCTTGGGCACGATGCCCGGCCGGCGCACCTTCACCACGACCCGGCTGCCGTCCTTCAGCACCGCCCGATGTACCTGGGCGATCGAGGCCGCGGCAAAGGCCTCCTCGTCGAAGGATTCGAACACCTCGGCCAGAGGCGCCCCCAAGGCCCGTTCCAAATCAAGCCGGATGTCGGCGAACGGCACCGCCGGCACCCGGCTATGCAGCTGCTCGAATTCGGCGATCCACGCCGGCGGAAACACATCGACCCGCGTCGCCAGAATCTGGCCGAGCTTGACGAAGGTCGGGCCCAATTCCGTCAATGCCAGACGAATACGCACCGGCAGGTCGAGTTGGCTGATATCGCTGGCCGACTGCCAATGCAGCAGGCGCCCCGCGCGCTCCAAGATATGGCTCAGGCCGAGGATGCGCACCATATCGCCCCAACCGTAGCGGATCAGAACGGTGGCAATGTCGTGCAGGCGCGGCAGATCCCGCACCACCGAAAGCGTCTCCCGCAGCATTCGGTTTAGCGGGTCTTGGCGTCGATCGCGTCGGCCAAGCCGCGCAAGATACCCGAGGTCACCGCGGCCAAGCGGCCGCTGGCCTCCCGCACGGTCTGCCCCGCCTCGCTGGCGGCACCTGCGCCGGCAGCCGCGAGTTTGCCCTTCAATACGTCCAGCATATCGCGCACCTGGGTACCGGTGTCGGTGCCGTTATGCGACAAATGCTCGCGCAGGCGATCGAATTCGCCTTTCAGGGCGCCCTGCGTCTTCTCGCCGGTCTGTTTGAGCAGGTCCATCAGGTCGGCCTCCATGCGCCGTAGGGCGTCGCGGGCCTCGTTCAGATCCTGTTCGGAAAATTGCCGGCCCTGCCCGGCCGCTTCCTCGATCGCCATACGCATCGCATAGGTCGATCTGGCGATGGCCTGATCCAGACCGCCCACCGCTTCTTTCAGCGCGTCGCCTGTCTGTCCCGCGCGTTGGGCAAGGCCGGTGCCCAAGCCTGCCATCGCAGCCTGCATGACCGAGTGGATCGCCTTCGGATCGGCCTCGCGCTTGAGGATGGCATCGGTCACCAACTGCCTCACCCTGGTACGTAGATCGTCGTCGCGACTGGCGGCCTCGCGTACCGGTTCCATGACGTCTTGCGGATTTTCCGTGCTCATCATCGGCTCCTTTCCCACTCTGAGTATCGTCTGATACCTTCAATAGTAGACAAGCCGCGTTCGTGCTGGCCTAATGTGGCCGTTTCCAGCCATCGGATCGCCATGCGACGCCTTGCGCCTGTCATCCTTTCGTGTGCCACCTTACTGCTCACGGCCCCAAGCCTAGCAGAAGATGGGCTCGCCGATGGCATCAAGGAAAAAGCGAAGCCGCTGCTCTATGCCCTGAGCCTGCTCGGCACGCCCTATAAATTCGGCGGCACCAACCCGGAAAAGGGCCTCGATTGCAGCGGTTTCGTCCGCCAGGTCTATAAACAATCCGCCGAGCTCAGCCTGCCGCATAACGCAAAGGCGATGAGCCAAACCGGCGAGACCATCAACAAAGACGAGCTCAAACCGGGCGACCTCGTATTCTTCAATACCCTGAAGCGGCCGTTCTCCCACGTCGGCATCTATGCCGGTGAAGGCAAGTTCGTGCATGCCAGCAGCCGAGGCGAAAAAGAGGTCACCATCTCCAGCATGAACGACAGCTATTGGGCCAAGCGCTTCAGCGGTGCCCGCCGCCTGCCTGCGGCAGAATAAGCCCTGTCCGCGCAACACCCCGCTTAGCGAGCGCTAGACCAGTTCAAACCCAGCCGGGCCATCATCCGCCGGCGACTGACCGGGGTGTGCGCGGCCAAGATCAGGGGGAGCCCCAGGCCACACAGCCAATGCAGCCTGGACAACCAATCCTGGTTTGCCTCGTTGGCGAAATACCACAAGGCATAACCGGTCAGCACCAGCCAGACACACACCGCCACCATAAGCAGACCGCCCGCACGGTTCCTGGCCCGTGCCCAGGCTAGTTTCATATGGACCGGTACCAGGCTACCGAGCACGGTCAGCACGATCATCGCCAACAGGCCATGCAGACGCAACGACCAAGGCTCCAGCCAATGCGGGCGCGGCCCGAAATCACCCTCGGTAGCCAGGTAGTAATGAAGCAGCAGCCATGCGACACCGCTGAGCCAAAGCGCCGAGAATGCCAACGACACGGCCTTGCGTTGCCAGGCCGGCAAACGGATCACGCATCTAGACACGCCGGAAAGCCTTCCTTTCAAGCGAGCACGGCTCCTGCTGGGCGCTACCCGACAACCACAACGGCATGACGGCGGCACCCTCATCAGACCGCAACAGGCAGGCATGCGCGCCACAGCGCACGAGGACGGCACCGGCCCCATCCGGATCGGCCGCCACCACCTTGGTCAAGGCGTCCGCCGTCATGCAGTCGGCCGCGAACACGCTGATGCTGACATCCAGCCCCAAGCACGCCTGGCTGTGGGGATTCAGCAGCGGCGTCACCCATGCATCACCATGTCGGCGGGTGCTGAAGTAGCCCGCCGAGGTGGCCACCGCACCACCGCGCAGCTCAGCCAAGTGCAGATAGCGGATCGGATCGAGCGGATGACGGACATGCACAGGCACCGCCACCTCACCCACCACGGCGAGATCGCCACCGGCATTGACCACCGCTTGCTCGATACCTCGCTCGCGCAGGCAGACCAGGGCGCGGTCCACAGCATAACCCTTGGCAATGCCGCCGAGATCGAGATGGACCGGGCGATGCAGGCATACCCGGTTCTCCGGCAACAGTTCGATATCCCGCCAATCGCCCGCGCCGTCACCGATAAAACCGTGACGCGGCAAATAGCCGAGAGCGCACAAACGCGGTGCCACCGTCGGATCGAACAAGCCGCCGGACAGGTGGGCAAATCGGAGTGCCGCCGACAGCACGGCATATAGCTCCGGCGTCACATGCAGTACCTCACCGGGCATTGCGCTGTTCAACCGCGACAACTCCGATGCCGGGTCGTGAAAACTCATCAGCCGGTGGATGCGCGCCACTTGCTCGAAGGCCGCACTGATGGCCTGCTGACCGAGGTCCGCATCGTCCGCCGTCAATCCGATTTCAACCAGCGTGCCGAGCAAAGGCCGCGCCCGACGCCAGCTAAACTCGCGACTCATTTCAACGCCGCCTCGTACAGCGCGACCAGGCGTTTCGCACCGTCGGCGATGTGTTTGCAGGACAACGTGGCGCCGGAGATGTTCTGGATGTCCTCGTCCAGCTCGAAGGCCTCGCCGGCGCGCTTGCCCTTGAACTGGGCGCGCCACTTGGCATTGCGTACCTCATGGCCGTGGGTCTCGCGGTAATCCATGATCTCCACGCCCAGGATGGCGCCGCTCATGTCCAACGTCAGGGCATAGGTGATGAATTCGTGTTTGCCGATCACCTCGTCGACGATGAACCAGCCGATCTGCTTGCCGCCGGCCAGCGCACGCCAGACCTGCTGGACATCGTTGCGCACGTTCACACCCGAACGCTCCTTGATCAGGCGCTTGAGCCTGGCATCGAGCGCGACGGGTTGCGCGGTAAAACCGTCGGCATTGGCGAACATCAGTCTCTGCGCCTGCTCGACCGTGAGGTATTGCGCCGCATAGCTCGGCGCGGCGCAAACCACGGCCGGCGCGGCCAGCAGGGGGATGAACCAATTGCTATTCATGCCACGCCCCTTAGAAGTTGTAACCGATCTTGAAGCGCAGCTCCTGCTCGGTCTTCTCGATCAGGTGCAATCCGCTTTTTTGGCCAGTAAAGGTCTCGCCGCCGCCCTTGAGCTGCGGATACCAGGTCAGCGTGGCCCACCACTGCTTGGCGCCGTAGTGCAGCGACGGCCCACCGAACAAGGACCAGCGTTCCTGGCCGATCTCGGTCTCGAACTCGGTCTGATAGGTCAGTTCGGCACCGGCGAACCAATTAGGCGCGAAACGGTAGGCCAGCCCGGTCGAGCCGGTGAACTCGATCTCCATTTCCGGATCGGTCGGCCAATCGAAGCCGGCCGGTAGATTGGCGATATCGCCGCGCTTGGCGTAGGTCGCCTCGATGCCGAGATTGGTCGCCCAGGACAGGGTATCGTCCAGGTAATTCTTCTGGAGCAGCAGCTTAGTCTCGAGGTTCAGGGTGTCCTTGTCCTGTCCGGAGTGGGGGTCGATCCAGCTATAACTCGCCTCCACGGCCATGCCCACTCCGATGCCGTCCTTCACCGGGCTTAGGAAGTTGTACTTGAGACCGGCCTCGATACCGCTCAGGCGCGGGCTGAATTGCCGGTCGGCCGGCAGGTAGCCGTCGATTAAAAGGCTTTGGGTATCGAGACTCATCGCCTTCGCCGCGATGGAGCCGGACAGGCGGTGGGACAAGCCATACTCGAACTCGGTCTTGTAATCCACAGCCTCGTATTTACCGACACTCTTGTCCTGGCGCAGGGTGATGTACTGGTAGAGCTCTTTGGCCCCCTTGGGCAGCGCTTCCGCCCCCGTGGTGTAGCCCAGCAGGTTTTCATCCGCCTCGGCGGGGACTGCACAAACAGCAGCCATAGCCAACAGCCAGCTAGCGTATCGCTTCATGATGATGCTCCATGGTTGTCACGCTGGCTGGCTACAGGGGCGAAGATGCCCGTTGGCTGGCTAAAAGGTTATTTGGTCAGGATCAACTTGCCGTTTTGGGTCAGCCGGAGTTGGTATCGCTCACCCCGATGTTCGATCAGCACCACTTTGCCGGCACCGAACAATTGCTCGGTCGATAGGGGCTTTTCTGCCGAAGGCGCGCCACTTGTGGCCGCCGCGGGTTCTGTGTGTTTTTGACGATCCATCATGGCCACATCATAACGATAACAATTCTCATCTGCAATACTGTTGATAATCATTTTTATTTGTGATTCAATATCAACAACCATTCCTCAAGGAGCACACCGTGAAACTTACCCTGTTTGCGCTTGCGATCCTGGCATCGCCGTTAACCCTCGCCGCCAGCACCGAATTCGACCTCACCATCAAAGACCATCGCTTCGAGCCGACCGAGCTCCGCGTGCCCGCCGGCCAGAAAATCAAGCTGATCGTCAACAACCTGGACGCCACGCCGGAAGAATTCGAGAGCCACAAGCTGAACCGGGAAAAGGTCATCCCTGGCAAATCCAAGGCGACCATTTATATCGGCCCGCTCACCCCTGGTCAGTATCCCTTCGTTGGCGAATTCAACGAGCAGACCGCCCGCGGTACGCTCATCGCAGAGTAAGCGATCATGCTCGGCACCCTGCTCATCGTCTTTCGCGAAACCCTTGAGGCGGCGCTACTGATCGGCATCATCGCCGCGGCAACCAAGACCATACCGGGCCGCAACCGCTGGATCGGTGCAGGTATCGTGGCCGGCGTATTCGGTGCGCTGTTGGTCGCCGGGCTGATGGACAGCATCGCCCAATGGGCGGATGGCATCGGCCAGGAGCTATTCAATGCCGGCGTGCTCGGCCTTGCCGTCGTCATGCTGGGCTGGCACAACATCTGGATGGCCAAGCACGGGGCCGAGATGGCAGCCGACGCTAAGCACGTCGCGCATGCCGTGCGCGACGGCCGACGCGAACTGTCCGCCATCGCAATCCTGATCGCCGTCGCCGTGTTGCGCGAAGGCTCGGAAACCGCTCTCTTCCTCTATGGCCTGGCTTCCGGCGGCGGGCTCGATCTACGCCATGCGCTGACGGGCGGCAGCTTAGGATTGTTAGCCGGCGCCGGCGCCGGCGCCGTGGTCTATTGGGGCCTGATCCGCATCCCACTGAAGCGGGTATTCGACGTCATCGCGTTATTACTGCTCTTGCTGGCGGCCGGCATGGCCGGGCAAATGGCCAAATTCCTGATTCAAGCCGACCTATTGCCCGGCATCGCGACGCCACTCTGGGACACCAGCGCGGCCCTGCCCATGGCCTCCACCCTGGGATCGCTGCTCCACCTCGTCGCCGGCTATGAGGCACAACCGACCGCAATGCAAGTGATCTTCTATGTCGCCACCTTGACCCTGATCGGCTTGGGGATGCGCTGGAAGCGGGCGCCCTCCCTTTCCGCCGGACTTCGCACAACCTGAAAGGAAATCCGATGAAGTACACAGTCGCCGCTAGCGCGGTCATGGCCTTCTTTTGCCTGCAAAACGCCGTTGCCGGCCCTGCCGACTATATCTACACGCCACATGTCGAAGCCGGCGAACGCGAAATCGATTTCAAGTTCGGCCGCCAGGACGGCGGTGACTCGCCGAAGGGAACGGCAAGCAGCCTGGGTTTCGGTTACGGCGCCAGTGACAATTGGTTCACCGAGGTCTATGTCAAATACCAGAAACAAGGTAGCGATGGACTCAAATACGACGCCATCGAATGGGAAAACAAGTTCCAATTGACCGAACCCGGCGAGTATCCGGTCGATGTCGGCTTGATCGTGGAAATTGAGCGCCCGCAAGACCGCAGCGAGGGCTACGAGCTCCGGGCTGGTCCGCTGTTCCAGGTCGACCGGGGCTTGCTGCAGCTGAACGGCAACGTGTTGTTCGAGCGGCATTTCGACTCGGAGGCGCCGGCAAAAACCGAAATGGGCTATCAATGGCAGGTCAAATATCGTGCCCAACCCGCATTCGAATACGGCCTGCAGGGTTTCGGCGATATCGGCGAATGGAACCACTGGGCCAATCGGCACGAGCAATCCCACCGGGCCGGCCCGGCGGTATTTGGCAAGCTACCGCTGGCGGCGCGGCAGGCGCTCAACTACAACGCCGCCCTGCTGTTCGGCCTGTCCGATGCCGCGGCCGACCGGACCTTCCGCCTGCAAATGGAATACGAGTTTTAGCCGTTCAGCACATAGCGCGTCTATCATGAGGGACGCACCCGGAAACGCGCCATGTCCCTGCCCGAACTCATCGCCCACTTGCTGGACCCCTGCGCTTACCCGCATGCGGTCCACGAAGTCCGGCTGATCGAAACCCACATCTCGTGGGTACTGATCGCCGGCGACTTCGCCTACAAAATCAAAAAACCGCTCAACCTCGGTTTTCTCGATTTCAGTAGCCTAGACAAGCGCCGGCACTTTTGCGAAGAAGAGGTTCGGCTCAACCGCCGGCTGGCGCCGCAGATCTATCTCGACACCGTCGCCATCACCGGCAGCGAGTCGGCGCCGAAGATCGCCGGCGACGGCCCGGTGCTGGACTGGGCCGTGCGCATGCGTGCCTTCCCGGCCGATAGCACACTCGATCAAGCCCATCGGATCAGCGCGACACAGATCGATGCGATCGCCGATGCCGTCGCCCGGTTCCATCGCGACCTGCCCCCTGCCACTCGCGATAGCCCATTCGGCGAGCCCGCCGCCGCACTGCAGCCCGCCCTGGAAAATTTCGCGCAGATTCGGGCACTTGGACCATCGCCCGAAATGCAAACCTTGCTCGACCACCTGGAGGCCTGGACCCGGACCGAAGGCCACGGCCTGGCGGCGGCCTTCAGCGAACGCAAGCGCTTAGGCTTTATCCGCGAGTGCCATGGCGACCTGCATCTGGGCAATATCGCCTGGGTAGCCGATGCCCCCTTGATCTTCGACTGCATCGAGTTCAATCCCGCATTGCGCTGGATCGATGTCTTGAGCGAACTGGCCTTTCTGTTCATGGACCTCATCCATCGCGAACATGCACCGCTGGCCTGGCGTCTACTCAACCGCTATCTGGAACATACCGGCGACTATGCCGGGTTGCCGGTGTTCCGCTTCTATCTGGTCTATCGCGCCATGGTCAGGGCCAAGGTTGCTGCCATCCGAGCCCATCAAGGCGAGATCGGCGCGGCCGGCGAGATAGGCGGCTATCTACGTTTGGCCGCTACCCTATCCCAAGGTGCGCAAGCCAAACTGCTGCTGATGCATGGCGTTTCCGGCTCGGGCAAGACCTGGCTCTCGCAGCAAGTCCTGGAACAGCTCGGCGCCGTTCGTCTTCGCTCCGATGTCGAGCGCAAACGCCTGTTCGGCCTGGGCGCCCTGGAAACGAGCCGACACATCGAGGGCGGGATCTATACCGAAGCCGCCAGCGTCCAGACCTTCCAGCATCTGCACGACCTCGCCCGCGGCCTGCTCCGGGCAGGCTATCCAGTCATCGTCGATGCCACCTTCCTCAAACAGGCACACCGCGCGCCTTTCGCGCAACTGGCCGCGGCCATGGACGTCCCGCTGCATATCCTGGCCCTGCAAGCTGACGAAGCCCTGCTCCGACAACGCCTGCACGCGCGGAGCGCAGGCGGCGGCGATGCCTCGGAGGCCGGCATCGCCGTACTCGACATGCAGTTGCAGGCGATCGACCCATTCACAGAGCATGAAATGGCATGCCTTAGCCGATTCCAAGCCGACGATCTCAAGCACTGGCCTCGATCGATCGAACGCTTGGTCCGCGCAGGCAAGCAGCCCCATTGACCCTCCATCAAAAAAGACCTGTACATCTTCTAATTTCTTTAGTATCGTGAGAATCATTCTCATCACGTGCGGTTAACCATGACGCCCCTGAATCAGCTGAAGCCCACGATGCGCGGCACGATACAAGACCTCCACGTCGGCAAGGAGTTGTCGCGCCGCATGGCTGGCCTGGGGCTCAGGCCCGGCAGCACCATCGAAGTAATCCGGATCGGCCCGTTCAACGGCCCGATGCAGGTTCGCGTCGGCCATACCGATCTGATCCTACGCCGCAGCGAGGCCGCGCATATCTCGGTCTGTCTCGCCGTATGAAGCGTATCGCCCTGCTGGGCATGCCCAATACGGGCAAGTCCACGTTCTTCAATCGACTCACCGGTGCCGGTGCCCGCATCGGTAATTGGCCCGGCATCACGGTCGATCTGCTGTCCGCCAAGATTTTGCTGAACGACGCGATGGTCGAAGTGGTCGACCTGCCCGGCATCTACAACATGCACGGCTTCTCCGAGGACGAATTGGTGGTGCGGCGGTTTCTGGAAACCCAGCCGGTCAACCTGTTCGTCGTCGTGCTCAACGCCTGTCAGCTCGACCGCCAGCTCGCCCTGCCCCTGCAACTGAAGGCCTTGGGCCTACCCATGTTGGTCTTGCTCAACATGGCGGACGAAGCGAAGAAACTCGGCATCCGCATCGACACGGCACGCCTATCGCAAGCCCTGAGCGCACCGGTCTGCCTGCTGTCCGCCAAATTCGGCGGCGGTTTCGATATCGCCAAGCAAACACTCGCCGAACAACTCAAGTTGCACCCCAAGCTACAGCATGCCGACAAGGCGGCGTTCCAACACGACGATTCCATCGAACAAGAACTCGCCACGCTGGTCAGCCAAAGCATTGCCACGCCGATCCAGATGCCGGCCACGCTCACCGACCGTATCGACCGGTTCATGCTGCACCCCTGGTTGGGCCTGCCCCTGTTCTTCGCCATCATGTATCTGGCCTTCCAGGCCATCTATACGGTCGGCGCCCCCTTGCAGGACGGCCTCAACGGCCTGCTCGGCTACCTAAAGGACGACTGGCTGACGCCCGCCGCCACGCACTTGCCCTTGGGCTTGCGCAGCTTCCTCGTCGACGGCCTCTACGACGGCCTGGGCACCGTCGCCAGCTTCCTGCCGATCATCGTGATCTTTTTCATGGTCATGGCCGTGGTGGAAGACAGCGGCTATCTGTCGCGCGCCGCCTTCCTGATGGACGCGCTGATGAGCCGCCTGGGCCTCGACGGCCGCGCCTTCGTCATGCAGTTGATGGGTTTCGGCTGCAACGTGCCGGCCATCCTCGGCACGCGGGTGATGCGCTCGCAGGCGCTGCGCCGGCTGACCATGCTGGTGATCCCGTTGTCACTCTGCTCGGCACGGCTACAGGTCTTCCTGTTTTTCATCAGCGCCGTGTTCGCGCCAAGCAAAGCGCCGCTGGTGTTGTTCTCGCTGTATTTGATGAGCTTCGTGCTGGTCTTTCTGACCGCTCTGATCTGGCGTGGCCGCTATCGCAGCCATGAGCCGCTGATGTTGGAGCTACCGCCCTATCGCCTGCCGACCTTCCGTTTCTTACTGCTCGAAGGCTGGCGTAGCGCCGGCCATTTCTTGAAGGCCGCCGGCGTCTTCATCGTCGCCGGCGTCGTCCTGGTCTGGTTCCTCACCCATTATCCCTTCGACGCCGAACCCGCCAGCGCCGCGACGCTGGCCGGCCGCTTGGCCGACTTGGCCGCGCCGGTCATGTCGCCGCTGGGCTTGGACAGCCTGCTCTCCATCGCGTTGATCTTCGGTTTCGTCGCCAAGGAAATTGTGATCGGCGCACTGGCAGTGATCTACGGCATGGGCGGCGACGACCTCTCCCGCTTGCTGGCGCAAAAGCTGGACTGGGTGCAAGCCTACAGCTTCCTGCTGTTCACCCTGATCTACACCCCCTGCCTGGCCACGCTGTCCACCATCAAGCAGGAATCCAAGAGCTGGCGCTTTGCGCTGTTGACCGTTTTCTGGCCACTGCTGCTGGCTTGGACGGTCAGCTTCCTGTTTTATCAAGGCGCACGCAGCCTGGGTCTCTAAGTCAGGCCGCGCCGTGCGCTAAACTGCGCGCATGTTCTCCAGCCAAATCCTCCTTGCCCGCCGCCTGATCTACATGGTCGGGGCCGGCTTCGCGTTGGCCCTTCTGCTGATGGGTGCGATCACCTATGTCGCCTTGCGCGAGATGTCCGGCATCAACGAGCGGCTCGAACGCATCGTCAACGAAAACAACGTCAAGACCCGGCTGGCCAACGAGATGCGCGAAAACCTACGCGACCGCACGGTGTCCATGCACTCCATCCTGGTCATGAGCGATGAGTTCGCAAAAGAGGAGGAGATGCTGCGTTTCTACAGTTATGCCGAGGATTATTCGAATGCCCGTACGCAATTGGCCGCAATGCTCACCGAGCCTGAGGAAAAGGCCGCTCTTGCACGCATCGACGCCCTGACCCGGATCAACCGCCCCATCCTCGCCCGCCTGGTCGACCTGGGTATGGATGGCTACACCTTCCTCGCCTTCGAGCTGCTGCAAAACGAATCGATCCCGATCCAGCGGCAACTCGTCGATCAGATCGACACCCTGATCAACATTCAGCGCAGCATGACGCAAAAGGCCGCCAACGAGGCGGCAGCCGCCTACAACAACACGCGGCTATTGCTTATCCTGCTCGGCCTGGCCGCTGCACTGGTGAGCGGCTTGGTCGCCGTGCTGGTCATCCAGCGCACGGCCTCGCAGGCCGCCCTGACCGACCGCGAGCGCACCAAATACCTGACCCTGTTCGAGGCCAACACCGACGGCATCGTGATCTTGGACGGCGAGGGCTTCATCGATTGCAACCCGGCCACCTTGAGCATGTTCAAGTTCGATTCGGTCGAGACATTCAGAAACCAGCGCCCCGGCGACCTCGGGGTCGCTACCCAACCCAATGGCGAGGCGGCGCGGGCCATGGCTCGGCGCTATATCCAGCAGGCGATCGAATCCGGCCATGCCACGTTCGAATGGGCAGGCAAACGCACGGACGGCAGCCAATTCCCGCTGCAGATCACGCTCAATGCAATCGAGCTGGATAAAAAGCCCTACATCCAGGCCATCATGCGTGATGTCACCGGCCAAAAGGCGGCCGAGGCGGCTCAACTCGCCGCGCACGAAGCCGCACTGGCCACGGCCGAGATGAAATCGCAATTCGTCGCCAACGTGAGCCACGAAATTCGCACCCCGATGAATGGCATCATCGGCATGACCCGCCTGCTGCTCAATACCTCGCTCGATACCCGACAACAAGAATTCACCGAATCGATCTCGCGCTCGGCCAGCGCGTTGATGCGCATCATCAATGACATCCTCGACTTCTCCAAGATCGAGGCCGGCCGGCTTACCATTGAGCAAATCGCGTTCGATCCCAGGGATCTGCTCAAGGATGTGATGGAACTGTATGCCCATCGAGCCGAGGAAAAAGGCCTGGCCTTCAAGATTGAAGGCGCCGAGGCGCTGCCCGGCTGGGTGGTCTGCGATCCGCTACGCATTCGGCAAATCCTGCTCAATCTGCTCGACAACGCGCTCAAGTTCACGGACCAAGGGGAAATCACGCTCAAGGTCGGCACGACCGGCGACGCCGGCGAGCGCATCAACTTCCGCTTCAGCGTGTGCGATACCGGCATCGGCATTCAAAAGCCCGCATTGAACCGCATCTTCGACGCCTTCGCCCAGGCCGATGGCTCTACCAGCCGGAAGTACGGCGGCACCGGTCTGGGCCTGACCATCTGCCGGCAACTGGCGGAATTGATGGGTGGCACGCTCACGGTGGAAAGCCGCATCGGCCAAGGCAGCGCCTTCCACCTCGACCTGCCGATGGCCATCGCCAGCGAAGAAGCCACCGCACGCGATGTGCCGGCGCTACCCCAGCTCGAGTTCAAGCATATCCGCGTGCTGCTGGCCGAGGACAACCTCGTCAATCAGAAGCTCGTGCAATACATGCTGGAAAACCTGGGGATCGAGGTCGAGTTGGCCAACAACGGCAAGGAGGCCTACGCGAAGCTTCAAAGCGGCCGGATCGATCTCGTTTTGATGGACTGCCAAATGCCGGAATGGGATGGCATGACCGCAACCCGAGCGATCCGGACCTGGGAAACGGAACAGAATCGCCACCAGGTGCCGATCATCGCACTCACCGCCAACGCGATGGAAGGCTTCGAGCAGGCCTGCCGTGCCGCCGGCATGAGCGACTATGTCACCAAGCCCATCCTGGACAGCGCACTCGCCAACATCATCACGCGCTGGCTGCCGGACAAGGTCGACGAGATCGATGAGGCCCAGTCGGACAATACCGAAACGGCGGACGGCAGCGAACTGCTGTTCGATCTGGCGAAACTGCGACGCACCTGCCAAGACCAGACCGACAAGATTCGCGAAATGCTGACGGTCTTCGTCGACAGTACCGCCACTTCGGTGGAAATCCTGCAACTGGCCTTGATCGGACGCGACCCCAGCCGATTCACACGCGAAGCCCACCAGCTCAAAGGCGCCGCCGCCTTCACCGGCGCCCATGAATTGCTGCCGCTGGCTGTGCAATTGGAGGATCTGGCCAAGCACGAGGACTGGGACACGGCCGCTAGCCGGCTCAAGGAATTGGAACAAGCCTTCGAGCGCATAAAACGGCAGATCGAGCAAATCGAAGCGGGTTCTTTGCAACACTCGGCCTAAATTCGGGCGCAAAACCTGGCCGACTGGCGACCTGCGGTCGAAATCGGCCGGCCGGCCGGTTAAAATCCAGTCCTCGCTTCACCATTTTCCAGAACTGCGTTTCATGCTCGACATACAACTCTTCCGCAAAGACCTCGCTGCCGTGGCCCAGCGCCTGGCTACCCGCAATTTCCAGTTGGATACCGCTCGCTTCGAAGCCTTGGAGGCCGAACGCAAGGACATCCAAACCCGCACGCAAGAACTGCAAGCCAAACGCAACGCCCTGTCCAAGCAGATCGGGGCAGCGAAAGGCAAGGGCGAGGATGTCTCCGCCCTGATGGCCGAGGTCGGCGGCCTGGGCGATACGCTCAAGGCCATGGAAGAGCGGCTCGACGGCATTCAAGGCGAACTCAACGACTTGCTGGCCGCCATTCCCAACCTGCCGCAAGCCGACGTGCCGCTGGGGGCCGATGCCGAGGCCAACAAGGAAGTGCGCCGGGTCGGCACGCCGCGCCAATTCGACTTTACGCCCAAAGACCATGTCGATCTGGGCGAGGGCCTGGAACTGCTCGATCTCGCCACCGCAGCCAAGATCGCCAGCAGCCGCTTCGCCTTGATGCGCGGTCCGCTGGCCCGCCTGCATCGGGCCTTGGCGCAATTCATGCTCGACACCCACATTCAAGAGCACGGCTACGAAGAGGTCTACGTGCCCTATCTGGTCAATGCCGACTCGCTGCGCGGCACCGGCCAACTGCCGAAATTCGAGGAAGACCTGTTCAAGCTCGACAATGGCATGTATTTGATCCCGACCGCCGAAGTGCCGGTGACCAATATCGTGCGCGACGAGATCATCCCGGCTGAAAACCTGCCGATCAAACTGGTCTGCCACACGCCCTGCTTCCGCTCCGAAGCCGGCTCTTACGGCCGCGACACCCGCGGCATGATCCGCCAGCACCAGTTCGACAAGGTCGAGTTGGTGCAACTGGCACGGCCGGAAGAATCCAACGCCGCACTGGAAGAATTGACCGGCCACGCCGAAATCATCCTGCAGAAACTCGGCCTGCCGTATCGGGTGATGCTGCTGTGCACCGGCGACATGGGTTTTGCGTCGAGCAAGACCTACGACCTGGAGGTCTGGCTGCCGGCACAGAACACCTACCGCGAGATCTCTTCCTGCTCGAACTTCGAGTCCTTCCAGGCCCGCCGCATGCAGGCCCGGTTCCGCGCCGACAAGGGCAAGCCCGAGCTGCTGCATACCGTCAACGGTTCCGGCCTCGCCGTCGGCCGCACCCTGGTTGCGATACTGGAGAATTACCAGAACGCCGACGGCAGCGTGACCATCCCCGAGGCGCTGCGCCCGTATATGGGCGGCATGGAACGACTCGCTGCGGAGTAAGCGCTAGTTGAGGGCGAGCCGCGTCTTATAGGCCGGCTCGTACTTCACCAGGATGTCGTAATAGATACGCACGTTCTCGACCAGGGTTCGCGCCTCGCCACCCCGCGCATAGCCGAAACGCAGCTGCTCTTGATAGGCCGGCTGTGCCAGCAAGGGCAATATGTCCTTCACGTCCTTCCAGGCATCCGGATTCTTGCCCAGCGTTTGCGCCAGACGGCGCGCATCCTCCAGATGGGCAGACCCGATGTTATAGGCCGCCAGCGCCAACCAAGTGCGATCGGGCTCGGCGATTCGATCCGGCAACGACTCTTTCAGCATCACCACATAACGCGCGCCGGCCAGGATGCTTTCCAAAGGATCCAAACGATTCTTCACGCCGAGGCGGTCGGCCGTCTCGCCCGTCAGCATCATCATGCCGCGCACGCCGGTCGGCGAGGTCGCACTCGGGTTCCATTGCGACTCCTGATAGGCCAGGGCGGCAAGGAAACGCCAATCGAGTCCGCTGGCGATCTCGGCCTGATAGAACGGACGCTTATATTTGCTCAGTAGACTGGTTCGCCGTTCCAATACGCCGCGCACATCGGCCTCGGCCAAACGCTCGATATGGCCGAAATAGCGTTCCTGCAATTGCTTGAGTTCGCCGCTTTTTTTGGCCGCGCCGAAAAAGCGGTCGAGCCTTTCCATAAAACTCTGCTGCGTCTGCTTGGGCATGACCCAGACGATCTGGCGCGGCTTGCCCAGATCCATGGCCACCTCGATATCGGGATAAAAATGCCGGGCGATGCTGTACACGGTCGAGTCGGCCACCGTGCAATCCGACAAGCCGCTTTGCACGCGTTCCAGCAAATCCTCCTCGCCGGTCGTTTCGATCTCCGACCATTTCAGGCTCGGATGCCGCAGTTTCACCCACCACAAGGCATCGATATGGCTACTACCGGCCACCACTTCGATCCGCTTGCCCACCAAATCCTTGATCTTTTCCGGCGCATCCTTGCCGGACCGGCAAATCACCTGCTCCTTGACCTCGGCATAGGCCGGCCCCAGCGCAAAGCGAAGGTCACGGGCCTGCGTCGCGGACAAGCCCGCGGCGGCAAGATGTACGCTCCCTTCGTCGACACGGCGAAATAACTCATCGAGATTGGGCACCACTTCGAAGCGAACCTTCCAACCATTCTCTTCAGCGAAGCGGGTCACCAAATCGTATTCGAAACCGGCCGGTGCGCCGGCGGGGTTGATGTAGTAAGTACCCGGACTGGTACGCGTCGCCACCACCAAGGTGCCGGCCTGTTCAGGCGGCGCGAGCGGCGCGGGGCCGCAGCTCGCCAGCAGCCATGCAAGCGACAACAGGCCAAGCACGCGCAAGAAGAGAAATAAACGGCTTTTCTGGCTCACTCCAGGGCTCACGACAGCAGGGCGTTTACTTTGAATCAAATCGGCAGCAATAGCTGCGCCAGGTAAAGCTGAATTATAGGCGGAACGCAGGCCCCCGATTTTGCCTTGATTTATTGCGGTTTGAGATAGATCCCCGGCTTCATTGGCAGACTGGCGAAACACGCTTGGTATAGCGGCGTGGCCCGCAGCTTGGGTCCAACGTCGATCGACTCCAATTGCAACTCGATCTTCTTGCCCTCTAACTGGCCTTCGCAAGATTCGTAAAAAATATCGCCCGAGGCATCGAATTGACGGAAAACATGCAACTGTCCGGGGTAACTATGCAAGTTGATAAAGGTACGGGTCGGTAATTTCAGCTCCCACGGCAACATGATCGCCGCATAATCGCGCACCACCCGGCCGGCTTCATCATAGATATTGACCTCGACCTCATAGACGGCCTCGGGCGAATCCGGGGCACGGCGCACATGGCTGATCAAACGCCCGCTGGCTTGATCGTAATAATAAAAATCCTGAAAGAAGAAACCCTTCGCCGCCTCGCCGGGGAAAGGCTGCGCTTCGCTCTTTTCGAGCCGGACCGGCCTGGCTGTGGTCAGCCTTTCATGCAAAGCGATCAACTCGTCGCGAAAATGCGTCCAAGTCTTATCCGCCTGCGCCCCTTGAGCCCAAAACAGGCATGAAACGGCCAGCAGCCTTAGCCAGTTAGCGATTCGACCTACCTGCATCTGCCCTTCCTCTCGCAATCAGGATTTATTTGACTTCCAAGCGCTCGGACCAATTGCCCTCGGGCAGGAACTCCGCCTGCCGGCGCAGGGCCTTGGCCTGCGCCACATCCCCCATCGCCTCCACGATCAAGGCCTTCATCAGCAACGACCCCCGATGCCCGGCATCGAGCGCCAACCCTGCCTCGATTGCCGCCAAGGCCCGGGGATTATCGCCCATCATGAAATGGGCCATCGCCAGATTGTGATAAGCCTTCTGGTAACTCGGGTCCAAACGAATGCACGTGCTGAAATGATAAGCGGCACGCCGCACCTCTCCGCGCCTGGCCAACACCACACCCAGATCGTCATGCGCCTCGGCATTGGCCGGGTCCAGCTCCACGGCCCGCTTGAGATCCCGCTCCGCGGCCTCGAACTTGCCCAGCCAGATATAACGCACACCGCGCTTGGTATAGGCAGCCGAGCTATCGGGCCGCCGCCGAATGAATTCATCCAGATCGGCAATACCCTCTTCGATTCGACCGGCACGCCCAAGCGCCAGGCCGCGCTGGTAAAAGGCCTCATCGAGCCGAGGCTCGAGCTGGAGCGCACGGTTGAAATCGGCAATGGCGCGATCGAAGTCCTGTTGCGCGAAGTAGAGCACACCCCGTTGGAGATAAAGACGCGGATCCTGGGGCCGCTGGCGAAGCAAACGATCGTATTGCCCGATCTCGGCCTGGGCCTGATCGCGCGTCGTTATCGGCAAGCCTGCCGCCAACACGGGAAAAGCCAGCGATGCGCCAAGTAAAAACACGGCCGCATAATGCCAAACAAGGACACCTTTCATGGAATTCGGCTCCGCAGATCGGCTCCTCCAAATACCGCAAAAACGAGGCACCGCCTCACGCCTACCCCGTATCCCTTCGAGGTTCGGCCGGACGCGGCTTGAACAAGCCGCCTGCGGCCACTATACTGCCGGACTTTTCGTGCTCGGGCTAGGCTAGGTGCGAAACCAGCCGTCTAGAAAGCTGGCCGAGTGGTCGAAAATGGGCTGCACAGCCCATTTCAGTGAAGGCTAACCTGGCAAAGCCAGGTTAAGCGCGCCACGCGCGGCCGGAACTAAAGCGCCGGCAATGGCGCAGCTTGAACAGCAGTGAAAGGTCATCTGGAGAGGTGGCTGAGTGGTCGAAAGCGCCGGACTCGAAATCCGGTGTACGGTTCTCCGTACCGTGGGTTCGAATCCCACCCTCTCCGCCAAACAAGAAAGCCGATCCCGTGTGGGTCGGCTTTGTTGTTTGGGGCGTGCGGTGGCTGATGAGGACCCTTAAGTCAAACGGCCTCCACAGAGCCCAAGGTGATTCACTATTGCCATGTTTGGTAGCATGGCGGTGCGCAGACAACACTGCTGTCTGGCATGAGTGATCGACAAGCGCGCGACGATAATTCAAAACCGAGTCGATCTCACATAAGAACCTGCTCAAAAGGGGAGCCATCATGCACATGAATGACATGCGCATAATAAAAAAAATTTCTTGCGCGGCAGTAACGCTTTTCATCTCAGCGAACGTTTGGGCCAATAGTTTCTCCCAAGCAATACCTAGCCTCTACTACCAGCCTAAGGAAATAGGCTCCCTAGCCGAAACCACAGAATTCAAAAGCGTAAGCAGCAACTTCGCCACCAAACGGCAAATACCCGCCTACAAGCCCCATATCGAAGCACCTAGTCACGGCCCCCAAAAGACTGGGATCGTCCATGCTCTATCGGAGCCGATCCATTTCGACAAACTAACCTGGGAAACACTTGCCGATGGTGGTTATTCGGTCAAAGCCCATATCCAAGCCAAACTGGCCAAACACCTCAGGCTGCATTTACAAATCCGTGGCAACCATTCCGTCCTTGAGGTCCGAATCAAAGGCAATGCCGCATCATCACAAACTGAATATGTTGCGCCACATATTTTTCAGAGCGACAACATCTGGCTACCGATCACCGAGGGCGACGAAGCAATTATCGAACTTTACGTACGTACACGCGAAGCACGTGAATCGATATCTGTGATACTTGATCAAGTGAATTATTTATTCGCTTATGAAGAAAATGGGCAATTTTCTTCATTAGGAAAAACACAATACCCTGAATACGACGTGACCTGTTGGTCGAGCGACCCGGCATACAATATGCTGATAAACAGCGCAGCGAGCATAGCCAACATTCATTTCATAAATAACAACAGCTCTTATCTCTGCACAGGCACATTGCTGGCCGACATGGGTGGTACATTCACCCCCTGGTTCGTTACTGCGAACCACTGCATCAGCACTCAGATCGAAGCCGATAGCATGAGCCTGGATTGGTTCTACCAAGCTCACTCCTGTGGCAGTAACAACACCGACAGCCGCTATAAGAGGCAATATGGTGGCGCAGAACTGCTCTGGACTAGCCCTACTCATGATGCTTCTTTTCTTCAGCTCAATAGCACCCCTCCTAGTGGAGTAGTCTATTCGGGCTGGGATGCCCGCCCACTTAACGTAGGCCAAAAGGTCTGGGGCATTCACCACCCCAAGGGCGACCACACCATGGTCAGCATGGGCGAAGTCGCCGCATTGAATGTGCCGGCCACTGTCGACGGCCACCTTTACATCCTAAACGAGGCGCACTATAGCCAGGGCGGTACCGAGCAAGGTAGCAGTGGGTCTGGACTTTTTTCATCCGATGGCACGATCCTACAGTGGCGCGGGACGCTAACTGGTGGTCCTGCCGGGGATTATCAGCGCTCGTTATACAGCCCATTCAGCAGTTATTACGTACACATCAAGCCCTACTTAAGCTCAACGTCCCCATACACGCCTCGCACTGAAAGCCTAAGTCCGTCATGGCGTGCCTTTTTCACTGTCAGTGGCACCTTGCCTGGCGACATTATCGATACCTCAGACCTAAGGCTACTCATGGATGGCACGAATTGCACTAGAGTTGACGCCAATGGATACACCTGCACCATACCGACTTCCATGCCGTTTTCGTTACCAAGCACAGAACAAGACTGCGGCCAGTTGACACCTAACGTGGCACGCGTACGCAAGAGCAAGAGCTACTTTGCCGCCCCGTGGATCGCCGATAGTTTCACGGTCACCCCAAGCAGCATCAACCTCGGGAAAAGCTCACTGTGCGCCTATTCAACCTTCAACGGAAAAAACCTGACTATCGTCAAGAATGGCCTGACATTCGACCAAAAGGTGGCGAGGATACTAGACTGTGCAGAGAAGGTCGCTGGTGAAGCCTTTCCCCTTGGTGGCGGGACCACCCAATACGACTCGATGTTAGACACAACGCAGGGGGCCGCCTCAGTCGAACGTACCTATTCGGCCACCGGCTGGGGGAGTGCCGTCCTAAGACAATCCGCCACCGATGTTGCATCGAATTTTTATTACTACCGAGTCCCCGGCGGTAACTGGGCCAAGCTTGGCAATATTGAAACAGTCAACAGCCAATACTGTCATGCTTGGTAGCGCAACGGATGCGCTGTACGCCTCCGGCCTCCAGCACGACCGATCGGACGATCTCTTAGTTGCATTGAGCGTCTATCACGAGGTCAAGCAAGCCGCCCCGCTCAACCACCGGCACGGCATACGACAGCGCCGCTTGCGTTCTGAATTGGGCGACCGACAACCACTCCTCGCTATACGATGCCGGCACAGTGACCAGTTGGCTCGACTTGTCCGGCTACCACTAACGCTCGCACGTTTTAAGGCCGCTTTAATCTTGGCCGCCTAGTCTGACCTCCGTCGCTTTTTCCCGGAGGCATGAACGATGCATACCCGTCGCCTTTTTTTGCTGCTCGCGCTGGCAGCCGGCACTGCGCAAGCCGAGACCCCGGCCGATTTCCTGAATGGCTATGCCCAGGACGCCCGGGCCACCAACCCCGACTTCCGTGGCTTCTCCGCCCAGAACGGCGAGCAGTTCTTCAAGACGCGCCATCGCGCCGATTGGAGCTGCGCCAGTTGCCACACCGACCGCCCCAGCCAGACCGGCCGTCACGCCACCACCGGCAAGCGTATCGAGCCGCTCGCCCCACCGGCCAACGCCAAGCGCTTCACCGACCGGCGGCATGTCGAGAAATGGTTCAAGCGCAATTGCTACGATGTGCTCGACCGGGCCTGTACCACCCAGGAGAAAGGCGATGTACTCAGCTACCTGATGAGCGCCAAGCCATGAAGGAGACCGCCATGCGCCGCCCTCTGCATAAAAACCTCGCCGCCATCCTCTGCCTTGCCGCCCTCAGCGTGCAATGCGCCCAGGCCGACTCGCCGCGCACCCCAGGCAACAATGCCACCTGGCAAAAAGAATGCGGCGCCTGTCACGTCGCCTATCCGCCTAACTTACTACCGGCCGCGTCCTGGCGTGAGACGATGGGCTCGCTCGAACACCACTTCGGCACCGATGCCAGCCTGGAGCCGGCACAGGCCAAGGAAATCCTGAACTTCCTGACGGCCCACGCCGGCCGTCGGCCGGCGATCGATAAAGACGGCAAAGCGTTGCTCCGCATTACCGAGACCGCCTGGTTTCGGCACGAGCATGATGAAGTTCCGGCCCGGTTGTGGAAAGATAGCCGCGTGAAGAACCCTTCGAATTGCGCAGCCTGCCACCGCACGGCCGAATCCGGCGACTTTAGCGAACGCAATCTACGACTACCGAAATAGGATTAAAGACCATGCAAAACGTCTCCAAGGTTCTTGTCTGGGACTTCCCGACCCGTATCTTCCACTGGCTGCTGGCCGTCAGCTTCCTCGGTGGCTGGCTCACGGCCGAATCCGAACACTGGCGACTCGCCCACAACGCCTTCGGCTATGCGCTGTTCGGCCTGATCGGCTTCCGCCTGCTCTGGGGCCTGGCCGGCAGCCGTTATGCCCGATTCAAATCCTTTCTGTTCAGCCCAGCCGAAACCTTGGCCTATCTCAAATCCATGCTGGCCAGCCGACCCAAGCATTACCTAGGCCACAACCCGGCCGGCGCGTTGGCGATCTTCGGCCTGCTCGGCCTGGGTCTGTTCAGCGCAGCCTCCGGCATCGCGCTGGACTACGATTTGGCCAACGGATGGGTCGAAGAGATCCACGAGGCCGGCGCCCAGGCCATGCTCATCTTGGTCTTCGCGCATATTGCCGGCGTGGCGCTAGGCAGCCTACAACACCGGGAAAACCTCGCCCGGGCGATGGTCACCGGCTACAAGCTGGGCGCGGCCGGCAGCGGCATCCGTCGCAGCCATGTACTGATTGGGCTTTTGCTGGTGGCGGCTGTAGCGAGTTTTTGGATCATCTACCCCAACATCGCCGTACCGCCGACGGACAGTGGCAGTCACGCCCAATCCGAACAGCGCGACTGAATGAAGGGCCATCGAGCATGCGCCTGCTGGTAGTCGAGGACGATGCCCTGCTCGGCGATGCCGTGCAAAACGGCCTGCGCCAGGCCGGTTATGCCGCCGACTGGGTGCGCGACGGTGTGGCTGCCGACAGTGCGCTCGATGCCGAGACCTATGCCGCGTTGGTGCTCGACCTTGGCCTACCCAAGCGTTCCGGTCTGGACGTGCTGCGCCGGTTGCGCAACAGGAATGACCACACACCGGTGCTGATCCTCACCGCCCGCGACGCGATCGAAGACCGTATCCAAGGGCTCGATGCCGGCGCCGACGACTATCTGGTGAAACCCTTCGACATGGGCGAGCTCGCTGCCCGGTTGCGCGCGCTGATCCGCCGAGCCGGCGGCCAACCCGCGCCGATGCTCAAGGCACAAGGGGTCGAACTCGACCCGGCCGGCCATCGGGTGCATTACCGAGGCCAGCCGGTGGAACTATCGGCCCGCGAATTCGCCTTGCTGCATGCGCTGCTGCTCAATGCCGGCCGCGTGCTCACCCGCAGCCAGATCGAAGAGGCCCTCTATGCCTGGGGCGAGGAGATCGAGAGCAACACGGTCGAGGTCTATGTCCATCACCTACGCCGCAAGCTCGATGCCGGCTTGATCGAGACGGTGCGCGGCGTCGGTTACCTCATTCGCAAAGACCCGCATGATTAAGCACGGCCTATCCTTGCGCGCGCGCCTGGTCCTGCTGGCATTGGCCGCCATCGTCGCCGTCTGGCTCGGCACCGCCTGGCTGACCTATCGCGATGCCCGCGCCGAGTTCGACGATCTGCTCGATGCCCACCTTGCCCAGGCGGCCTCGCTGCTGGTGGCCCAGGCCACACACGAACTGGACGAAGAGTTCGATCTGGAACACACCCCGAATGCCGGCCACTATGCCCGCAAGGTCGCTTTTCAAATCTGGCAGGATGGCGAGCTGCGCCTGCATTCCTTGCATGCCCCCGCCACGGCGCTCGCCGACCGGACCGAAGGCTTTAGCGAACGTGAAATCGACGGCCAACGCTGGCGGGTCTACTCTACCCGCGATGCCGAGCGCCATATCCAGATCCACGTTGGCGAGCGGCTCGACATCCGCGACAAGCTTGCCGTCGAGCTGGCCGAAAACCTGCTGCGCCCGCTGCTGTTCGGCCTGCCCGTGCTGGCCGCCCTGATCTGGTTGGCCGTGCGCCGCGGCCTGCGCCCCTTGGACACCCTGGCCGCGCAAGTTGCCGCACGCGAGCCGAACAATCTCTCGCCCATCGACAGCGGCCACCATCCGGCCGAGACCCGGCCGCTGATCGAGCGGCTGAATGCCCTGTTTGTCCGCCTCGGCCGCTCCTTGGAACAGGAGCGCCGCTTCACCGCCGATGCCGCCCACGAATTGCGCACGCCGCTGGCCGGCATTCGCGCCCAGGCCCAGGTCGCGCTCGGCGCCAACGACGAGGCCGAGCGCAATCGTGCCCTCCTCGCCGCGATCCAAGGGTGCGACCGCGCCACCCACCTGGTCGAACAGTTGCTCACCCTGGCCCGCATCGACGCCGCCGGCAACGCGCCGATGGAAACCGTCTCCCTGCGGAACTTGGCCCGTGAAGTGCTGGCCGAGCTGGCGCCACAGGCATTGGCCAAGGGCGTCGGCATCGAACTCGCCGATGGCGAAGAAGGCCAAGTTTCCGCGCAAGCCGCTTGGCTGCGAATCCTGCTCAGAAACCTGCTGGACAATGCCGTACGCTACAGCGGCAAAGGCGACACCGTGCGCGTCGAGATCGGCCGCGACCAGGGCCGCATTGCACTGTGGGTGATCGATACCGGCCCCGGCATCCCGGAGGCGGAACGGGCGCAGGTGCGCGAACGCTTCTACCGCGTGCTCGGCACCGGCGAGGAAGGCAGCGGGCTCGGCCTGTCCATCGTCCAACGCATCGCCGAGGCGCACGGCGCGGAACTTCGACTCTTGGCCGGCGACAACGGCCGGGGCTTGAAAGTCGGGATCGTGTTCGCCCCGTAGGGTGCACAAAGTGCACCCTACCTGGGATCAGGCAGCGCCGAGCGCCGCCGCGATCAGATCGTCCAACTGCTGCTTGTGCACGCTGTGATAGCCGGTGGCGGGCGAGGCCGATTCCGGCCGGCCGGCATAGTGCACCGGCTTGCCGCTCAACTGGCGCAGATGATAGGCCATGAAGCGCCACGCCCCTTGATTCTTCGGCTCATCCTGGGCCCAGACGATCTCGGCCGCATTGGGATAACGCGCCAGTTCCGCCTTGATCTCCACATCCGGCAAGGGATAGAACTGCTCGATGCGAAGAATCGCGACATGTTGCAGCCCCCCTTCCTTCCGGGCGTTCGCCAAGTCGAAATAGGCCCGGCCGCTGCAGAACACCAGCCGCGTCACCTTGGCGGCATCGATCGCGGCATCGGCCTCGCCGAACACGGCTTGGAAACGGCCGTGCGCCAAGTCCGCCAGACTGGACGTGGAATCGGGATGGCGCAGCAAGCTCTTCGGCGTGAAGCAGATCAGCGGCTTGCGATAGGGCCGGCGAACCTGCCGGCGCAACAGATGGAACAACTGGCCCGGCAGGCTGGGCTGCACGACTTGGATGTTGTCCTCGGCCGCCATTTGCAAGAAACGTTCGATCCGAGCGGAGGAATGTTCCGGCCCCTGGCCCTCGTAGCCATGCGGCAGATAGAGCACCAGGCCGTTCAAGCGGCCCCACTTGGCCTCGCCGGCGGCGATGAACTGGTCGATCACCACCTGGGCGCCGTTGGCGAAATCGCCGAACTGCGCCTCCCAGATCGCCAGCTCGTTCGGCGCCGAGCTGGCATAACCGTATTCGAAGCCGAGCACCGCTTCTTCCGACAGCAAGGAGTCGACCACCAGGAAGTGGGCCTGCTCGCGGCCGAGGTTTTGCAAGGGGATATAAACCCCGGCATCCCAGCGTTCGCGCTGCTGGTCGTGCAGCACGGCATGGCGGTGGAAGAAGGTGCCGCGGCCCGAGTCCTGGCCGGTCAGCCGGATGCCATGGCCTTCGGTCAACAGGCTGGCGAAGGCCAGGGCCTCGGCCATGCCCCAATCCAGCGGCAGGCCGCCCTCGGCCATCTGGCGCCGGCTTTGCATGACCATGATCACGCGCGGGTGCAGCGTGAAATCGGCCGGCTCGTGCGCAATACGCAAGCCCAGCTCGTTCAGGTGTTCGACCGCTACCGCCGTGTCGGCCTCGGCGCGCCAATCGTTGCCGCGATAAGGCCGCCAATCGGCGATGTACGGCGTATAGGGCCGGTCTTGCGCGGCCGGCATGGCCTCGATCTCCTGCTTGCAGGCCTCGATCAGGGCCTCGCCCTCCTCCGCCCGCAGCAGGCCCTGGTCTTGCAGACGCTGGGCATACAGCGCACGGGTGCCGGCCAGATTGCGGATCTTCCGGTACATCAAGGGCTGGGTCACCATCGGCTCGTCCTGCTCGTTGTGGCCCAAGCGGCGGTAGCAGAGCAGGTCGATGGCGATGTCGCGGCGGAAGGCCATGCGGTAATCGAGCGCGATGCGCACGGCCTTCAGCACCGCCTCGGGGTCGTCGCCGTTCACGTGCAGCACCGGCGCTTCCACCATCTTCATCACGTCGGTGCAATACAGGCTGGAACGGGTGTCGCGCGGGTCCGAGGTGGTGAAGCCGATCTGGTTGTTGACGATGATATGCAGCGTGCCGCCGGTAGAAAAACCGCGCGTGGCCGACATCGCCAGGCTTTCCATCACCACGCCCTGGCCGGCGAAGGCGGCGTCGCCGTGGATCAGCACCGGCATCACCTGGCCGCCGTCCAGATCGCCGCGCTTTTGCTGTTGCGCCCGCACCCAGCCTTGCACCGCCGGGTTGACGATTTCCAGGTGCGAGGGGTTGAACGCCAGCGCGATGCGGATGCTGCCGGCCGCGGTGTCCACCTCGCGGGCATAGCCCAAGTGGTATTTCACGTCGCCGGTCGAGGCGCCCTCCGAGGCCAGATTGGCTCCCTCGGCGAACAGCGCCAAGGCCGAGCGGCCGAGCACGTTGTGCAGCACATTGAGCCGGCCGCGATGGGCCATGCCCAGGCCGATCTCCTGCAGTTGGCTGCGCGCCGCGCACTCGGCCAAGTAATTGAGCAAGGGAATCAGCGACTCGGCGCCTTCCAGCGAGAACCGCTTCTGGCCGACGAAGCGGGTATGGATCAACTTTTCCAGGGTCTCGGCCAGGGTCAGTTGCTTGAGCAGCCAGCGTCGGCGCTCTTCGGAAAATGCCTGTTCCAACGCATCCGGCTCCAGCCGCGCCTGCAGCCAACGCTTTTGCTCGGTGCTGCGGATGTGCATGTACTCGGCCGACAAGGTACCGCAATAGGCCTTGCGTAGCCGGGCCAGGATGCCGCGCAGCGTGTCGCGCGGCGGCCCGGCCAGCGAGCCGGTGTCGAATTCGAGATCGAGGTCGGCCGCGGTCAGGCCGTAATTGGCCGGGTCCAGCTCGGGCAACGGGTCTTGATTCAGGCGCTTGAGCGGGTCGAGATCGGCGGCGCGAAAGCCGTGAAAGCGATAGGCGTTGATCAGTTGCAGCACGCCGACCTGGCCGGCGTTGCACTGCAACCGGGTCAGGTCGGCGACGGCCGGGCCGGCGGGCTTTGCCGGTGGCGGTGCCGGCGTCTGCGCGCGCGCCTCCAGCGCCGCCAGATATTCGGCGCTGCCCGCGTAATAGGCCTCGCCGCGCGGGTCCATGTTTACTTCCGTTTGTCGACCGGTACGAAGTCGCGCCGCGCCGCGCCGACGTAAAGCTGGCGCGGCCGGGCGATCTTGTGCTCGGGGCTGGCGATCATCTCCATCCACTGCGCGGTCCAACCGGCGGTGCGGGCCAGCGCGAAGATCGCGGTGAACATGGAATTGGGAATGCCCATCGCGCGCATGACGATGCCGGAATAGAAATCGACGTTGGGATAGAGCTTCTTCTTGACGAAGTAGTCGTCCTCCAGCGCGATCGTCTCCAGCTTGAGCGCCAGCTTGAACAGCGGGTCGTCGTTCAGGCCCAGCTCGCTCAGCACCTCGTGGCAAGTCTCGCGCATGATCGCCGCGCGCGGGTCCATGTTCTTGTACACCCGGTGGCCGAAGCCCATCAGCCGGAAGGAATCGGTCTTGTCCTTGGCCCGTTCGATGAATTTGCCGATGTGCTTCTCGTCGCCGATCTGCTCCAGCATCGTCAGCGTCGCCTCGTTGGCGCCGCCGTGCAGCGGCCCCCAGAGCGAGGCGATGCCGGCCGCGATGCAGGCGAAGGGGTTGGCGCCCGAGGAGCCGGCCACCCGCACCGTCGACGACGAGGCATTCTGCTCGTGGTCGGCATGCAGGATGAAGATGCGCTCCAGGGCACGGGCCAGCACCGGGTTCGGCTGATAGTCGTCGCACGGCGTGGCGAACATCATGTACAGGAAGTTCTCCGCATAGCTGAAACGGTTTTGCGGGTACATGAACGGCTCGCCGATGTTGTACTTGTAGCTCCAGGCCGCGATGGTCGGCACCTTGGCCAGCAGGCGGAAGGCGGCGATCTCGCGCTGGGCCGGGTCGAAGGCATCGGACGAATCGCGGTAGAAGGCCGACATCGCGCCGACCACGCCGACCATCACCGCCATCGGGTGGGCATCGCGCCTGAAGCCGCGATAAAAATTGGCCATCAGGTCGTGCAGCATGGTGTGCTCTTTCACCGTGCCGACGAAATGCGCCTTCTGCGCCGCCGTCGGCAGCTCGCCGTTGATCAGCAGGTAGGCCACCTCCAGAAAGTCGGAGTGCTCGGCCAGTTGCTCGATCGGATAGCCGCGGTAATAGAGCAGGCCCTTGTCGCCGTCGATATAAGTGATGCTGGATGAGCAACTCGCCGTCGACAGGAAGCCCGGGTCGTAGGCGAACACGCCATGCTGGCCGAGGCCGCGGGTATCGATGACCGAAGGGCCGATGCTGCCGTCGAGCACCGGCAGCTCGATGGCCTTGTCCTTGTCGCTGAATTGGAGGGTGGCGGTCTTTTTGCTCATTTCTGCGTCACTTTTCTAATCTTTGCAATCACGGCCTGAAATTCGGCCGGGACTGGCGCTTGGCCCGACAACCAGGCCAACAGGTCCACGTCTTCCTGCTCGAGCAAACGGCCGAAGGCGGCCTGTTCCCCTTGATCGAGCCCATGGTAACCCGTATCGAGAAACCCGCCCAGCCAGGCATCCAGCTCCAGCATGCCGCGTCGGCAACGCCAGCGCAGGCGGTTGAGCGCCTCGGTCAAAACGCGCGTTTCACCAGAAGGGCCTTGATTTTGCCGGCCGCGGCCGTGGGGTTCAAGCCTTTCGGGCAAACTTCCACGCAATTCATGATGCCGTGGCAGCGGAACAGGCGGTACGGGTCTTCCAGAAAGTCCAGCCGCTCGGCCGTGGCCTGGTCGCGCGAATCGGCGACGAAACGGTAGGCCTGCAACAAGGCGGCCGGGCCGAGAAACTTGTCCGGGTTCCACCAGAACGACGGGCAGGCCGTGGTGCAGCAACCGCACAAGATGCACTCGTACAAGCCATCCAGCTCGGCCCGCTCGGCCGGGCCTTGCAGGCGCTCGTTCTCCGGCTCCGGCTCCAGGTTGATCAAGTAAGGCTTCACCGCCCGGTAGTGGCGCATGAACTCGGCCATGTCCACGATCAGGTCGCGCACCACCGGCAGCCGCGGCAGCGGCCGAATCTCGATCGGCTGCTTCAGGCCAGCCAAGGGCGTGATGCAGGCCAGCACATTGGTGCCGTTGACGTTCACCCCGTCCGAACCGCACACCCCCTCGCGGCAAGAGCGGCGAAAGCCCAGGCTGTCGTCCTGCTCCTTCAGCGCCAACAGAGCATCCAGCACCATCTGGCCCTTAAAGCCGGCATCCAGCTCGTAGCTTTGCATCCGCGGCGCGGCGGTGGATTCGGGGTCGTAACGGTAGATTGAGAAGCGCATGGTCAATCCTAACGATCAAGCGGACTGACCACACCGCGCCCGCCTTTGTTCAGGACATGGGTGTAGATCATGGTCGTGGACACATCCGAATGACCGAGCAATTCCTGGACGGTGCGGATATCGTAACCCGATTGCAGTAGATGGGTAGCGAAGGAATGACGCAGCGTATGACACGATGCCGGCTTGACCAGGCCCGTCTCTTTCACAGCAGCGGCAATGGCCCGCTGTAGTACCTTTTCATCCAGGTGATGACGCCGCTCCTTGCCTGAATAGGGATCAATCGAGCGTTTCGACGAAGGGAAGACATACTGCCAGCCCCATTCCCGACCGGCATTCGGATATTTCTTGGCCAGGGCGAATGGCAAGTAGACCTCACCGAAACCTTCGGCCAAATCCTTTTCATGCAGTGCCCGCGCCTTGGCAAGATGTTCCTGCAAGGGCCCAACCACCGAGGCCGGTAACATGGTGACGCGATCCTTCATACCCTTGCCGTCCCGCACCACGATTTCATGACGTTCGAAGTCAATATCCTTCACCCGCAGGCGCAAACACTCCATCAGCCGCATACCCGAGCCATAGAGCAGGCTGGCCATGAGCCACTTCACCCCTTCCAGTCGGGCCAGCACAGCGCGCACTTCGGCCACGGTCAACACCACGGGCATATGCTGCGAAGGCTTGGCCCGAACAACGTTATCCAGCCAAGGCAAATTGCTCTCAAGCACTTCCCTATAAAGAAACAACAAGGCGGACAGCGCCTGCGATTGCGTCGAGGCAGACACCCGTCCCTCAACCGCCAAATGCGACAGAAAAGCCTCAACCTCACGCGCCCCCATATCCTTGGGGTGCCTCTTGCCATGAAAATAAATGAAGCGTTTAATCCAGGACAAATAGGCCTGCTCGGTACGCAGGCTGTAATGCTTGACGCGGATGCGGTCGCGCACCTGATCGAGCAACTTCGGCTGGGAGGTCGTCATGATTTCGAGGTGTATAACACCTTTTAGGCTATACCCCTGTATAGCAGGCCCGTCATATATAAATCAAGAACATAGTGATTTGTTTACCCATTACACCCCACATATGGGGCAATACATTGCCCCATTTAGGGGGTCTACTTTACGTTAGAACTCAAATGACCGACTCAACCGAGGGTTCAGCGATTCTCCATGTAACTACACCAGAGTTGGGTGAGCATCACTATTACTCAAAATTTCTTTCGAAGCTTTGGGTCACGAAAGGGTGCCGTTTTGAAGCCAATCGGCGTCTTGCGGCCAAGAACCAAGCATCGTTGCTCACAATATCGATTCTGTCGATTTACGTAATTGCTGGAAGCTTAGTGACTCTAATTTCACCTGTAGGTACTCTTAGCCAAAGCACGATCAACGGCATTAATCTGTTGCTGGTGGTGACATCTATTTTCATCCTTGTACTGAGTAATATAGAAGCGGCAAAAAATCATGGCTTGAGAGCTCATGTAATGTTGAAATGTGCTCAACAGCTTTCGGAGCTCTACAACGAAATTGAGTACTTGATTGAAACCAAACGGATGTCAATTGAGTCGTTCCACGCACAACTCAAGCTATACGACAAAATAATTTCCGACTTCTCCGACAACCACGACGACATCGATTACCTATATTTTCAAGTTTCACATTGGAAGCATTTCAAAATTAGCGGCCTCCGAGGTTATGCGCTAACCTTTCGTCGTCGGGTTGAGCGATTTCGGAACATCTGGGGTTATTACCTCGCAATGCTTCTACCGCCGCCGGTGCTTTTTCTCGTGCTTGTTGGGAAGGCTCCTTCGTGGCTAGCGTGAGTTCTAACATGGCGCTCAACCTCGCTCCCTTCGGTCGCTGGACGCTGCGCCAAAGTGCGGCGCAGCGCCGGTTAGCTTTACGTTCGGCGTCTTCTTTACCAAGCCGCGCCACTTGTCTTTTTGTGTGAATGCCGGTGTGCTATCTCGTTCTGCAAGTGCCTCCTTGCGCGTTGCACCCCATGCGTGCCAGGCCGCACCGTCCCAGTATTGGTACCCGACACTTACGCCAAATCCGCATATCTGTTGGTACAGGCCAATCCGTACCGGCTTCTGCGTTCCCTCGAACCACGGCGTCATTTTCATTTCCCGTCCTTTCTTCGTTGTCGTCAGCCGCCGAACACGGCGGTCGAGCTGACCTCGCGCATAAAGCCGCGCGAGTCAGCTCACCTCAGCGTTAGGTTGCATTTGGAGCGCCGCTACCCATGGACTGGCTACCCGCACTTTTGAAGCATCTCTCAATAGCTCGCTCAGCGATTTTCGCTTTGCTGGTGGCATCCGCAGCTATGTACTTTGGCCCGAGAATCGCGCCGAACCACATCGACTCATTGCCGAAAGAATGGTCCGCTGTTGTTGGTGGGATATTTGTTTTCTCGGCGTGTCTCGTAACGCTTTGGGGCTCAGCCTCGGCATGGGCCGCTATTCGAAGCGCCAGTGGCGCTTTGACCACCAAACTTTCCGCTAGGCGGCTGAGTGAACTTGAGCGAAGTCTCTTGCTTGGAATAGCAGAGCAACCCACCGAAGCGTTCAATTTGGAAGGGGTGAATTACCGAAATGCGCCCTACACGCATCTCGAACTTCTTCAGGTGGCTTACCAACTCAAACGCAAGGGTTTGGTTCGCGTCAATTCGTACAACGAGAATCTCGTCTCGTTGTCGGAAGACGGGCGCAAACGTGCCCTTGAGTTACAGCGTCAGAGTGAAACAAATGCAACCTAACCCTGCGTTCGAGGCGACCTGCGCGAAAAGCCGCGCAGGCGCCTCAACTCCACGTTATGCGTCAGAAAGGAGGTAGAGGTGATTCAGTTCCACGTTTACATAAATGGGAAGCCAACCAAAGGAATTTTTGATTCTCTAAGCCAAGCCCAGAAAAGTTACAACAAAGAGGCAACTGCTGGGGAAAAAGTTGAAATTCAAACTGTAAATAGTCTTGGCCCAGTTGAAAGATGGTATTTCGACAAAGAGATTGGTCAGTGGATCAAGGGGGCCTGATTAATGGTTAGCTTTATTGAATGTATTGGAAGCTACTTAGCGCATAACAAGCGCTTTGAGTATTGCGCCTCCGGCGCAGGGACCTCGCTATTGCTCAGCCCCTCAAGCTAATCATTAGCACTTATGGAAAAGCACTGGCTCGACTACGCAACAGCCATTGGATCGATATTGACGCCGATCCTTGTTCTTCTGCTTACGGGAGTTGGTTGGCACATAAAAGCAAAACTTGAGCGCAATCGGGACGAGGACTCAAAGGCACAGGCCAGGATTCGCGAGCTTGAAGACAAGCTTCGCGCTGATCGAATTGAGACATACAACCAACTCCTAGAACCGTTCTTCGTTCTGTTTACTACGGATGCAATTTTTGCCAGTGACCCAAAATTCAAAGGTAAGAACAAAGATCAACTATCCATTGGGAAGATGCTAACGGTCGAATACCGAAAAGTTGGCTTTAAGCTTTCATTGGTGGCTGATGATGCGGTAGTTCGTGCCTACAACAAGCTCATGCAGTTCTTCTACAAAGGGGAGCACGAAGGGCTGTCCGGCGACGAACTGCTAGTCAAAACATCCCAGTGGATAAAGCTGCTATCCGAATTGCTTCTCGAAATTCGTAAGAGCATGGGAAATCAACATACGTCGTTGACCAACTGGGAAATGATCGAATGGTTTATGAGTGATGCAGATGTAATGCGCGAGCTAAGCGCTAACAATGTGGTGCAGGGGACGCTGCGCGATAAACCTGCGCAGCGTCCCTGACCTTAAACGTTAGGTGGCAAAAGACATATGTCCGCCAAGTGCCCTGCCTGCAATAAGTCCCTGTCTCCATTTGGGCTCCGAAAGAGCGTCTTTTGCTGCCCATCATGCAGCGCAAAACTCCGAGCCGAAACGCCAACCGCTTCTTATCTCGGGTTTCGGCTTCTTGCGGGTGGTATCGCTGCTTGGTTTGCGGCGCCATTCGAGTCGTGCGCCATCTGTGCTATTGCAATAATGCTTTTGTTTATTGGCGCAATTGCCTATTGGGTTGTTTCGTACGCCACCAAAGTGGTGCTAGTCACGCATGAGGAGTAGAAAAGCCATGCCACCTAACCCCTCGTTCAAGTCGCCCGCTTCGCGGTCTGGGACTGGCCGCCTGCGGCGTCCAGCCCCTTAACTCAAACGTTATGCCTCATTACTATGACCGCCAACTCTAACCTTCCGTGGGCGTCGGGTCCTGGCGAGATTCTTCGTCACGGCCTTTCGCTCCTGAAGAAGGACAGCGACACCAACCGTCGCCTTGCGATGATTAGTATCGACAACGCAGTCGAGCTAATGATTAAGACCTACCTTGGGTTACCGAAGCGGATTACGGGGTTAGTGATAACCCGAAAAGAATTCGCCGAACTGTCGGAAGGCTTCCCGTCTCTCATCGACGGTCTGGAGCAGCATGCTCCTGACAAGTTGGACGGAATCGACCTTGGAACTATTGAGTGGTATCACCGGCTAAGGAATGAGCTCTATCACCAAGGAAACGGGCTCACGGTAGAACGAGACAAGGTTGAGATCTACGCCGAGTTGGCGAACCGCCTGTTCAAGAATCTCTTTGGTGAAGAACTGCTTCCTCACGCCACACCTGATACCGAACTTCTTGGGGAATTCTTGGGCGCATGGGTCCTGCTTGAAAGTGGGCTCCGTGAAATGGCAAGCCGCCATTCTCTTACCGGCGAATATCGTTCTAACATTTTGCACAACATGCGCTTTCTTGAAGACGCCTCGATCTTGGACAAGACCGAGGTGGCCGAGCTAAACCATATCCGGCAAGTTCGGAATGAAGTTATTCACGGTCAAGTGGACTTCAAGCAAGTGCTGACAAAGAACCTCATTGAGCGAGTGAAGCACTATGCATATGTGCTTGGTGGCCATGAGGCATAACCCTGCGTTGCAGGCGACCTTGCGCATAAAGCCGCGCAAGGCGCCTGAACTTGAACGTTAGGTGTCGTCAGCAGTGGAGACTTTTAAGTGTATAAATTGCCGCAAGGAATGCACCGAAGCTGGGTCAATTCCAATTTGGGGGCATCTTGGGTTTCTGATTCTTACACGTTCGCTTATCTGGCCAAGCAAAGCATGTGTCGAGTGTGCTCGGAAACTCAGCATATTTGGGGCTGTCGTTTTGGTGTGTGTAGCAGTTTTAATCCTTGCCTTCGCTCTTTAGGCATGCCCACCGTATTCCCTCTAGCGGTCCGGGCTACACCTAACATGGCGCTCAACCTCGCTCCCTTCGGTCGCTGGACGCTGCGCGATAAAGCCGCGCAGCGCCGGTTAGCTCTACGTTAGGCATCTTCCATATCGCCATGTCATACGGGGTCATTTTGATTCGCATCCTGCCGGAATGCCGGGCGGATGACTTCTTGGGTGGTGAGCTCTATCTGAATACCAACAAGTTCTTTGGAGAAATTGACGGCGCAGATACCGTTCGATTCGACCCCTTTGATGGCATTGATCAATCTCTCCAAGTGAAGGAGATTTCGATAGCGGCGCCTGGCGAAGACTGGACACCAATCGGAGGTATTATCAATCCCGTCGTCTTTCGGTCCACAGAATCAGAGAGACTAAATGTCTTCTGCATGTATATGCTGACTGATCAGAGCGACCAGACGTTCGATACCAGGAACTTGGCATTTGGAGAGACCGCTGTGCTTATCGCCAACCCAATTGAATTTCTTCGTCGCGTAAAGGTTGCGGCCACAGCCTTAGGCAAAGAGGCGTTCCATGGGCCAGTCGAGTACGTCGACAAACAAACCTACCATGGCGGCATGGGGCCGTTTAGGAAGTTTAATGACCATGACTATCAAAACGAGTTTCGCATAGTGCTGACGAATGGAACAGGTGAGCCTTGTCGCCTGAATATTGGAGACATACGCGACATCGCAGTTAAGGGGCCATCCAAGGACATCCCCAAGTTGAAGCAATCAGCCGGGGAAGATGCCTAACCCTGCGCTCGAGTTCGCCCCCTTCGGGGGCTGGGACGCGCCTACGGCGCGCCCCTCAGCTCCACGTTGGGCGTTTTAAGCGCGGAGCATTTATGGCCTTCACGTCAGAGCAACTCAATCAAATCTACGACCGCACTTCTGGCTACTGCCACATCTGCCACAAGAAACTCGCGTTTAAGAACTATGGTGTGTTCGGTGCTCGCGGTGCATGGGAGGTCGAGCACTCGAACCCCCAAGCCAAGGGTGGCACCAACCGTCTCAACAATCTCTATCCCGCCTGCATTACCTGCAACCGTTCCAAGGGTGCCTCAAGCACGCGCAGTGTTCGCGCCAAGAATGGCAAGTCTCGTGCGCCACTTTCCACTGGGAAGCGAAAAGAGGCCAAGACCCAAAACGCTGTTGCTGGTGGCGTGGCAGGCGCAACGGCTGGTTCAATTTTCGGCCCAGCAGGTGCGCTTGTAGGCGCCGTAATCGGGGCGCATCTTGGACACAAGAAAAACCCCGACAAATGAACCCGACGCCCAACAATCGCTTCGAGGAGGACGCTCCGCCGGCAAGCCGGCTCCGCGCCCCTCAAACTCAACGTTAGGCCGTCATGAACACTCGGCAACAGCTTCTCACGTACGAAGACAAACTTCGCAAGGCGAAAAAGTTAGTACCACTTGCATCAGTCAACTGGACAGCCTACATACCAAAGGAAGCCGGTGTCTATGTTCTGTGGAAAGGCAATGTTCCAAGCTATGTGGGTGAAACGTCTAGCCTCCAGCTTCGCATGAGGGATTTGGCCCGCCCAATCAACCATAGCTTTACAAAAAAAATTGCAAAGGAGTTGGGTCTCCCAGCAAACGCGACAAAGAAAATTGCGCAAGCGATAAGCTCAAGTTTCAAGTTGTCATTTGTTACAGTTGAGTTCGGGCGGGCCGAAATTGAAGAGTTTCTCATCCTGCGTTGGCGAAATACTCTGATTAATAAACCAGCAAAAAGGCTAGAGCATAGTCCGCAATACCGCTGGGTCGCGGAGTTGGCTACTCGTGAAAAATCTGCCTAACCCTCCGTTCGAGTTCGCCCCCTTCTGGGGCTGGGACGCGCCGCAAGCGTCGCGCCCCTCAACTTCACGTTGGGCCCACCGAGAATTGCCCCAGCATCATCATATGGAGAAAGACAAATGAGCAAGTCCGCTTTTAGCCTTCGCGTGTTCTCAATTTACATGTTCGTTCTCGGCTCAGCACTCGTGGCCGCACCAAACATGTTGCTGTCCTTCTTCGGCATTCCAGAAACACATGAGGTCTGGATCCGTGTTGTTGGTGTGCCGGTGCTCATTATCGGGTACCTTGACTTCATGGCTTCCGGCATTGAGTTGCGGGTCTTTTTTCGCTGGTCGGTTCACGCCAGGCTGGCAGTGCCAATATTCCTCGTTGCTTTTGTTGCATTGGGTTTTGCACCACCAGTTCTACTACTGTTCGGTGCAATAGATGCTGCCGGAGCGATCTGGACTGTTGCTTGTCTTCGCATCGATGGTTTGGCCCAACCCGTCATTCAAGAGGGACTCGCCCAGAAGCGGGTGAGCCCCTTAATTTAACGTTATGCGGTGATTGGCTAGAAGGACAGCACTCTTGAGTTTGGAGGTGGGGCGTGGCACGAAAAGCAAACAAAAAAACCGAAACCATCGTACCCGGTGGTGTTATCGAATACATTGAGAATTGTCCGGAAGCGGCACGGACTCGATTAAGGGAGCTTCGAAGCGCGGTACAGAATGCGGCCCCTGGCTCTACTGAAACGGTCAGTTACTTTCAAATGCCCGGGTATTTCTACGAAGGGTACGATTACAACGGAATGTTCGCTTGGTTCAGCTTTAAGAAACCCTATGTTCGTTTGCATGTTCGCCCTCCAGTACTAGAAGACAATAAGAACGACGTTGAAGGTTACGTTACAACCAAGGCCATTGTCAGCTTCCCGGTAGACAGAGCAATCCCAAAGGCATTGGTCAAGAAGCTAGTAGAAGCCAGCATTGAGACGATGAAGCAGAAGTGAATAGAACGCATAACAAATCATTCCAGCTGGTTAACAAAAAGCTGCGCTTTTTGCCGTCCGCTGAATTCAAACATTAAGCTGAACACAAGGAAAACCAATGAACACCCGGAATCTGCTTGTCCTGCCTGATGATTTGCCGGTCCCTGAAGACGATGGTGCATGCGCCCATTTGGAAGGTACGGATATGCCAATCATCGCTCTAGCGAGCACTTCAGGCGCCAAGATAAATTTCGGGCTCGAACGTGGGATATCCGTTGTTTATTTTTACCCTATGACCGGGAGACCGGACGCCCCACCGATGGTTGGTTGGAACGAGATCCCCGGCGCAAGGGGATGCACGCCGCAGTCCTGCTCATTTCGTGATCATAACGCCGACTTACTCGAATTAGGGGCTAAGGTATATGGTGTTAGCTCGCAATCCACAGAGGACCAGAAAGAAGCTGTTCAGCGCCTCCATTTACCTTTTGAGTTATTGAGTGACAGCAATTTTGAGTTGGCAACCGCATTGAGGTTGCCAACGTTCTCATACAACTCGTTACGCCTCATCAAAAGACTCACCCTTATTATTAAAAATGCTTCAATACGCAAAGTGTTCTATCCAGTTTTTCCGCCAAATGAAAATGCTGCCAATGTCATCGCTTGGCTTCAAAACAACAATGCCTAACACAGCATTCCACCCGACCCACCACAGTGCGCTTCGCCCGCTTCCGTGGCCGGGTGAATTTGAACGTTAGCTTACTCATGGCACATTTACGCTCATTCAGAATTCTTGTCGTTTCGTCGGCGCTGTTTTACTTAGCGTGGATGTTGTTGCCCTATATGCCGCGAACATTGCCCCAAGAAGTTGAAAAAGTTCTCGCGTGGGGAGGCTATGGAGCATCGCCTTGGATTCAAGACCCGAGGTTTTATCTTGCCATTGGGGTTGGGAAACTCGTTGCAACGGTTGGGCTGTACCTGCTTCTGTCGTGGGGCCGTTGGCTTCTTCTTGGTGTCGTCACTGTTGGCATAATTACTCTGCCGTTTGCAGGTATTGCCACCGGTTACACCCTGGATAATATCGTCGGCTCATTTCTCGGGTTAACTGATGGCGCCATCCTTGCTCTTGCATTTCTTTCACCCATTTCTGAAGCAATGCGCAAAGATGAATAAGCCAACCCCTCGGTCAAGCTCGCTCCCTTTGGTCGCCGAGACGCGCCGCAAGCGGCGCGCCCCTTACCTCAAACGTTAGGCGTCTTAATGTTTATTGGTCACTTTGGCGTTGGTTTCGGAGCAAAGCCGTTCGCGCCGCGCGTATCGCTCGGGACGTTATTTCTCGCCGCCCAATTCATTGATCTGCTTTGGCCTACGCTCTTGTTGCTCGGCGTCGAATGGGTACGCATTGCTCCGGGCGCCACCGCAGTTACTCCGCTAATCTTTGAGCATTACCCCGTTTCGCACAGCTTGCTTGCTGTCGTTGGCTGGGCTGTCTTGATCGCCGGCCTATATCTTTACCTCCGCCAAGATCGCAGAGGTGCAGTTGTTGTCGGTGCCCTGGTGGTCAGTCATTGGATTCTCGATGCCATAGTCCATCAGCCAGATCTGCCAGTCTTTCCAAATGGTGGCCTGCTTGTCGGTTTCGGGGCTTGGTCATCGCTGCCTCTCACCCTTCTTATCGAGACCACATTGTTTCTTGTTGGCGCTTGGCTTTATGTCCGCCGTACCGTGCCCATTGACGCCATTGGAAAATGGGGGCTCTGGAGCTTGATAGCATTCTTGTTTGTCATCTATGCTGGCAACTTATTTGGTGGGCCTCCTCCGAGCGAAGAAGCCATTGCCTGGACTGGTCAGATGCAGTGGCTCCTTGTCCTTTGGGGCTATTGGATTGAAAAACATCGTCATATTCGAGCCGACGCCTAACAACTCCACGTTAGCTTTCATAAAGCGCCATGAACAATCGCTCACCAAGGAGAAGAAATACCGAAAATCGATACGTCGAGCGCATCAATCTAGCTCTTCGTTTTATTGATGCGAACCTGGATCAATCCATCAGTTTGAAGGAAATCGCAGCGGCAAGCAGTTTCTCAATTCATCATTTCCATCGAATATTTCTTGCACTGATGGGAGAAACGGTCAATAACCATGTCAGCCGTAAGCGACTCGAACGCGCAGCCAATTTGCTCTTTTTTAAAAGAGAACTCAGCATCACCGAAATCGCCGTTGTCACAGGCTTTTCGTCCAGCGCAAATTTCGCGAAATCGTTTAAGCTGTATTTCGGGGTCAGCCCAAGCCAAATAAGAAAACCGGCAAGCACTGAAATTAGCAAGATTGGAAAACTTTTCAGCAAACATGGAAAGGCTTTCAATCCCAACGACTTATATCCTCCAGTTGTCGCCAATGGGGCGACTAACAATATAGATTCATTCGAGGATATAGGTATGAACGTGAAAATAGTCGAACTCAAAGAGCAAGTGGCATGTGCGCTAGCGTCCCCGGCAGGATATGAGGCCGCGTCTTTGCTCAAGACGTGGGATCGGTTAATTGCATGGGCGCGAGGCAACGGTATTGAAGATGACAAACAGAAACGTTTCGCTCTCTGCTATGACAACCCGGCAATCACGCCTATTGAAAAGTGCCGCTACGAGGCGTCTATAGTCGTGGGGCCAAACGTGAATATTGCCGGACCATTTTTTAAACAGGTCATACCAACCGGAAAATACGCTGTTGCGCACTTCAAAGGGGCACCGGACGAAACCACAAAATTTCACATATCCCTATATTCCAATTGGCTGCCAAATAGTGGATTCGAACCCGATGATTTTCCATTAATGGAGCACTATCTCAATGACGCCAGGAAGGATGGCTTTGTGGAGATGGAGATATACGTCAAGCTGAAAAGCGTTACGTAGCATCAGCTCTAGCATTTTTAACGGACTGCTTACAGCGGGCTTCGCCCGCCTCCAGCCAGCCGGTTATGTCAGACATTAGGGCTCATACCGCGATGCCACTTCCGTCACCGCCACCAAATTGGGAAGCGAACGAGATATCCAGGTTCTTCGATACGGCTCGTTTCAACGAATTTGCTACGTTCGCAAACAAAAAAGGAGAAGTGGATCGCCTGTCCGATATCGATCTGGCCTATCGCAAAGCAATTGAAGGCGTCAGTCATTCTAAAGACTGTTTGTTGGCTTCTTCATACTTCGTGCGAACTCGAACTTCTTGGCGGCGTGCCGACTCTGTTGGAGCGCTCAGCCCATCGTTTTTTGATCGCCCATGGGTGATCGCAAAGTTCGGTGGCCATGCTCTAGGCCAAGGTGGTTTTAGCCACGAGACAGATGATTTCGAAACCATCTGTAGTTTTAAGCGGCGTTCGACAAGCCGATAACCCGGCCAAGGAGAAATCATGCATATTAAAACCTATATTTCCCGCTTCATCGTTGGCATATCGCTGGCCTCCGGTCTCGCCCATGCCAATGAGGTCATGCTGCCTTATAAGGGATTAACCCTTAACGCCAACATCGATCTCGCCACAGGCAAAACACCTGCCGACGGCATGATTCTGATCACTCATGCCGGTCTCGCCCATCGCGGCATGGAGGTCATCACCTCCCTTCAGAGCCTGCTCAAGGAACACGGATATAGTACGCTAGCCATTAATCTCAGCCTCGGGCTCGACAATCGCCATGGCATGTACGACTGCAAGGTTACCCACCGCCACAGCTATATTGATGCTGCGGACGAAATCGGCGCCTGGATGGAATGGCTGAAAAAACAGGGGGTGAAAGGGGTGACGTTGCTCGGCCATTCGCGGGGCGGAGCGGAAACGGCGCTTTATGCGGCGGAGGCGGCCAACTCGTTGGTTAGAACCGTGGTATTGCTGGCGCCGGATACGCGCGAGACTAACGACGCCGCGGCGTATCAACAGCGTTACCACAAACCGCTGGCGCCGGTGCTTGAGAAGGCGCAGAAATTGGTCAAAGAGGGCAAGAACGGAACGGTGCTCGAACACACTGACTTCCTTTATTGCCCCGACACCTCCGTAACAGCAGGGACATTCGTCTCGTACTATGGGCCGAATCCGGGCCTCGATACGGCATATCTGATCCCTAAAATCAGGAAACCCATACTTGTTGTGCTTGCTGGCAATGACGAAGTTCTCATCAATAATGAAAAGTTTAAACCGCTTGCCATGGGCACAGGCATACGGGTGAAGGTGATCGACGGGGCCGGTCATTTTTTTAGAGATCTCTACGCCGACGACGCGGTCGATGCGATCAATGAGTTCCTGAAGGCCTCTGGTTACTAGACGGCAAATTAAAAAATCGGGGCCGTCGTGCTTTGCCGCTTTCGAGGGCCAGATCAAATGTATTAACAACCAATGAGGCAGTGATGAAAACTCGTAACATCTTGATGTGCAACACCATGCTTGCAGCCCTTGCGCTTAGCGGCTGTGGCGCTTCCGTGCCGGTCAAAGTGGGCCAGCAGTCGCTTTCCGGAATTCGCACTGTGGCTATCGTGAAGGTTCCAGAGCCGCGTGAATACACGGTCATCGACAAGGGCAGTCCGGCCGGCGCCATGGGTGCTGTCGGCGGTGCCGCGATTGCGATGGAGGCAAACAAGAACCAGAAAGGGCTCCTGGGCGCACTGGCACGAACCAAATTTTCCTTCGCCGACGAACTCACCGCTGAACTTCAAGCGACCTTGCGCAAACTCGGGTATCAAACCAAGGTGGTATCCGCTCAACGGTCCGACCCGCACAAATTGCTGGGCGAATATAGCGCTCTGACGACTTCGAATGACGATGCGGTGCTGGATGTGTCGACCAAAGGGGCGGGCTATGCGACACAGCACTGGCTAACCTCCCCCTTCTGGCGGCCGGAGGCGCACGTCGAGGTGGCGCTGTACTCCCGTAATGCAGGCGAGCTGGTTTACGATGAGTCCTTCATGTACGGCTACCACAACCCGTTTATATCAGCCACCAACTTGGATGCGCCGGTGGCCTACCAGTTTGCGAACAAGGCCGCCATGGAAGCAACGAGTGACGAGCGGCTCATAAGCGGCCTCAAAGATGCGGCCAAGGCAATCGCCAACGCAGTGGCCGCCAAATTTGCCAAATAGGACAGTGTTCAAAATTTGAGTTGATTGAAGTGGGGGGATAAACCCATGCATCTTAAGGCCTACATTTGCTGCTTCATTGCGAGCGTGTCGATTGCTGCCGGCCGCTCCAACGCCAATGAGGTGACGCTGCCCTATAAAGGATTAACGCTTAATGCCAACCTTGAGCTTGCCGCGGGCAAGACAGCCGCCGACGGCGTGATCCTCATTACACACGCCGGGCTCGCAACTCGGAGCATGGAGCTTTATGTGTACCTTCAAAATCTGTTTAAGGAAAAGGGCTATAGCACGCTTGCCATTAACCTTAGCCAAGGCCTCAGCAACCGCCACGGCATGTACGATTGCAAAGTCATGCATCGCCACCTCTACGCAAATGCCGCCGAGGAGATCGGCGCCTGGGTGGGCTGGTTGAAAAACCATGATGCGAAGCATGTGGTACTACTCGGCCATTCACGCGGCGGAGCGGAGACCGCGCTCTACGCGGCGGAGCGGGACAATCCGTTGGTGAAGGCCGTTGTGCTGTTAGCGCCAGATACACGGGAAACAAACGACGCTGCGGCTTACCAGCAGCATTACAAGAAGCCATTGGCGCCAGTGTTGAATAAGGCGCAGAAGCTGGTCAAAGAGGGCAAAGGCAGCACGGTGCTGAAACACACCGATTTCCTGTATTGCCCTGACACCTCGGTGACAGCCGACACCTTCGTCTCCTATTACGGGCCCGATCCGCGCCTCGATACCGCCTATCTGATTCCAAAAATCAGGAAACCGACATTGATAGTAATCGCAGGCAGCGATGAAATCGTGGTCAACGATAAGAAGTTTGTGCCGCTCGCCGACGACAATCACGTGCAGATAAAAGTAATCGATGGCGCCGGCCACTTCTTCCGCGACCTCTACGCCGATGACGCCGTCGATGCGATTAGCGCGTTCCTGAAGGACGTTGGGTTTTAGGAGCAACCTAAAACCTACAGGGGGAAGCTTCGAATGGGTATTCCACGGGATAAAATCCCGTCAGAAAACAACCCCAAGCTGAACCGTTTTGTTTTAGTCCCTCAATTTGAACGTGAGGCCGAGGGGAAGATAATCGAGGTTCATCTCCTATGGAAATGCACGACGTTATTTACGCGATTGAGTTGGCAGACAAGGCCATAAATCAGCGGGACATAGCTGCGCTCATGGACTTCTATGAAGACGACGCAACATTGGTCATTGAGCCAGGACGGTGCGCTCGCGGCAAAGAGCAAATCGCCGAGGCATTCGGCACAATATTTGCTTATTTCAATCAAAGCCTATCGGTGGCCCAGCGTGATTTTCACGTAATAGAGGGCGGCGGGGTTGTTTTGGTTGTATGTAAGCTCGACCTATCTGCACAAGGGATGGGAACGTCCAAGGTATCAATGGAGCGAAAGCCGACCTACATTTTCAAGAAGTCCAAAGACGGAAAGTGGCGATGCCTAATCGACAACTCTTATGGTGTCGACCTTTAGCATATGGCATCTCGGATGGTCGACTACGACCTAACAACTACCTGCTTAGTTACCTAAGCGGAAAGGAAAGCAAAATTGAACTGGTCTTCCTACCACCTTACGCGCCGGAATCGAATCCTGAAGAATATCTAACCGTGATTTCAAGACCGTGCTGCGAACTAGCCCAGTCAGTCACAACACGGATGAATTACTGGAAAAAGCCCAGTCTTTCATGAAACGTATCGCAAGTTTACCAGAACATATCATGGCTTATTTCAGACACCCCACCGCAGCTTATGCGGCACAGGGTATTTAAGGGCCTGGTTAATAATTGCGTGCCGCGTGCATACCACCAACAAATAACGATTGAGGAGTACTAAATGGGAATCCAGCCAACCCGCACAAGTACAGCCCTTTTGCCCATTGCTAGCTCACCGCAGCAACGGCAAACCACCTCAAGCGCTACGGCAACTTTTACCACTTCGGCGGCAAGCCTTGCCGACAAGATCACAATCTCACAGGCCGCGCGTGACCTTACTGCACAAGAGAACAAGTCTTCCGATACCCTGCACGTTGCGGATCAACGCTTTCCTCCCACAAACGCGCCAGCCGGGGTGAGAGAGGCTTGGTCTGCGGCCACCCAAGGAATGAGCGACATGGACCGGGCTGTCGCCGAGGGTGCCTTCATGGCGGAGGATATCTCCGCCAACCTGATATACGACTCGGCCGGACGAGCCATCGGCATCCGACAGCACGGAGAACCCGGCTACGTGGACCTCTGGAACCAACCCAGCGCGTCTTATCCCGAGCAAGTTGACCGAATGCTGGGAAAACTAGAGCAGAATCAGTTTGCCTATACAGCCAAGGATTATGCCTTCTTTCACGACTTGCTCACCGGCTTCCGGGCAGCCCTGTCGAATCACGGCACACCCAAAATCAGCGGGGATTGAAAATGTGATGCCCAACCATTATTCCACCGGACCTGCGCGAAGAACCTCGCAGACCGCCCACTTCAGTGTTTGGCATCGGCTTAGTATGGAGGGAATATGACTTCGAGTTGTACCCTATGCGGAAGACAAATCGTGTCAAACGCTAAAGCCTCGCGGCGAAATATCACCTCTGCAATTTGCGACAGTTGTGTCTCACAAGCGGCGGACACATCTGACTACAGTGCGTTGCTTGAGGCGATCGCCGCACCGATCTTGCTGATGGAAGGGAATCCAAGACAGGTAATTACCGCGAATCAGGAGGCTCTAGCGTTATTCGAGAAAAAGCCAGAGGAAGTCGAAAAACACAGAGGCGGCCAAGTGTTCGACTGTGTCCATTCGTTCACCGAAGCGGGGTGCGGAAAGGACGCGAATTGCGAAAACTGCAAAATCAAGAATGCGATTGTCGATACCTTCACGTCGACCAATCCGCACAACGGCGTTTCGACCGAACTTTCAATCAAGAAGGCAAACGACACAAGAAGCTATGTTTTGCAGGTATCAACCGAAAAGCTTGGCGACTTGGCGTTGGTAAGAATTGAGCGCTATGACACCGATGCCTAACCCGGCAATCAACCGGACACTGCGCAATAGAGCCGCGCAGTGCCGGTTAGCTCTACATTAGGCCACTCGAAAATAGGAGCCGTCGCTTCCAATGCAATATGATGATCCGTTATACGACAAGGTCGAGATTACCGAGGCTTTGCTGCTGGACCTGATCGCAAGCGATGCGATGCGATGCAAAGGCTAAAGGGAATTTCCCAGCACGGCATAACTGCACTTCTAGGAATCACACCTCCATTCAGCCGCTTCGACCATTCGATAGGAGCAATGATTCTTGTCCGGCGGCTCGGCGCACCTATCGACGAACAGGTGGCCGCACTTCTTCACGACGTCAGCCACACAGCTTTCAGCCATGTCATTGACTTTGTGTTTGACGACCACAGCGGGCAAAGCTACCACGAGGAAAAGATGGAGGAGGTTATTGCCAACTCCGACATCCCCACGATTCTGAATCGACACGGAATGGATTGGCGCGAGTTCCTGGATGAAACCAAGTTCCCCCTTCTCGAGCAGCCGTCACCCGCCCTGTGTGCCGACAGATTGGATTACTTCCTCAGGGACTTGGAGTTTCTCAGGTTGGCCAGCAGCGCCGAAGTAAGGTCGGCCATTGAGTCCTTGGAAGTCGTGGAGGGAAGAATTGTTGTCAGCGATCCTGATGCCGCGCGCTGGCTGGCGTATACGTTTATTGAGGCAGATCGTGCGAGCTGGTCGAGTTTCCGGGAGGTCGGGCTCTACCAGCTCACGGCCGAGGCGATCAAGGTCGCCAACCGATATGGGTTTATCGGGGAGGCGGACTTGTGGGGTTCTGACGAAACCCTTTGGGAGAAGTTACGGTTAGCCGACCATCCCGAGGTTAGAGGTCTGGTAAAGCAAATTACGCCTGGAACGTGCTTCACTTGGGACGAAGAGCATCCCGCGTTCCGGGTAGCCACGAAGGTTCGAAGCATAGACCCACCGGTTACCAGCGGAAAATCGGTGACGCCCCTATCGGCGCTTGATCCGGTTTTTCGGCAATATCGAGACGAGTACCTCGCTGGCAAGCGGGGCCAGTGGCCGATGAGCATCGTCAATGCCTGTGGCATCGTCTAACACTGCGTTGCAAGGGACGTGAGCCATCTCACCAGCAACATCGGATTAAAGCGCTTCACTCTGCGCGGCCGGGTGAAGGTGAATATCCAGTGGAAGCCATGCTGCATCGTGCATAATCTGACGAAAATACACCGATACGGGTTCGGTTGATCGGGATGGCGAGGAATAAGCCTGTGTAGCACGCCGAAATGTGCTCTTGAGAAAAATAAAAACAGAAAATACCGATGTAACTCCGTACTACTTTTAACAACGGGAAGAGCTGCTTTTGTGGGTGGCTTTTTCTACAGACTCGTTAGACAGACCAGCTATGGGTTTTACGCTTGACAAAGTTGTACCGTGGGGACGTTCGTATGACGAATATGTCAGCATGTTCGGCCTCACTGAAGACGATTTGACGCTTCGCATTCTCGGCTGTGGGGATGGCCCGGCCGCATTCAATTCGGTATTAACCCAATGCGGTGGAAGTGTCGTCTCGGTCGATCCGGTCTATGTCTTCGGTTCTGCGCAAATCAGAAGCCGCATTGCCGATACATACGAAACCGTGATGACCCAGATGCGCAAGAACCAAGGCGACTACGTTTGGGAGGCCATTCCATCGGTTGAACAACTCGGGTGCGTCCGCATGTCCGCGATGGAACAGTTTCTCGCCGACTTCGATGCAGGAAAACAAGAAGGCCGCTACATCGCAGGCGAATTGCCGGTATTGCCTTTCGAGAACGGGCAATTCGACATCGCCTTGTCGTCTCACTTCTTGTTCTTGTACAGCGCCCAATTGTCCGCCGAGTTCCATCTTCAAGCTCTCCAAGAAATGTTGCGTGTGGCTCGCGAAGTACGGGTATTTCCAATACTTGCACTCGATGGCGCTTCATCGCCCCATCTCCATTTCGTGAATGAACATCTTGCGAACCAAGGCCTCTCCGTGGAGGTTAAGCGCGTACCTTACGAGTTTCAGCGAGGCGGCAATGAAATGCTGGTCATCAAGGCTGTCTAACAATCCGCTCCTCGTTTTCACACCGCGCCGATCCGCCCGTCTTTCCCTTGACACCGCACACCTATTGGCTGCCGGTGCATGCCGAACATCACCGAGGGGAAAAAATGATCCGAAATCGTCGAGCCCAAAGCGGCCTTGTTGCCACACTGATTGGTGCAACTCTTGTTTTGGCCTGTTCCGCCCAGGCCGAGGACATGGCGGCAAGACGGCATCCGTCGCCGACTGCCATTACGGTAACCAATAAAATCGGCAGTCCGGTCTATGTCAATCTGGTTTTGGGTCAGCCACCTACCACGCTGCCGGCCAATTGCACGAACCTCGGCCGCCAAATCAAAGCGGTCACCGATAAGGATCTGGCCTTCACATCCAATATCCCGAAGAAGAAGGTCGCGTTCACCACTTTTGGTGCCAAGGACAAGGGCTACTACCTGCTTTCGCCCCACGAAACCATTACCTACCGGCCCAAAACCTTCGCCTGTGCCGATGGTGCGTGCAGTCCGGCGGTCACGTTCAATTTCTTCTTCACGGCCAAACCCTACAAGGGCACGCCGAACAATGGCTGCGGCGGTTCCCAGACCTTCCCCAGCGCGACCAACTTGGCCGAGGCCTCGGTCAATTTCGGCATCAACGGTGCCGTGGGGCTAGGCTGCGCCAATGCCGATGCCGCCGACATCAGCGCGGTCAATGGCATCAACGCCGCGCTTGAGCTCGATTTGACCGGCAACGGCTGGCCGTTCAATCATGCGGCGAATGGCTACTTCGGCCAGAATGCCAATCGGCCCGGTACCTTCGGCTGGGCCGCGACGAACTGCACCGACAACGCCGGCTATCCCAATCCGCGTGCCGGTTGCGCCGCGCCGAACAATGCCCCCCGCGCATCTTCGAACGGCACCTGCCAAACTCCGCTGGGGACCCGCTATGCCGCGATTGTCGATCCGACCACCGGCATCCAATATTGCGACGAGCGTAGCGATGCGTCGATGAATCAGTGTCTCAGCCAGCGGCCAGGTGGCGTCACCGGCGGCACGGCCGCCATCACGTTCAAGGGGTTCATGGGGCCGATGTAAGGCCGCGCAACACGTTTCAAGCCGGTTTGCGCCTGGCGCAGACCGGCTTTTTTTGTGCCGAACACCTCCGCGCTTTCGGCTGAACGGCCGCCGGTGCCGCGGCCCGGCTGGCCAATGACGGCGAAGTCATCGTCCGGCCCGAAGACCGCTCGGAACAAGTTCGGTCGAACCGAAGTCTCAGCTAAGATTCAATCTCGCCGATTCGGCTCCGCCATGAATATCCCAGACAAGTCGTCCGCTCCAGCCGGGAACCCGAGCACGCCGGACAAAACGGCCGCCGAAAACCTGGCTATGCTCGGCAGCGACCGCCAGACCGGCCTGAGCCGCGCCGAGGCGCAGCGGCGGCTCGAACGCGATGGCGCCAACGAGGTGCCGGAGCAGCGGCGCCACCCGCTGCTGCTGTTCGCGCGCAAATTCTGGGGCCTGTCGGCGTGGATGCTCGAACTGATCGCCCTCCTCTCCTACCTGCTGCACAAGTACACAGACCTTCAGATCATCCTGGCGCTGCTGGTCGTCAATGCGGTGCTCGGCTTTCTGCAAGAGCAGCGCGCCTCGGCGGCCGTGGCCGCATTGCGGCGGCAACTCCAGGTGATGAGCCGGGTGCTGCGCGACGGCACCTGGCAAGCCATTTCGGCGCGCGAGTTGGTCGCCGGCGACGTGGTGCGCGTGCGGACCGGCGATTTCGTCCCGGCCGACGTGCAGATCGTGGACGGCGAGCTGCGCGTGGATCAATCCGCCCTGACCGGCGAATCGCAGGAACTCGCCAAGACGGCGGACGCCAGCCTCTATTCGGGCAGCGTCGTGCGCCAGGGCGAGGCCACGGCGGTGGTGGTGGCGACCGGCACGGCCACCTATTTCGGCCGCACCACCCAACTTGTCGCCAGCGCCCGGCCCAAGCTGCATGTCGAGGCGGTGGTCAGCCGCGTCGTGCAGTGGCTGTTCGTCATCGTCGGCGCCCAGGTGGCCATCGCCCTGGTCGGCGCCTGGTTCGAAGGCCTGCCGCTGATCGATATATTGCCGCTGGCGCTGGTGGTGCTCATGGGCGCGATCCCGGTCGCGCTGCCGGTGATGTTCACCGTGAGCATGGCCGTTGGCGCCCGGGAACTGGCGCGGCACGGCGTGCTGATCACCCGGCTCAACGCCGCCGAGGACGCGGCGAACATGGATGTGGTTTGCGCCGACAAGACCGGCACCTTGACGATGAACCGCCTGGGCCTGGCCAGCGTGCTGCCGCAAGCCCCCTTCAGTGACGCCGACGTCATCCGCGACGGCGCGCTGGCGAGCCAGGAGGCCGACCAGGACCCGATCGACCTGGCCTTCCTGCGCGCGGCGCGCGAGCGGCATTTGCTCGACGGCGTCGGCGCAACGCAGTCGTTCGTTCCGTTCTCGCCGAAGACGCGGCGGACCGAGGCGGTGGTCGAACTGGACGGCAGCCAGCGCCGCGCCATGAAGGGCGCGCTGCGCGCGGTCGCCGAGGCCACCGGCATGGCGGCCGCGACGCTCGCCGCGCTCGAACAGCAGGCGGCCGAGGCGGCCAAGACCGGCCTGCGCACCCTGGCCGTGGCCCGCGCCGACCAGGACGGGCCGCTGCGTTTCGTCGGCTTGGCGCTGCTGGCCGATTCGCTGCGGCCGGATTCGCGCCAACTGCTGGACGAACTGCGCGCCCTCGGGGTCACGGTCAAGATGCTGACCGGCGATGCGCTGCCCGTGGCCGATGCGGTCGCGCGGCAACTGGGCCTGGGCCAGGTGATCCGCGCCCCGGCCTTGCGCGCCGCGCCGGGGGTGGAAGCCGCCAGCTTGAGCGAGCAGCTCGACCCTGTCGGCGGCATCGCCGAGGTCTTCCCGGAAGACAAGTTCCGGGTGGTGCAGAGCCTGCAAGCGGCCGGCCATGTCGTCGGCATGACCGGCGACGGCGTGAACGATGCGCCGGCCCTGCGCCAAGCCGAGGTCGGCATCGCCGTGAGCGGCGCCACCGACGTGGCCAAGGGCGCGGCCAGCGTGGTGCTGATGCACGAGGGGCTGGCTTGCATCGTCGATCTGGTCAAGAACGGCCGCGCCATTTATCAACGCGTGCTGACCTGGATCGTCAACAAGATCAGCCGCACCATCCTCAAGACCGGTTTCGTGGTGATCCCCTTCCTGGTCACCGGCAAATTCGTGATCTCGGCGCTGGCGATGGTCTTGCTCATCTTCATGACCGACTTCGCCAAGATCGCGCTGGCGACCGACCGCGTGCGCCCCTCGCCGAAGCCGGAGACCTGGAACATCGGGCCGCTGGTCCGGCTTGCCGTCATCCTCGGCCTGCTCATGCTGGTCGAGGCGCTCGGTCTGCTCGCCCTCGGCTGGCATCGGTTCGATCTCGGCACGGACAGCGGCCGGCTGTCGACCTTCGCCTTCCTGACCTTGCTGTTCTTCGCGCTGTTCTCGCTGGTGTCGATCCGCGAGCGCCGGGCCTTCTGGTCATCGCGGCCGAGCGCTGTATTGAGCCTGGTGCTGGCGGCGGACGCGGGCATCGGCGTGTTCATCGGCGCGCGCGGCCTGGGCGAGCTGAGCCCCCTGCCCTGGGGCCAGATGGCCGCCGTCGTCGCCTACGCGCTCGTCTGCACGCTGGCGATCAACGACCCGATCAAGCTGGCCCTCATCGCGCGCGGATCGCGCGCAACGGCCAAGGCTCAATAAGTGCGTTCCTTCGGCTGGAAGGCTTCGCCGGTCAACGGCTTCAGCCGCACCGGCTTGTAGTCGAGCTGGTCGCCTTCGGCGAAATACAGGGTGTGGCGCAACCAATGGTCGTCGTCGCGCTGTGGGAAATCCTCGCGGGCATGGGCGCCGCGGCTCTCTTGCCGGGCCAGCGCCGAAACCAAAGTGGCACGGGCGATGGGCAACAGGTTGTCCAATTCCAGCGCCTCGATGCGGGCGGTGTTGTAGGCCTGGGATCGATCTGAAATGGCGGCGTCGGCCAGCCGTTGCTGCACGGCACCGAGCTTGGCCAGGCCATCTTGCAGATGCGCCGCATCGCGATACACCCCGGCGTGGGCCTGCATGATGCGCTGCATCTCGCCGCGCAGACCGGCCACGGTCTCGCTGCCCTTCGGTTGGTCCCAACGCGCCAGGCGGGCCAGCGCGGGTTCGACCGCCGCCTGCGACACTGGCCGGGGGTAGGGGTTTTCGCGCAGGTATTCGAGCATGTGGTCGCCGGCGGCGCGGCCGAACACCAGCAAATCCAGCAGCGAATTGCCGCCCAGGCGGTTGGCGCCGTGCACCGAGACGCAGGCGCACTCGCCTGCCGCATACAAGCCCTGGACCGGCTCTTCCGGGCCATAGCGCACCGGCGTGACCACCTGGCCATGCAGGTTGGTCGGGATGCCGCCCATCATGTAATGCACCGTCGGCGTCACCGGGATCGGCGCGAAGGCCGGGTCGACCCCGGCGAAGCGGATGGACAACTCGCGGATGCCGGGCAAGCGTTCCTGCACCCGCGCCTCGCCCAGATGGTCGAGCTTGAGCAGGACATGGTCGCCGTGCTCGCCGCAACCGCGGCCGGCGCGAATCTCCTGGGCGACGGCGCGGGCGACCACGTCGCGCGAGGCGAGGTCGAGCGCGTGCGGGGCATAGCGCGGCATGAAGCGCTCGCCTTCGTTATTGACCAGATAGCCGCCCTCGCCCCGACAGGCCTCGGTCATCAGGATGCCCACCTCGGGGATGCCGGTCGGGTGGACCTGCCAGAACTCCATGTCCTCCAGCGGCAGGCCGGCGCGCAGCACCATGCCCAGGCCGTCGCCGGTGTTGATGTGGGCGTTGGTCGAGTGGCGGTAGATGCGCGCCGCGCCGCCGGTGGCCAGCAGCACCGTGCGCGCCTCGAACAGCACCGGCTCGCCGCTGGCGATGTCGAGCGCGACCAGGCCGAGGACATAGCCCTCGTCGTCGCGCACCAGGTCGAGCGCGAAATATTCGTCGAAGAACTGGGTGCGCGCCGCGATGTTGCGCTGGTACAGGGTGTGCAGCAGGGCATGGCCGGTGCGGTCGGCCGCGGCGCAGGTGCGAGTGGCCTGCTCGCCGCCGTAGTTCTTCGATTGGCCGCCGAACGGGCGCTGGTATATCTTGCCGTTGGCCAGACGCGAGAACGGCAGGCCCATGTGCTCCAACTCGTACACCGCCGAGGCGGCGTTGCGGCACATGAACTCGATGGCATCCTGGTCGCCCAGGTAGTCCGAGCCCTTCACCGTGTCGTACATGTGCCAGTGCCAGTTGTCCTCGTCGACGTTGCCGAGCGCGGCGGTGATGCCGCCCTGGGCCGACACGGTATGCGAGCGGGTGGGGAAGACCTTGGACACCACGGCCACCTTCATCTCGGCGCGGGCCAGTTGCAGCGCAGCGCGCAGGCCGGCGCCGCCGCCGCCGACGATCACCGCGTCGAATGTGCGCTTCGCGATCATGGTTTGCCCAATCTCTCGATGTCGGTCGGGATTACCATCCCGACATATTGGGTGTTTCGGCGGCAAAATATTGCCGCCCTACGCCTGCTCATTACCCCGGTAGCCCGGATGGAGGCCAGAGGCCGAAATCCGGGAAATGGGCAATCCTGGTTCAAGATGCCACTACCCATAGAATATCCACGGCCCAGATCAGGCAAGCGAGATAGAGCACGCCGAAACCGAAATACAGGGCCAAACGCAAGCCGAGCCGATGCACATAGTCGATGAACACCTCGCGCAGGCCGAGCCAGGCATGCGCCAGCAAGGCCGCGACGAACAGCAGCGCGCCGACCTTGACGAACAGCGGCGCGAACAAGCTGCGCCAAGTTGCATAGTCGAGCACGGGCTGGCTGGCGGCATAGATCAGGAAGGCCGGCAGGCCGATGGCCAACACCACGGCCGAAGCGCGCTGGATCAGCCAGGTATCGAGCCCGCGATGGGCGCCGGCTACGTGCGGCATATCAGAGGCCCCTCGCCGCGATCAGCGCCGTCAGCACCAGGGCGAGCCCCAGCACCAGCCAAGCCGTCTGCCGCGCCCGCGCCCTGCCCTCGCCGCAACCGATGTCGAGGCCGAGATGGCGCAGGCCGGCCAGCAGATGATGCGACACTGCCCAAGACACCAGCAGGCCGATGAGCCAGCCGATGCCGCCGGCGAGGAAATCGCGCACCTGGGCGAAGCCCTCGGGCGATTGCAGCGACAGCATCAAGCCATAGAGCAGCGCCGGCACCAGGAGCGACAGCAGCGCCCCGCTCGCCCGGTGCAGGATGGACACCCAGCCGCCGATGGGCAGATGGATTTGCAGCAGGTTGAGATAGTAGGGACGCTCGCGCATCAGCTCTTGGCTGCTGCCGCCACGGCCTGCGGCACCCGCTCGATCAGGCGCGGGTCGAAGGGCTTGGGCAGGATGTATTCCTTGCCGAATTCCATTTTGTCGACGTTGTAGGCCTGGAGCACCTCGGCCGGCACCGGCTCGCGCGCCAGCTCGGCCAGGGCACGCGCCGCCGCCACCAGCATGGGCTGAGTGATGCGCTTGGCCCGGGCATCCAATGCACCGCGGAAGATGAAGGGGAAGCCGAGCACGTTGTTGACCTGGTTCGGGAAATCGGAACGGCCGGTGGCCATGATCAGGTCGTCGCGCGCGGCGTGGGCCTCCTTCGGCAATATCTCGGGGTCGGGGTTGGCCAGGGCGAACACCACCGGCTTGGCCGCCATCGCCTTGACCATCGCTTGCGACACCAGGTTGGGGCCGGACACGCCGACGAAGACATCGGCGCCGGTCATCGCCTCGAGCAAGGTGCGCTTCGACGTGTCCTTGGCGAATTGCTGCTTGAACTCGTTCAGATCGCTGCGACCCTTGTGGATCACGCCCTTGCTGTCGACCAGGGTGATGTTGTCGCGCTTGGCGCCCATCTCGATCAACAGGTTCATCGAGGCGATGCCGGCCGCGCCCGCGCCCAGGCAGACGATCTGCACCTCGCCCAACTGCTTGCCTTGCAGGTGCACGGCGTTGATCAGGCCGGCGCAGATGATCACGGCGGTGCCATGCTGGTCGTCGTGGAACACCGGGATGTCCAGCCGCTCCTTCAGCGCCTTCTCGATCGCGAAGCAATGCGGCGCAGCGATGTCTTCCAGGTTGATGCCGCCGAAGGTCGGCGCAATGTTGGCCACGGTCTCGATGAACTGTTCGACCGAGGGCGCCTGCACCTCGATGTCGAACACGTCGATATCGGCGAAGCGCTTGAACAGCACGCCCTTGCCTTCCATCACCGGCTTGGCCGCCAAGGGGCCGAGGTTGCCCAGGCCGAGGATGGCGGTACCGTCGGTGATCACCGCGACCAGGTTGCCTTTGCTGGTATAGCGGTAGGCGTTCTCCGGGTCGGCGGCGATGGCACGCACCGGCTCGGCCACGCCAGGGGTGTAGGCCAGCGACAGGTCGGTCTGCGTGGCGCAGGATTTGGAAGATTCGACTGAGATCTTCCCGGGCTTGGGAAACTCGTGATAGGCAAGGGCTTGGGCTTTGAGATCGGACATTTTGGAAAAACCAGTGAGGAAACAGGCGGTTGAACTCGGTTAGAATATCAGACTTTCCGCAATTCGCTCGATTCAGGATTCCAGCCATGCATAATCTCTTCGACTCCCGCCAGACCTTCGACCTCGGCAACGGCCAGACCGGCGCCTACTACGCCCTGCCCCAATTGGAGAAGGCCGGCGTCGGCGCGATCTCGAAGCTGCCGGTGTCGATCCGCATCGTGCTGGAGTCGGTGCTGCGCAACTACGACGGCAAGAAGATCACCGAACAGCACGTGCGCGACCTGGCCAACTGGAAGCCGAACGCCGAGCGCGTGGAAGAGATCCCCTTCGTGGTCGCCCGCATCCTGCTGCAGGACTTCACCGGCGTGCCGCTCTTGGCCGACCTGGCCGCCATGCGCAGCGCCGCCGCCCGCGCCGGCAAGGACCCGAAGCAGGTCGAGCCGCTGGCCCCGGTCGAGATGGTGGTGGACCACTCGGTGCAGGTCGATGTCTTCGGCAAGCCGAGCGCGCTGCAGGAAAACATGCAGATCGAGTTCGAGCGCAACCGCGAGCGCTACCAGTTCCTCAAGTGGGGCATGCAGGCCTTCGACACCTTCAAGGTGGTGCCGCCCGGCGTCGGCATCGTGCACCAGGTCAATATGGAATACCTGGCCCGCGGCGTGATGGAGAAGGACGGCGTCTATTACCCCGACACCCTGGTCGGCACCGACAGCCACACCACCATGATCAACGGCCTGGGCGTGGTCGGCTGGGGCGTGGGCGGCATCGAGGCCGAGGCCGGCATGCTCGGCCAGCCGGTCTACTTCCTCACCCCCGACGTGGTCGGCGTGCGCCTGACCGGCCAGGCCCAGCCCGGCATCACCGCCACCGACATCGTGCTGACCATTACCGAGATGCTGCGCCGCGCCAAGGTGGTGGGCAAGTTCGTCGAGTTCTTCGGCGAGGGTGCCGCGCAACTGCCGGTGACCGACCGCGCCACCATTGCCAACATGGCACCGGAATACGGCGCGACCATGGGCTTCTTCCCGGTCGACGAGGCCACCTGCCAGTACTACCTGGCCACCGGCCGCGACCAGGCCAAGGTCGACGCGCTGCGCAACTACTTCAAGGCCCAGGGCCTGTTCGGCATCGCCACCGACGACCAGTGCGAATACAGCCAGGTGCTGGAGCTGGACCTGGGCACGGTCAAGCCCTCGGTCGCCGGCCCCAAGCGGCCGCAGGACCGGATCAACCTCTACGCGCTGAAAGAGAGTTTCGAGACCCTGCTCGCGCTGCCCAAGGAAGAAGGCGGCTACGGCAAGGCCGGCGCCGCACGCACGGCCGGCGCACTGAGCCACGGCGACATCGTGATCGCCGCCATCACCTCCTGCACCAACACCTCCAACCCCGGCGTCATGCTCGCTGCCGGCCTGGTCGCCAAGAAGGCGGTGGAACTGGGGCTCACGACCCCAGCCCACGTGAAGACCTCGCTCGGCCCCGGCTCGCGCGCGGTGACCGAGTATTTGAAATCGGCCGGCCTGCTCAATTATCTGGAGCAGTTGGGTTTCGGCGTGGTCGGCTACGGCTGCACCACTTGTATCGGCAATAGCGGCCCGCTGCCCGAGGCGATTGAGAAGCAGATTCTCGACCACGACCTGGTCGCCTGCTCGGTGCTCTCGGGCAACCGCAACTTCGAGGCCCGCGTGCACCAGAACGTGAAGGCCAACTTTCTGATGTCGCCGCCGCTGGTGGTGGCGCTGGCCCTGGCCGGCCGGGTCGACCTCGACTTCGCCAACGAGCCCATCGGCCAGGGCAAGAACGGCCCGGTGTTCCTGAAAGACCTGTGGCCGAGCAACGAGGCAGTCGCCGCGCTGCTGCCGAAAGCGTCGGAACCTGCCGCCTACGCGATCTACAAGAACGTCGGCGCCGACAACCCGCTGTGGGATGCCGTGCCCGCCCCGGCCGGTCAGGTCTACCAGTGGGACACCGCCTCGACCTACATCCAGGAGCCGCCCTTCTTCCAGGGCGCGGCCAAGCCCAACCCGGTGATCCGCAACGCCCGCGCCTTGGCCATCTTCGGCGACTCGGTGACCACCGACCACATCTCGCCCGCCGGCGGCATCAAGCCCGCCGCGCCGGCCGGCAAGTATCTGGTCGAGCACGGCGTGACCCAAAAGGACTTCAACAGCTATGGCGCCCGCCGCGGCAACCACGAGGTGATGATGCGCGGCACCTTCGCCAACGTGCGGATCAAGAATCTGATGATCCCCGGCAGCGAGGGCGGCGTGACCCTGCATAACGGCGAGCAGCAGAGCATCTACGACGCCGCCATGCAGTACCAGAGCGACGGCGTGCCGCTGATGATCTTCGCCGGCGAGGAATACGGCACCGGCTCTTCCCGCGACTGGGCGGCCAAGGGCACCCAGCTCCTGGGCGTGAAGGCCGTGGTGGCCAAGAGCTTCGAGCGCATCCACCGTGCCAACCTGGCCGGCATGGGCGTACTGCCCATGCAGTTCAAGGACGGCCAGGGTGCCCAGGACTTGGGCCTCACCGGCAGCGAAAGCTTCGACATCAAGGGCCTGGAAAACGGCATCGCGCCGCAGCAGGACGTCACCCTGGTCATCCGCCGCGCCGACGGTTCCACCCAGGAAGTCCCGCTCAAACTGCGCCTGGACACCCCGATCGAGATCGACTACTACCAGGCCGGCGGCATCCTGCCCTTCGTGCTGAATCAGTTGTTGGCTTGATCGGCGCTCACGCAGGAATGGCGGCCGAGGCGCAACCGATATGAACGGCCGCCGCCTGTCGAACCATCTCGGCCTACTCAGTCCCGTAGCCAGGATGCAGGACTTCAGGCCGGAATCCGGGATGAATGCTGGAACCCTGGATTCCACTGCGTTTCATCCAGGCTACGCTTGCTAAGTTTCACCCGGCTAAGCTTGCTGGCCGAATATTCACTAGAATCGAAGCGTGAATATCGAAAAACAAGCCACGCCATGAAACGACTCACACTCCTTCTCACCTTCGCCCTCGCCGGCTGCGGCGCCATGCTGCCGCACGGCGACAGTGTGGTCGAAGGGCCGTGGAAGAGCTATGCCGAGGCGCAGCAGGCCTTCGATAGGATCGTGCCCTATCGCACCACGCTGGCCGACTTGAAGGTGCTGAAGCTCGACCCGCATGCCTATCCGAACATCACCATCCTGAATTACTCCGATGTCTTGCAACGGTTCATTCCCAGCCCGTCGATCAATGCCGGCAGCCTCGACGGCGGGGTGAAGGACTGTATCGACGCCAAGACCACCTGCACGGGGCTGGAGATCGACCAGCGTTCGATCAAGCGCAAGCGCATCGGCAGCTTTCTGGCCGACTTTCTGAATTTCAAGCGCGAGGTGGACGTGACCGGTTGGCGCTTCAAGGGCGTGTTGCTGCTCAAGGACAATGTGGTGGTGTACAAGCTGTCCGGCGGCCAGCCGATCATCCACGAACAGGAAGAGAGCAAGAACCCGCTCGGCCCCTTGCAGGGCGTGGGCGATGCAGCGGTGAAGGGGGCGTTCTAGCGAGCGTCATTCCCGCTTGCGTGGGTATGACGGGCTGGGTGATGCCAACGGCCCGCAAATTTGCGCTTGCGGGCCGTTTTGCCGAGCAGGCTCAGGTCTTGGCGAACACCAGCCGGCCGTTCTCGACATCGACCCGAACGGTGTCCTTGGCCATGAAGTGGCCGGACAGGATTTCGCGCGCCAGCGGGTTTTCGATCTCGCTCTGGATCGCCCGCTTGAGCGGCCGGGCGCCGAACACCGGGTCGAAGCCGGCCTGGGCGATCTCGGCCAGCGCCGCGTCGCTGATGTCCAGCTTCATCTCCATCTGGGCCAGGCGCTTCTCCAGGTATTGCAACTGGATGCGGGCGATGCCGGCGATGTGCTTCTCGTCCAGGGCGTGGAACACCACCACCTCGTCGATGCGGTTGATGAACTCGGGCCGGAAGTAATTCTTCACCTCGGCCATCACCGCCAGCTTGATCACCTGGTAGTCGTCGCCGCTCATCTCCTGGATCATCTGGCTGCCCAGGTTGCTGGTCATCACGATCACAGTGTTGCGGAAGTCCACAGTGCGGCCCTGGCCGTCGGTCAGACGGCCGTCGTCGAGCACCTGCAGCAGCACGTTGAACACGTCCGGGTGAGCCTTTTCCACCTCGTCGAGCAGGATGACGCTGTAGGGCTTGCGCCGCACGGCCTCGGTCAGGTAACCGCCCTCCTCGTAGCCGACATAGCCCGGCGGCGCGCCGATCAGGCGCGACACGGAGTGCTTCTCCATGAACTCGCTCATGTCGATGCGCACGATGTGCTCCTGCGAGTCGAACAGGAAATCGGCCAGGGCCTTGCACAGCTCGGTCTTGCCGACGCCGGTGGGGCCGAGGAAGAGGAAGGAGCCGTAGGGCCGGTTGGGGTCTGACAGGCCGGCGCGCGAGCGGCGGATCGCATCGCTCACCACGCGCACCGCCTCGTCCTGGCCGATCACCCGCTGGTGGATGCGCGCCTCCATCTGCAACAGCTTGTCGCGCTCGCCCTGCATCAGCTTCGACACCGGGATGCCGGTGGCGCGGGAGACCACCTCGGCGATCTCATCGGCGCCGACTTCCTTGCGCAAGAGCTTGAACTCGCGCTTGCCCTCACCCGCTGCCTCGGCCTGCTTCACCTGGGCCTCCAGTTGCGGCAGCTTGCCATACTGGATCTCGGCCACCTTGTCGAACTGGCCCTTGCGTTGCAGGTCGGCCATCTCGGCCTTGAGGTGGTCGATCTCTTCCTTGATATGCTGGGCGCCCTGGACCACGGCCTTCTCCGCCTTCCACACCTCTTCCAGGTCGGCGTATTCCTTCTCCAGCTTGCGGATCTCGTCTTCCAGCAGGGACAGCCGTTTCTTCGAGGCCTCGTCCTTCTCCTTCTTCACCGCCTCGCGTTCGATCTTGAGCTGGATCAGCCGGCGGTCGAGCTTGTCCATCACCTCGGGCTTGGAGTCGATCTCCATCTTGATCCGGCTGGCCGCCTCGTCGATCAGGTCAATGGCCTTGTCCGGCAGGAAGCGGTCGGTGATGTAGCGATGCGACAGTTCCGCCGCGGCGACGATGGCCGGGTCGGTGATCTCGACGCCGTGATGCAGCTCGTACTTCTCCTGCAGGCCGCGCAGGATGGCGATGGTCGCCTCCACCGTCGGCTCGTCCACCAGCACCTTCTGGAACCGGCGCTCCAGCGCGGCATCCTTCTCGATGTACTTGCGGTATTCGTCCAGCGTGGTGGCGCCGATGCAGTGCAGCTCGCCCCGGGCCAGGGCCGGCTTGAGCATGTTGCCGGCATCCATGGCGCCCTCGGCCTTGCCGGCACCGACCATGGTGTGGATCTCGTCGATGAACAGGATGATGCGGCCTTCGTCCTGGGCCACCTCTTTCAGCACGGCCTTCAGCCGCTCCTCGAACTCGCCGCGATACTTGGCCCCGGCCAGCAACCCAGCCATGTCCAACACCAGCACCCGCTTGTTCTTCAGGGTCTCGGGCACCTCGCCGTTGACGATGCGCTGGGCCAGGCCCTCGACGATGGCGGTCTTGCCGACGCCGGGCTCGCCGATCAGCACCGGGTTGTTCTTGGTCCGCCGTTGCAAAACCTGGATGGCACGGCGGATCTCGTCGTCGCGGCCGATCACCGGGTCGAGCTTGCCCTGGCGGGCGCGCTCGGTCAGGTCCAGCGTGTATTTGCTCAGGGCCTGGCGCTGGCCCTCGGCCTCTTGCGAGCCGACCGACTCACCGCCGCGCACCTCGTTGATCGCGGCCTCGATGTTGGCGCGATTGCCGCCGTGGTGCTTGAGCAGCTTGCCCGCCTCGCCCTTGTCGTCGATGGCGGAGAGCAGGAACAGCTCGCTGGCGATGAAGGCGTCGCCGCGCTTTTGCGCCTCCTTGTCGACCAGGTTGAACAGGTTGTTCAGCTCGCGCGAGACGGTAACCTCGCCGCCCGCACCTTCGACCTTGGGCAGTCGGTCGAGCGATTTCTGCAAGGCGTCGATCAGCGCCGCCACCCGCACGCCGGCCTTTTCCAGGATGGGCCGGGCCGAGCCACCGTCCTGGTTGACCAGGGCGGCCAGCAGGTGGACCGGCTCGATATAGGGGTTGTCGTTGCCCACCGCCAGGCTCTGGGCCTCCTGTATTGCGGACTGGAACGGGGTGGTCAGCTTGTCGAAGCGCATTGGCTGCTCCTTGCAGGGTTTTCTATTGGGACTGTAGTTGGGGGGAACCCCCAGCCATTTCAAGGGATATACTTCTTGCCGACGTAAATCTCCCACCGAAACGATGATTCGACTCGCCCGCACCCTGGCGGCCTGGGACACCGAGGCCTTCCGTCAGACCCTGAAGCAGGAGATCGAGCAGCTGGACGCCTGGCAGCTCCCGCTGCAACAGGGCCTCGCCAGCGGCAGCCACGCCCTGGCAGGCCGGCACGAGGCCGTGCTGATCGGCGCCACCGACCTGGGTGACCGCCTGCGGGTCAAGGCGGGTATCTTCTATGCCAGCGTCATCGCCGGTTGCAGTTGCGCCGACGACCCCACGCCAGTGGGCGAGGAAAACGAGTATTGCATCGTGCAGCTGGACATCGCCAAGGACACGGCCGAGACGACCATCCAGCTTTTGGCCGAATAAGACCGAACGACAGAAAGACCATGGACCTGAACCCAATCATCGCCGCCAATGTCCGCACCGCCCTGGACGAAGACCTGGGTGAGCGCGGCGACCTGACCGCTCAGCTCATCCCGCCCGACAAGACCGCCCGCGCCCGGGTCATCACCCGCGACGAGGCCGTGCTGGCCGGCCAGGCCTGGGCCGAGGCCTGTTTCCGCGCACTCGATGTGCAAGCCAAAATCCACTGGCATGCCCGCGATGGCGACAGCGTCACACCCAACCAGACCTTGTGCGAGATCGAGGGCAATGCCCGCGCCCTGCTCACGGCCGAGCGTTCGGCGCTCAACTTCCTGCAGACCCTGTCCGGCGTGGCCACGGCCACCCGTCGCTACGTCGATAGCGTCGCGGGCACGCCGGCCCGCATCTACGACACCCGCAAGACCCTGCCCGGCCTACGCCAAGCCCTGAAATACGCGGTGCGCTGCGGCGGTGGCAAAAACCATCGGGTCGGCCTGTACGACGGCATCCTGATCAAGGAGAACCATATCGCCGCGGCCGGCGGCATTCGGCCGGCCCTGGCACGGGCCTTTCAGTTGGCGCCCGAAGGGGTGTTTGTGCAGATCGAGGTGGAAAGCCTGGCGCAATTGCGCGAGGCATTGGATTGCAGCGCGAAGTTGGTCTTGCTCGACAACTTCGATCTCGCCCTGATGCGCGAGGCGGTCGCACTCACCGCCGGCCGCGCACAACTCGAGGCCTCCGGCGGCGTCGACCTGGATACGGTACGCGCCATCGCCGAGACCGGCGTCGACCGCATTTCCATCGGCAGCCTGACCAAGCATGTGCATGCCGTCGACTTGTCGATGCGCATCATCGATTGAAAATAATCGGCCGAACTAGAGATCGACGGACAAGGCGCTGTCGAAGGCCGGCGGCGCTTTGAGGATGTGCGATAGCGCGAAAGCGGCGGTCGGCTGCATGTGCACGCACACCATGCGCACATTGATCGCCGTGCACGCCCGCGCCAAGGTATCGAGCCAGTCGTAATAGGCCTCCTCGATCACCGGCTGGCCGCCGAGGTGGTAATACATCAAGCAGGCCCCGCCTTGCTGGAGACGGCCGAGGATACGGTCGATCAGCTCATTCTTCTGACTGATGTCCAACCCAACCCCAGGTTCCAGCAAGAAACGCCCGCTACCGATCGCGGTGAGGTGTAGCCCCGTCAAGCTCATCCACGCGTAACCTGGATGTTCATGCGCCGGAAGGCTTCCTTGAGGCCATCGGACAGGGTGGCACGGGTGCTGACGTTACCGAGATCGATGTTCAGGCTGGTCAAAGCGCGCGCGATCTCGGGCCGGATGCCGGTGACGATAGCGGCCGAGCCCATGAGCTGAATCGCGCGCACCATCTGGATCAAATGGTGCGAGACCTGCGAGTCGATGCTCTTCACGCCGGTCAGGTCCATCACCACGGTTTCGGCGCGTTCGGCCGCGATCCGGCTGAGCAAGGCCTCCATGATGATCATGGTGCGGCTGGAATCGAGGGTGCCGATGATCGGCAAGGTCAGCACGCCGTCCCAAATCTCGGTGATCGGCGTGGCGGTCTCGCGCAGCTCGGCTTCCTGCGCGTAGATGGTCCGCTCCTTCTCGTCCAAGTAGGCATGGAACACCGACAGGATCATCTCGTTGAACAGGCCGGACAGGTACAGCAGGAGTTCCCGCATGTCCTGCGGGCTGACGCTCTTGGCCGTGCCCAGGGCCTCGATCAAGGTGCGCTGCATGAACTGGATGTAGCGCACCAGGTCTTCGACGCGGCCGCCGCGCACCAACAGTTGCTTGGACAGGTTGTTGAAGAAAATTTCCAAGGCATGGAACTGTGGCGAGGCATCGTCGTGCGGGTCTTTCGACTCCAACAAAGCGATCAAGAGCTGCAGGAATTCCAGGCAGAAATCGGTGATCTCTTCGGAGCTGAGCAGATTGCTGCCACCCAGGATGGTCTTACCTTCGCGCTCGATGCTGTCTGAAATGCTCCCCATTTGGAGCTTGAGCACGTCGATCAGGATACTGCTGGTCTTGTTTTTTGTTGCCATTCCATTCCCCCTAGCCTACTCGTTCAGGACAAGCGCACTGCACATAAGGATTGATCGTCGGAAATCCTGCCCATGATATTGCCCAACACGTAGGCAATCAATTGGGCGTTCTGGCGAAACAATCCCGGAAAACTGTTTTCATCCCAACTGCGACGAATGCCGTCGCTCACTGTCACGACCACGGCCCCGTTCGCCAAATCGGCATGAACCGGGGTCGGTAGCTTGAATTCCTTGCCCAATACGCCGGGTGAAAAAGAAAAGCGGTGCAATTGCTCTTCTTGAATCACATAGGCCTGCATATCGCCAACGCCATACAAGGCCAGCTTGCCCGCCTTGCGGTCGATCTCGGCCAGGATGGCCACCGCGCCTCGCGATCCATGCAAACGCTCGTCGACCGCCTGCAGCACCGTCGTCGCCTGCATGGCATCGTCCATGCAGCCCATCAGGTTCGAGGTCGTCTCCTGGGCGCTCTGGCCATGGCCCAATCCGTCCAGGTGCAACCAGCGCGGTCCGGCCGTGCGGTGACGCAGGTAGATGTGGTCGCCGTTGAACCGCTCGTCGGTCAATGCCCGCGCGAATAGTCCCACCTCGTCGGCCCGCTTGGCCGAATGGGCGGCCTTGCCATTGTTGCCGGCATGAAAACGGGCCAAAACCGCCGTGCCTGTCCATGGCTTGCCCTGCGCTCCACTTTCGCCCGGCCGGGTATAGATATAGGCCTCATCGGCAAGCCGCTGGATGCTGCCCAGGCCCTTACCCAAGGTCTGATGACTGGAATAGCCATCCTGCTGCGCAAGGCTTAGGTTCCGAATGCCCGGACCGTAATCGAGCGCCAAGATATCGAGGGTCGGGCCAGGCTGCTCCCAAATCTGAATCATGCCGCGCCCCTGGGCATATTTGATTTGGTTGGTGATCAATTCGGCCGCCACCAGCGTCATGTGCTCGCGTTTGAGTTCATTGAAACCCAGCCTCTGTCCAATCGCGAACAGCTTCGACCGCACTAATATGCCGGCCGCTTCATGCTGCACCGCATTGTTGTACAACAGGCGGCCTGTTTTGGCACTGTCTATCGGCAAACTCATGCAGCAGCGGCTTTGCTGTCTTTGGCGGCCTTATTCAGGCACTCTCCTTTGCAATCGCCTCGCTTTTCCGCGCTGCAGACCACGCGCCCTCGGCCTGAGCGTTTGGCTTGATACAGCGCATCGTCCGCCTGCCGCACAAAACTCTCCATATCCATGGAATCGGGCGTCACCCTATTGATCGAAGCGATACCGATGCTGACCTTGCCCGTCATCGCATCCAGCACACGCACTGCCTTGTCGCAGGCCGTGCTCACATCGGCCGCTACCAGCATCGCAAACTCATCGCCGCCGAAACGGAAGGCCGCGTCGACATCCTGCCGGATGACACCGAGCATGGCCTGGGCCATCTTGTTCAAATAGGCGTCGCCGTATTGGTGGCCGTATTGGTCGTTGATTTCCTTGAAGTAGTCCAGATCGAACAAGAGCAAGGACAAGGGCTCGTCACGCTGCCGCATGGCACGGCGGAAGGCCGTATCCAAGCGCACATCGAAAGCACGGCGGTTATACAGACCGGTCAACGGATCGGTTTCGGCCTGCTTCATGGTTTCGTGCAGCTCTTGCTGCCTGGCATGCAACGAGGCCTGCAGCTCGGCCAACTCGCGTTCGGTGCGCTGCCGCGTCTCGTCGAGGTAATGCATCATTTCTTGGTTACGCTGCAGCAATAACGCCGGGTCGGCGACTTCGGTCGATTTTTGCAATCTTTGGCTGATGCGTTCGACACGAGGTAATGCCGGCGCTTCGCGCAATTGCATCAGGGTGATTTCATGACCGGTGTCGCAACGAATCACAACATCCAGGTCCTTGAGCACGAGCGCGACAGGCAAGGGGTAACCGGTACCCGCCCCTGCTCCGCGCAGACGGCGTGCGGCATCCAACAACGCCAGCGAAGCGGCGAAGGAATTGCCCCCCATTTCAGCCACTGCGGAGAGCACTAGCTGAACGAAGTTTTGCACATCCGGCTCAATCGCCAGATTCTGCTTGAATAGCTCCACCATCCCGATACTCGTTTGCCATGGTTTTTTATATGACCGTCACGTTAAACCGAGACTGAGATTTTTTGAACCCTCCGCCGACCCGCATAACCACAGGGATACGGCGATATCCCCATGATTCATATATTGTTTTATTTGGCGAAAATTAGCTTCGTAGTGTTACTTAATCCATAAGGCCTAGTACGGATATAGGCAGCAATAATCCGTTAATAATCAAATAGATAAATTTTTTTCAGGCAACGCACGCCGAGATATAAGCCCTGATTTGATCCGTATCGGCGTCCAGCACCTCATAACGTTGCGGCAAGGCCTCCAGATTCTCCAAGCCCTGCGGCCGCTCGGGCTCGCGGCCCAAGGCCTCGCGGATGGCGTCCTCGAACTTGGCCGGCAAGGCGGTCTCCAGGCAGATCAGCGGCACACCCGGCTGGCGTTGTTCCAGGCCGACCTTGAGGCCATCGGCGGTGTGGGTATCGATCATCACGCCGTATTGCTCCCAGACCCGACGGATGGTGGCCATGCGGTCGGTATGGCTGCTGTGGCCGGAACTGAGGCCATAACCCTTCACCTGGTCGAACAGGCCGGTCGGCTTGAGGTCGAAGCTGGCGCCGCGGTCGACCGCCTGCCACAGCTCGGCCACCTTGGCGTAATCGCGGCCGGTGAGGTCGGCGATGAAGCGCTCGAAGTTGGAGGCCTTGGAGATGTCCATCGACGGGCTGGAGGTGTGCAGGGTCTCGCCCGAGGTGCGCGGCCGGTAGACGCCGGTCTGGAAGAACTCGTCGAGCACGTCGTTTTCGTTGGTGGCGACGATGATCTGGCGGATGGGCAGGCCCATCATGCGGGCGACATGGCCGGCGCAGGCATTGCCGAAGTTGCCCGAGGGCACCGAGAAGGCGACCTCCTCGTCGTTCGATTGGGTCGCGGCGAAGTAGGCCTTGAAGTAGTAGACCACCTGGGCCGAGACCCGGCCCCAGTTGATGGAGTTGACCGCGCCGATGCGATAGCGGGCCTTGTACTCGAGGTCGTTCGACACCGCCTTGACGATGTCCTGGCAGTCGTCGAACACGCCACGGACCACGATGTTGTGGATGTTGGCGTCCTGCAGGCTGTACATCTGGGCCTGCTGGAACCGGGTCATGCCCTCCAGCGGCGAGAGCATGAACACGCGGACGTTCTTCTTGCCGCGCATGGCGTATTCGGCGGCCGAGCCGGTGTCGCCCGAGGTGGCGCCGAGGATGTTGATGTCCTGGCCAGCCTTATCCAAGGCGTACTCGAACAGGTTGCCGAGCAACTGCATGGCCATGTCCTTGAACGCCAGGGTCGGGCCGTTGGACAGCTCCAGGATGTAGAGGCCGGCTTCCAGCTTGCGCACTGGGGTGATTTGGCTGAAGTCGGAATCGACGCGGCCGAAACCGTAGACCTCGGCGGTATAGGTCTTGTCGATGATGGCCTTGAGATCGGCGGCCGGGATGTCGTCGGCAAAGCGCGACAAGACCTCGAAGGCCAGCTCCCGATAGCTCATGCCGCGCATGCGCGCCAAATCGGCGGCAGAGAACTGCGGGTACTGCTCGGGCAGATAGAGGCCGCCGTCCGGCGCCAGACCACCGAGCAGGATTTCGCTAAAGCTTTGGGCGGGGGCCTGGCCCCGGGTGCTGACGTACTTCATCAGTTCAATTCTTCCAGACGGATGCGGGTGACGCGGCCTTCGATGCTGCCCAGGGCCTCGATCTTGGCGATGGCGGCGTTGACGTGCTTCTCCAGCGCGACATGGGTGAGCATGATGATGTCGGCCTGCTTCTCGCCCTCGGCCGGCTCCTTCTGCATCATGGCGTCGATGGAGATGTCGAGGTCGGCCAGGATGCGGGTGATGTCGGCCAGCACGCCGGGCTTGTCCAAGGCGCGCATGCGCAGGTAATAGGCGGTCGCCACCTCGTCCATCGGCAGCACCTTGAGATCGGTCAACTGGTCCGGTTGGAAGGCCAGGTGCGGCACGCGGTGATGCGGGTCGGCGGTGTGCAAGCGGGTGACATCGACCAGGTCGGCGACCACGGCCGAGGCGGTCGGCTCGGCGCCGGCACCCTTGCCGTAATACAGGGTGGCGCCGACGGCGTCGCCGTTGACCAGCACCGCATTCATCGCGCCGTCGACGTTGGCGATCAAGCGTTTCTCCGGGATCAGAGTCGGGTGCACGCGCAGCTCGATGCCATTCTCGCGCCGCTTGGTGATGCCGAGCAGCTTGACCCGATAGCCGAGTTCCTCGGCGTAGCGGATGTCCTCGCGGGTCAGCTTGGAGATGCCCTCGATATAGGCGGCGTCGAACTGCATCGGCACGCCGAAGGCGATGGCCGACAGGATGGCCAGCTTGTGCGCGGCATCGACGCCCTCGACGTCGAAGGTCGGGTCGGCCTCGGCATAACCCAGGCGCTGGGCCTCCTTGAGCACGGTATCGAAGGCCAGGCCCTTGTCGCGCATCTCGGACAGGATGAAGTTGGTGGTGCCGTTGATGATGCCGGCCAGCCACTGGATGCGGTTGGCCGACAGGCCCTCGCGGATCGCCTTGATGATCGGGATGCCGCCGGCCACCGCCGCCTCGAAGGCGACCATCACGCCCTTGGCCTGGGCCGCGGCGAAGATCTCGTTGCCGTGCTTGGCGATCAGCGCCTTGTTCGCGGTGACCACGTGCTTGCCGTTCTGGATGGCCTTGAGCACCAAGGTGCGCGCCGGCTCGATGCCGCCGATCAACTCGACCACGATGTCGATCTCGGGATTGTCGACCACGACCATCGGGTCGGTGGTCAGGTCCAGGCCCTCGCCGGCAAAGGCGCGGGCCTTGGCCAGGTCGCGCACGGCCGCCTGCACTACGCGAATCTCACGCCCGGCGCGGCGGGCGATCTCTTCTTTGTTGCGGCGCAGCACAGTGAGGGTGCCGCCGCCGACGGTGCCAAGGCCAAGCAGGCCAACATGGATGGGTTTCATAGTTATTTCTTTATCTACAGTTCAATCAGGTCGAATGGCGTTTTCGGTAATTGGCAAGGAAGCGCGCCATGCGCTGGAAGGCCTCGCGCAGCACCTCCTCATGGGGCAGGAAAACGATACGCAAATGGTCGGGATTGGGCCAATTGAAGCCGCTGCCCTGCACCACCAGCACCTTCTCCTCTTCCAGCATATCGAGGACGAATTGCTGGTCGTCCTTGATCGGGTAGACCTTGGGATCGAGGCGCGGGAACAGGTAGAGCGTGGCCTGCGGCTTGACGCAGGACACCCCCGGGATGGCGTTGAGCATCTCCCAGGCCAGGTCGCGCTGGCGGGTCAGGCGGCCGTCCGGGGCGACCAACTCATAGATGCTCTGATAGCCGCCCAGGGCGGTCTGGATCGCGTGCTGGGCCGGCACGTTGGCGCATAGGCGCATCGAGGCCAGCATGGTCAGGCCCTCGATAAAGTCCTGGGCATGGCGTTTCTCGCCCGACAGCACCACCCAGCCGGTACGATAGCCGCAAGAACGGTAGTTCTTCGACAGGCCGTTGTAGGTGAGAAACAGCAGATCGTCGGCCAGCGAGGCCATCGGCGTGTGCTTGCGGCCGTCGTAGATCATCTTGTCGTAGATCTCGTCGGCACAGACCACCAGTTGATGCTGCCGGGCGATCTCGATCAGTTCCTTGAGCAGCGCGTCCGGGTAGAGCGCCCCGGTCGGGTTGTTCGGGTTGATGACGACGATGGCCTTGGTCTTGGGCGTGATCTTAGCCTTGATGTCTTCGATGGAGGGCAGCCAGCCGGCCTCCTCGTCGCATAGGTAATGCCGGGGCGTGCCGCCGGCCAGGGTGACCCCGGCCGTCCAGAGCGGATAGTCCGGCGCCGGCAGGAGGACCTCGTCACCGGCGTCGAGCAAGGCCTGCATGGTCATCACGATCAGCTCGGAAACGCCGTTGCCGATGTAGATGTCCTCGATCTGCACGCCCTTGATGCCGACCCGCTGGGTCTCGTGCATGATCGCCTTGCGCGCCGAGAACAGGCCCTTGGAATCGCAGTAGCCGGCCGCGTCGGGCAAATTGCGGATGACGTCCTGCACGATCTCCTCCGGGGCATCGAAGCCGAACGGCGCCAGGTTGCCGATGTTCAGCTTGATGATACGGTTGCCCTCTTCCTCAAGCTGCTTGGCACGGGCCATCACCGGGCCACGGATGTCATAGCAGACATTGGCGAGCTTGGCGGATTTCTTCAGCGGACGCATGTTCGACTTTCGCTTGCCGGCACTCACGCGCGACCGCCCCATTGGAGAGAAATAGAGGAAATACTCGGGAATCGGGACATGAGGGCGTGGCCGTGGTCTACAAAGACTGTAATCTTACCCGACCGCCCATTTTCACGGCAAACTAAGGGACATGAAGCTACATCTCTCCCAAACCGCCGGCATCCACCTGATCACCGCCTATGGCGAGGGCTTCGTCGAGGTCGGCCATAGACGGCTGGTCGGCAGTGTGGTCCTGTTGCCGGACCAGTGGCATGACTGGCAGGTCGCCGGCTTCGACGACCTCAAACCCGAACACCTGAGTGCCTTGCTGGAATATCGCCCGGAACTGGTCCTCCTCGGCACCGGGCCCCGGCTGCGCATCCCATCGCCCGCCCTCTATGCGGACCTGCTCGCGCAACACATCGGGGTGGAGGTCATGGACTTGGGCGCTGCCTGCCGCACCTACAACCTCCTCGCCGGCGAGGGCCGCCGGGTCGCGGCGGCCTTGATCGTCTAGGCCACCTTGGCCTGAATCGGCAGCACCTCGCCGAAACGGCGGATCGCGGCAAACTCCTCGACGTCTTTTTCCGGCAGCCGGGTATCCGGCCGATAGATCGCCAGCAGATAGGCGATGCCGTAATCGCGGGCAGAGCGCAGCACCGGCAGGCTGTCGTCGGCCAGCAGCGTCCGCTTGGGGTCGAACAGCTCGGCCGCCTGTAGCCGCGCCCAGAAGCCGGGATTTTCCTTGGCCAGGCCGAAACTGTGCGCGCTATGGATGGCATCGAAATGCACATCCAGACCGGTACGCTGCATTTTCAGGTTGAGACTCTTGTGATGGGCATTGGTCACCAGCACCACGCGCTTTCCCGTTGATCGCACTGCCTGCAGAAACTCCGGCACATCCGGATGCACCGCGATCAGGTGGGCGACTTCTTCCTTGAGCGCGACGATGTCAAGCTGCAGTTGCTCGCTCCAGTAATCGACGCAATACCAATCGAGGGTACCGGCCTTGGCGTTGTAGCGACGAAAACACTCGGCGTGCGCCTCCTCGTGCGGCAGGCCATGGCGTTCGGCGTATTTCTCGGGGACGTAGACCTGCCAGAAATGATTGTCGTAGTGCAGGTCGAGCAGGGTACCGTCCATGTCGAGCAAGACGGTATCGATCCCACCCCAATCGATCACAACAAAGCCTCTCTCGACATTCCTTTACGGCGCAGAGCCTTACGCAAGGTCTGCAAGGCCTCGAGCTGAATTTGACGCACGCGCTCGCGTGTCACATTGAGAACTTCGGCCAGTTCTTCCAACGTGGAGATTTCTTGGTTGTTGAAACCGAAACGCCGCTCGATCACCCAGCGGTGTTTTTCCGGCAGCTCGGACAACCATTCGTGAACGTGATGCTCGACCTGGGAATTCGCCAACATCTCCTCCGGCATCACGGAATTCTCGTCGGCGATCGCCTCGCCGATGGAAAGGCCGGGGTCGATATCGAGTGGCGCATCCAGAGAAGCAACCCGATCGTTTAAGGCCAACACGCGCCGTACATCTTCGACCGGCTTGCCGGTCAGCGCCGCGATCTCCTCCGGCCCCGCCTCGGGACAACCGTGCATCTCCAAATGACGCTGGGCGCGCAGATAGACATTGAGTTCCTTGATTACATGCACCGGCAGACGGATGGTGCGCGATTGGTTCATGATCGCGCGTTCGATGTTCTGGCGAATCCACCAGGTGGCATAGGTGGAGAAACGGAAACCGCGCTCGGGATCGAATTTTTCCAGGGCATGCATCAGCCCCAGATTGCCCTCTTCGACCAGATCAAGCAGGGTCAGGCCGCGATTGAGGTAGTGTTTGGCAATGTTGACGACCAGACGCAGGTTGCGTTCGATCAGGGTCTGTCTGGCTTCGAAGTCGCCGGCGCGCATCCGCACCGCCAGTTCGCGTTCCTGCTGCGCGGTCAGCAGGCCTTCCCGGCCGATCTCGTTGAGGTAAATCTGGGTAACGTCGAGCACTTCGTCCAGATCGAATTCGCTCTCTGCCTGCACCCGCTCGGCAGCGACCTCATTGCCTTCTTCCCGCTCTGCTTCCATGCCAGGTTCGACATAGTCTTCATCCTGCATGTGACCTCCTACTCATCCGGTTTTTGATAGATAGAGCAGCGGGTCGACCGGTCTACCTAGGTACCGAATCTCGAAATGCAATTTAACCCGATCCGCATCGCTATCTCCCACCTCGCCGATCTTTTGCCCTTGCGTTACCGCCTGGCCCTCGGTCACCAGAATGCGTGATTGGTGTGCGTAGGCCGACAAGGCTGTCGGACTGTGCCTAATGATGGTGAGTTTCCCATAGCCGCGCAAGCCCTCCCCCGTATACACCACAACCCCATTAGTAGTTGCCACAATGGGCTCGCCGACGACCCCGGCGAGGTCGATGCCCTTGTTGCCTGCCGACTCGTTGAAACCAGCCAACAATTTGCCGTGCAGCGGCCAGACCCAGCTCGTTGGCTCTGCATCCGGCTCAGGCGTGGGTTTCGAGGGAGACTTGGCCGCCTTGCGGACCGCTTCCGGGCTGGCTGCCGCCGCCTTCGCGGCGCGGGGCGGCAACAATCTCAGGCGATCGCCGGCACGAATATGATTAGGATCGCTCAGCGCGTTCCAAGCCGCCACATCGCGTACATCCAGTCCGAATTCGTAGGCGATTTTATAGAGGGTATCCCCCGGCTGGACGACGTAATGCTCGGCCGGTTTACCGGCCTTGCCGATCTCTCGAATCGGGGCGAACAGCTTGGAAGTGAGGCTACAACCCGCCAGCGACAGGCCTGCCAGCACAGCGAAGGCAAAAACCCGGCTCAACCGACTCCCGGTAGGAGAGGGACGAATTTGGCGGCCTCCAAATCGCTTTCGACGTACCCTTCCGGTCCGGCCTCCACCATCTTTAGCCGCTGGTTGTCGCCCGACCCCACCGGCGCGACCAGGCGCCCCCCCGGTTTAAGCTGTGCGATTAGCTCTTCCGGGATATAGGGCATGGCCGCGGCCACCACGATGGCATCGAAGGGTGCCGCTTCCTTGTAGCCGAGCGTGCCATCGGCGATCTTGATCTGCACATTGGCGATGCGCAGCTCGCGCAGGGTATTGCGCGCCTTGCCGACCAGGCCGGCGATGCGCTCGATGCTGATGACCTTTTGCGCCAACTGGGCCAGAACCGCGGCTTGATAGCCGCAGCCGCCACCGATCTCCAGCACCTTCTCCATACGCTTGCCCTGGCAAGCCAACTCGCAGGAGCGCGCCACGGTATAAGGACTGGAAATGGTCTGGCCGTGACCGATCGGCAACGGCGTGTCCTCATAAGCCCGGATCTGCAAGGCATCTTCTAAAAAGACGTGACGAGGCACGGCGCTCATCGCGGCCAGCACCTTGGGGTCGCTAATCCCTTGCTCCTTCAGACGCTCGACCATGCGGGCGCGGGTGCGCTGCGAGGTCATACCGATGCCGGAATGCGTGCCGCTCATGCCTGAATCCAACCCTTCAACATGTCCAACTGGGCATAGCGTGTCAGATCGACCTGCAGCGGCGTCACCGAGATGTAGTTTCGGGCTACCGCATGGAAGTCCGTACCCGGCCCGGCATCCTGCGCCGCACCGGCCGCGCCGACCCAGTAGACCGTCTGATTCCGTGGGTTGACCGCCTTCACGACCGGCTCGGCCTTATGCCGCTTGCCTAGCCGCGTGACTTCCACACCACAAATCGCCTCCGGCTTCACATCCGGCACGTTGACATTAAGCAATGTCGGCTCTTTGATCGGATCGGCGGCAAAGCGCTTGGCCAAATCGGCCACGAAGTCGGCCGCAGTTTGGAAATTCTCACCGCCGACATTGACCAGCGAGACAGCAATTGAGGGAATGCCCAGCAAGAAGCCTTCAGTAGCCGCCGCCACCGTGCCGGAATAAACCGTGTCATCGCCCATATTGGAGCCGTGGTTGATGCCTGAGATCACCATATCGGGTAATTCCGGCAATAAACCCGTAACCGCCAGGTGCACGCAGTCGGTCGGCGTGCCGTTGACGTGATAGAAACCGTTGGGCGTCTGGCGCACGATCAGCGGCCGATCCAGGGTGAGGGAATTGCTGGCCCCACTACGGTCGCGCTCCGGCGCGACCACGGTAACCTCGGCGAAGGTAGCCAAGGTCGAGGCCAATTGAGCTAAGCCGGGTGCGAAATAGCCGTCGTCGTTACTGAGCAATATTCGCATGGCTATAAGTCAGAAAATTGGGGAATTTATGGTCGGGGCGAGAAGATTCGAACTTCCGACCCCCTGCACCCCATGCAGGTGCGCTACCAGGCTGCGCTACGCCCCGAACGGCGCGGATTATAAGCTGGCAGCCATACCAACGCAATTCAAAAAACCATCTTGAATCTAATTATGGCCGAGCACTGCGAGAATTTCTCCGAGCGCTTTTTTAATTTCGGCGGCGGCCAATGGACCGGTATCGACCACGGATGCAGCATGCACCGGCGACGCAGCGGCGGCCACCTCGGCCAATTCTTCGCTGCTCAAGCGATTGCGAGCACCACTGATGGTGAAACCTTCTTCGTAGAGCAATTGGCGGATACGCCGAATCAGCATCACCTCGTGGTGCTGATAGTAGCGGCGGTTGCCGCGGCGCTTGACCGGCTTGAGTTGGGTGAACTCCTGCTCCCAATAACGCAGCACATGCGGTTTGACCGCGCAGAGTTCGCTTACCTCACCGATAGTGAAGTAACGCTTAGTCGGGATGGGTGGCAGATCACTCTGCGACTGAGGTTCCGGCATGAGCCGTCTCGACCATGGCCTTCAGCTTTTGGCTGGAGTGAAAAGTCACCACGCGGCGCGCAGTGATCGGCATCTCTTCGCCGGTCTTCGGATTGCGACCGGGGCGCTGAGGTTTGTCTCGCAATTGGAAATTGCCGAAGCCCGACAATTTGACGCTGTCCCCAGTTTCCAGAGCGGTGCGCACCTCTTCGAAAAACGCCTCGACCATTTCTTTGGCCTCGCGTTTATTCAGCCCCACTTTTTCGAACAGCAAATTGGCCAATTCGGCCTTGGTGAGCGTCGTCATTTTGTTAGAAGGCTCCATTAAGCGGCACGCAACGTCACATTGAAACGTTCGGCCAGGAACTGCGTCATCTTATCCACGGCCGCCTCGATCTCAACGTCTGTAAGCGTTTTCTCAGTATCTTGTAATAACATGCTGAAAGCAAGGCTTTTTTTGCCGGACTCCATGCCTTTGCCTTGGTATACGTCGAACAGCGAGATGTCCACCATCTTGGTCGGCAGGTTGGCCCGGGCTGCCGTCAGAATGTCACCCACAGCGACATCCGCATCGGCCACCACGGCGATGTCACGGCGCACCGACGGAAACTTGGATAGCCCAATATAACGCGGGGCCATGCGCGCGACCACGGCGGACCAATCCAGCTCGAACAGGATGGGGGCGCGGACGAAATCGTATTTCTGCAGCAAACGCGGATGCAGGGTGCCCAGCCAACCGATCGTCTGACCGTCCAGGGCGATACAGGCGGTACGGCCCGGGTGCAGGGCCGGATGCCCGGCTCGGTCGAATCGGATCGGCAACGGATGCATCAGGGCCTCGATATCGCCACGGACATCGAAGAAGTCGGCCTCGCGTTTGGCCTCGCCCCACTGCTCGGGCCGGGCATGGCCATAAGCCAGACCGGCCAGGCGCAAAGGCTGCGCCTCGGCGGCAGCACCATTGAAGCAGCGGCCCATCTCGAACAGACGCAAGCGCTCCTGGCCGTGATTGAGGTTGTGCCGCAGGGTGTGCACCAGGCCACCCATCAGGCTGCCGCGTAGGGTGTCCATCTGGCTGGCGATCGGATTGAGCAAGGCCACGGCCTCACCACCAGACCGGAAGTCGGCATCCAACTCGGCGGCGATGAAGCTATAAGTGACGATCTCCTGGTAGCCACGGGCATTGAGCAGGCGCTTCACTTCAGGGACCGTCCGCTCGGCTTCCGGCACCGGCAGCAAACGTGCCTCGCCCTTAGGGGCGACGATGGGGATGGCTTCATAGCCATGGACCCGCGCGACCTCTTCGATCAGGTCGACCTCACGCTCGATATCGAAGCGGAAACCGGGTGGTGTCACCTGGAAGGCGTCGCCCTGCTCGGCAACCTGCATGCCAAGGCGACCGAAGATCGCTGCCATCTCGGCCGCATCCAGCTCGATGCCCAGCAAGCGGCAAGCACGCGCCGGCCGGAAGCTGACCGGCTTACGTTGAGGCAGCTCGGTCACGGTCTCCACCAAGGGGCCGGCCTGACCGCCGCAGATATCGAGAATCAAACCGGTCGCCCGCTCCAGGGCATGGCGCGGCAGGTCGATGTCGACCCCGCGCTCGAAGCGATGCGAGGAATCGGTGTTGAGGCCGTAGCGGCGGGCACGGCCGGCGATGGCCGCCGGCACGAAGTGGGCCGACTCCAGGAAGATGTCCTGCGTCGCCTCGGACACGGCGCTGGCCGCACCGCCCATCACGCCGGCCAAGGCCAAGGCACCGCTGTCGTCGGCGATGGTCAGGGTATCGGCCGCCAGTTCGATGGTCTGCTCGTTGAGCAATTCAAGCTTTTCGCCCGTCTTGCCCATGCGCACGCGAATGCCGCCCTTGAGCTTGGCCAGGTCGAAGGCATGCATGGGCTGGCCCAGCTCCAGCAGCACGTAGTTGGTCACGTCGACCACCGGATGGATGCCGCGCAGGCCGCTGCGCTCCAGGCGCTCCAGCATCCACGCCGGCGTGGTCGCCTTGGCGTCGATACCGCGGATGACCCGGCCGCAATAACGCGGACAGGCGCGGGCTTCGTCTACGCTGACCGGGAAGGTGTCGGCGATCGTCGCCGCCACCGGCGAGCAATCGATATGGTTTAACGGGGCGCCGGTCAGCGCAGCGATGTCGCGGGCGATGCCCAGGATCGACAGGCAATCGCCGCGGTTGGGCGTGAGTTTGAGCTCGATCAGCTTGTCGTCGAGCCGGCGGTAGCTGCGGAAGTCCGCGCCTAGCGGGGCATCGGCCGGCAGCTCCAGAATGCCCTCGGCCGCATCGGTCAGCCCCAACTCCTTGGCCGAGCACAACATGCCGAAGGACTCGACGCTGCGCACCTTGGCCTGCTTGATCTTGAATGCCCCCGGCAGCTCGGCCCCGACCAGGGCGCAGGCGGTCTTCAGCCCGGCCCGGGCATTGGGCGCACCGCAGACGATCTGCAGCGGCTCGCCCTCGCCGACCTTGACCCGGCAGACCTGCAGGCGGTCGGCATTGGGGTGCTTCTCGGCACTGAGAATCTCGGCCACCACCACCTTGCTGAAGGCCGGCGCCGCCGGCTCCACGGCCTCGACCTCGAGGCCTGCCATGGTTACCAGATGTTCCAGTTGCGCGGTGTCGAGGTCAGGATTGCACAGGCTACGCAGCCAGTTTTCAGAAAATTTCATCTTGCCTGTCCCGTACTCAAGCGAATTGCTTGAGGAAGCGAATGTCGTTCTCAAAGAATAGACGCAGGTCATCCACGCCATAACGCAGCATGGCCAGGCGCTCGACGCCCAGGCCGAAGGCAAAGCCCTGGTAGCGCTCGGCGTCGATGCCGACGTGGGCGAACACATTGGGATGGACCATGCCGCAACCGCCGATCTCCAGCCAACCGTCACCCCAGCTCATGTCCATCTCGGCCGAGGGCTCGGTGAAGGGGAAGAAGGAGGGACGGAAGCGCACGCGCAGATCGTCGCGCTCGAAGAAACGCTGCAGGAAGTCCTGGATCACGCCCTTGAGGTTGGCGAAGCTGGCCTGCTCGTCCACCCACAAGCCTTCCACCTGATGGAACATCGGTGAATGGGTGGCATCGGAATCGACGCGGAAGACCCGGCCGGGCGCGATGATGCGGATCGGCGGCTGGTGGTCCTGCATGTAATGCACCTGCACCGGCGAGGTATGGGTACGTAGCAGCTGACCGCCCTGCACGTAGAAGGTGTCGTGCATGGCCCGGGCCGGATGGTCCTCGGGGATGTTGAGCGCGGTGAAGTTGTAAAAGTCGGTCTCGACCTCGGGGCCGTCGGCCACGGCGAAGCCGATCGAAGCGAACAGCTCTTCGATGCGTGCCAGCGCACGGGTCACCGGATGCAGGCCGCCCATGGCCTCGCCCCGGCCCGGCAGGGTGACGTCGAGCGACTCTTCCTTGAGTTGGCGCTCCAGTTGCGCCGCCTGGATGGCCTCGCGCCGCGCCTTGAGCAACGCCTCGACCTGGTCCTTGACCTGGTTGATGCGGGCGCCGGCCGTCTTGCGCTCTTCCGGCGCCAGGGCGCCCAGGCCCTTCATCTGCTCGGTGATCAGGCCGCTCTTGCCGACAAAGCGGGCCTTGGCCTGATCCAGCGCGGGCAGGCTATCGACAGCGGCGAAGGCGGCTTGCGCCTCGCCAAGAATCTCGTCCAGCGTACTCATACGGGCTCTACAAAGTAAAAGGGAGGCCTGGTGAGAGGCCTCCCTTCGTGCGGGCTAGGGGTACTGCTTAGGCCCCCAGACTGGCCTTGGCCTGCTCAACCACCTTGGCGAATGCCGGCTGATCGAACACCGCCATGTCGGCCAGGACCTTGCGGTCGATGTCGATCGAAGCCTTCTTCAGGCCGTTCATGAACTGGCTGTAGTTCATTTCGATACCCATCTCGCGCACCGCCGCGTTGATACGGGCGATCCACAGGGCACGGAATTGGCGCTTGCGCTGGCGACGGTCACGGTAGGCATACTGGCCGGCCTTCATCACCGCTTCTTTGGCGACGCGGAAGACGTTACCACGACGACCACGGTAGCCTTTGGCCGCGTCCATTACCTTCTTGTGATGGGCGCGGGCGACTGTTCCACGTTTAACTCGGGGCATGGTTCAACTCCTTATGCGTAGGGCAGCATGGCACGAACATGACCCACGTCCACGGCGGCGACACCGCCCATGCCACGCAGGTTGCGCTTGCGCTTGGTGCTTTTCTTGGTGAGGATGTGGCGCAGATAAGCATGACTGCGCTTGACGCTGCCACTGCCACGCACACGGAAGCGCTTTTTCGCCCCGCTCTTGGTCTTCATCTTGGGCATGTGAATGCTCCTAACTCTTGGATGCCTGCAGGTGACCCCCAGCTGCGGAGATGCTTGACCGACCTGTCGGCACTTATTTCGATGCGGATATTAACGAGGCCCGCATCCCGCCTCTAAACTCGAAACTATTTTTTCTTCTTCGGCGACAGCACCATCACCATCTGCCGGCCTTCCAGCTTGGGGAACTGCTCCACCGTTCCCAGTTCGGCCAGATCGGTCTCGATCCGCTTCAGCTGCGCCACACCGAACTCCTGGTGGGCCATTTCCCGACCGCGGAAGCGCAAGGTCACCTTCACCTTGTCGCCCTCCTCCAGAAAGCGCGACATATTGCGCAGCTTGATCTGGTAGTCGTTCTCGTCGGTGCCTGGCCGGAATTTGACTTCCTTGACCTGGATCTGCTTCTGCTTGAGCCTGGCTTCGTGCTGCTTTTTCTGTTCCTGGTATTTGAATTTGCCATAATCCATGATTCGGCAAACCGGAGGCGCCGCCGTCGGGGCAATCTCCACCAGATCCAGTTCGGCGTCTTCCGCCTTCTGCATCGCTTCTCTCAGACTCACGACGCCGAGTTGTTCGCCGTCGCTCCCGATCAAGCGAATCTCGGGTGCATCGATCTCACCGTTGATCCGCGGGTCTTTTTCCTGTGCTATCGCCAAGCTCCTAAAAATTGACTAAATGCTAAGGGCGCCCAATCAGGCGCCCTTCAGCTCCTGCCGCAGTCGTGCAGCCAGCTCGTCCAAGCCCATCTGGCCCAGGTCTTCGCCGCCGCGGACGCGTACAGCCACTTTGCCCTCCGCCCGTTCCTTGTCGCCGACAACCAACTGATAAGGGACGCGCTGCATGGAGTGCTCGCGGATTTTATAGGTAATCTTCTCGTTCCTCAAGTCCGAAATGACCCTGAATCCTTGTTTTTTAAGGGCTTCTTTGACCTCATCGGCATAATCGGCCTGGCCGTCGGTGATATTCATCACCACCACCTGCACCGGCGCCAGCCAGAGCGGGAAGTTGCCGGCATAGTGCTCGATCAGGATGCCGATAAAGCGCTCCATGGAACCGACGATGGCCCGGTGCAGCATGACCGGCGGCTTGCGCGAGTTGTCCTCGGCCACGTATTCGGCGCCCAGGCGCACCGGCAGGTTGAAATCGAGCTGGATGGTGCCGCACTGCCAGAGCCGGCCCAGGCTGTCTTTCAGGGTGAATTCGATCTTCGGGCCGTAGAAGGCGCCCTCGCCCGGTTGCAGGTCGTAGGCTAGGCCGTTCTGGGTCAGCGCTGCGGCCAAGGCGGTCTCGGCCTTGTCCCAGGTCTCGTCCGAGCCGACGCGCTTGGCCGGCCGGGTGGACAGCTTGACCAGCACGTCGTGGAAGCCGAAATCGGCATAGACCGATTGCAGCATCTTGATGAAGTCGGATACCTCGGCCTGCACCTGCTCCTCGGTACAGAAGATGTGGGCATCGTCCTGGACGAAGGCGCGCACCCGCATCAGGCCATGCAGCGAACCGGACGGCTCGTTGCGGTGGCAGGAGCCGAACTCGGCCAGGCGCAGCGGCAGGTCGCGGTAGGAATGCAGGCCGTGGTTGAAGATCTGCACATGGCCCGGGCAGTTCATCGGCTTCACCGCGTAGTCGCGGTTCTCCGACGCGGTGGTGAACATGTTCTCGCGGTAGTTCTCCCAGTGGCCCGACTTCTCCCACATGCTACGGTCCATCACGGTCGGGGTCTTCACCTCCTGGTAGCCGTACTCGCCGAACTTGTCGCGCATGTACTGTTCGATCTGCTGCCAGATCACCCAACCGTGCGGGTGCCAGAACACCATGCCCGGCGCCTCGTCCTGCATGTGGAACAGGTCGAGCTGCTTGCCCAGGCGGCGGTGGTCGCGCTTCTCCGCCTCTTCCAGGCGGTGCAGATAGGCGTCCAGGTCTTCCTTCTTGGCCCAGGCCGTGCCGTAGATGCGTTGCAGCATCTCGTTCTTCGAGTCGCCGCGCCAATAGGCCCCGGCCACCTTCATCAGCTTGAACACCTTGAGCTTGCCGGTGGATGGCACGTGCGGGCCGCGGCAGAGGTCGATGAACTCGCCCTCGCGGTAGAGCGAGATGGTCTGGCCGGGCGGAATGCTGGCGATGATCTCGGCCTTGTAGTGCTCGCCGATGGACTTGAAGAAGTCGACCGCCTTGTCCCGTTGCCACTCCTCGCGGCTGACCGGGATATCCTTCTTGGCCAGCTCGGCCATGCGCTTTTCGATGGCGGCCAGGTCTTCCGGCGTGAACGGGCGCTTGTAGGCGAAATCGTAGTAGAAGCCGTCTTCGATCACCGGGCCGATGGTGACCTGGGCCTCGGGGAACAGCTCTTTCACCGCATAGGCCAGCAGATGGGCCATGGAGTGGCGAATCAGGTCGAGGCCGTCGGCATCCTTGTCGGTGACGATGGCGAGGTCGACATCGTTGTCGATGCGGAAAGAGGTATCGACCAGTTGGCCGTTGACCTTGCCGGCCAACGCGGCCCGGGCCAGACCAGCGCCAATGTCGGCCGCCACCTGGGCCACGGTCACCGGCTCATCGAACCTGCGCTCGGAGCCATCGGGAAGACGGATAACAGGCATCGTTCGCTACCATCAAAAAAGAAAAGCCAGAACGGGTCTGGCTTTCTTAAGAGCCCGTCCCAGACAGGCTCTTTATGTTGGTAGGCGCGATTGGACTCGAACCAACGACCCCCACCATGTCAAGGTGATGCTCTAACCAGCTGAGCTACGCGCCTAAAGAGGTCGGCATTGTATATGGTTGGCTGATCGGTAGCAATCACTGCTTTGCCATAGGCACATTTCAAACGGCATCGCGGCTCTCGGCAGCCTCCTGCCAGGCCTTGAGCTTGCGCCACAACGAGGCCCGGTTGATGCCCAATATCTGCGCCGCCGCGGTCTGGTTACCGTTCACCTCGTCCAATACCCGATGGATGTACACCCGCTCCTGCTCTTCGAGCGTAGGCAGCCGGCCGTCGGCACGGCGCGGCACAATGGTCGAATCTTGCGTTAGCATCGGCTCCGGCAAGTGCGTCAACTCGATGGTATCGCCCTGAGCCATGGCCGTACCGCGTTCGACCAGATTCTCCAACTCCCGCACGTTACCGGGAAAGGAATAGTCCATCAACACCGACAGCACCGGCTCGGCAACGCGTTTCACATCCTTGTTCATCCGGCTGGCATAGCGCAGCAGGAAGTGCTGTAGCAATAAGGGGATATCCCCCTTCCGTTCGCGCAACGGCGGGATATGCAGATTCACCACGTTCAGCCGGAAATACAGGTCTTCGCGAAAGCCACCGGATTTGACCGCCGCCGCGATGTCCGCATTGGTTGCCGCCAGCAGCCGAATATCGCACTTCACCGGATGGGTGCCGCCGACCCGCAGAAACTCTTTTTCCTGCAACACGCGCAATAGCTTGACCTGCATCGACGCAGGCATTTCCGTCACTTCGTCGAGGAAGAGCGTGCCGCCGGAGCTCACTTCCAGCAACCCTCGCTTCAACCTGGTCGCACCGGTAAAGGCGTCTTTTTCGTGGCCGAACAACTCATTGGCCAGCAACTCCTCGCTAAAGGCGCCGCAGTTAATCGCGGTGAACGGCCCCTCGCTGCGCATGCTGTGCTGGTGCAGAAACTTGGCGATCAGCTCCTTACCGGTCCCGCTCTCTCCGGTGATCAGGACACTGCAATCGGTCGGCGCGATCTGGCGCGCGGTATCGAGCAGGCGTTGCATCGCCATATCCTGGGTAAGGATGGTCTCGCCATCCCGATACCGCTTGATCTCTCGGCGCAACACGCCGTTTTCCCGGCGTAGGCGCACCTTGGCCACCGCCTCGGCTACCACCTTGCGTACCTCGTCCAACCGGAACGGTTTGGCGATGTAATAGAACGCGCCCTGCTTCAAGGCTTGAACGGCCGACTCCGCCGTCGCATAACCGGTAATCAGGATCACCTCTGCATCGGGCTGCAATTCGCGACTCTTATGCAGCACATCCATGCCATCCACCCCCTCCATGCGCAAATCGGTGAGGACGACGTCGAAGCCCTGTTCGCCCAGCAGGGCGACGGCCTCGGCACCGCTCTGGCAAGCCGCGACCGCATAACCTTCCCGCTCCATGACATGCTGGAGATTGCGCATGGCAATCTCTTCGTCGTCGACGATAAGCAGACTCCCAATCATTTCAATACCTCCCTGCTCGATGCCTGTTCGCCTTCGGCTCCACCGCCCCCAGGCAGGCGGATGCAGAACGTGGTGCCATGGCCCAAAGCGCTTTCCACCGAAATGCAGCCATCATGCTCGTCGACGATTTCATAGACGACGAAGAGGCCCAAGCCCATGCCATGTCCGACATCCTTCGTCGTGAAAAAAGGATCGAAGATACGAGGCAGTATCTCCGGAGCGATGCCGGGTCCGGTATCGCTGACGCAAATCTCCACCGCCTCGCCTCTGTAGTCGCAGCCCGAACCCAAGGCCGTTCCGGCAGGCGGCCCATCGGCATAAATCTGCCGCGCAGAGATGCGTATCCGCCCCTCCTTGGCCAAGCCATCCATGGCATTGCGGATCAGGTTCACGAACACCTGTTGCAGACGTTGCGCATCGGCTGGCACGGCCAGACCATCAGGCACGGAAAGCTGGACCACCGACTTGGCCGACACCTCGCCGCGCACAAACCCCACCGTCTGCGCCACCAACGGCCCCAGCAGCACAGGCACCTTGCTGAATGCCTTCTCGCGCGAGAAATCCAGGAGCGAGCGCACGATGTTGCGCGCCCGCTCGGTCTGCTGATCGATCTGCGCCAAATACACCTTTTGCATTGCCACGTCGCCGTCGCCGATCTCCTCCTGCAAGATCTGACAAGAACTGGAGATATTGGACAGCGGGTTGTTCAGCTCGTGCGCCACGCCGGACAGCATGGTTCCAAGCGAGGCCAGCCGCTCGGAACGCATCAATGATTTCTGACGCAGCCCCAACTCCTTCAACATGTGGTTGAAGGCCGCGATGATGGATACGATCTCGCGGTCTTGCGATGGCGGATCGAGTCTTTCCTGACGGTTGCCCGGAATCGCCGCCACGCGGGATTCCATTTCCTTCAGCGGCCGCACCACGCGTTGCGACAGGGCACGGCCGACCACCACGATGAGCAGCGCCATACCGACGATGACGGAAAGCAGCACCGTGCGGAAAGAGGCCAGGGTCGCCTGCAACTGTTGCCGTTCGCTCCCCGCCATGGCCTCCGCAATCGAGACGATCTCCTTGCCCAAGGCTCGGACACGCGGCTCGGCCGACTCCACCTGCCTACCGCCGGCAATGCCCGAGCCGAGAGCGGCGATCTGGCGTTGATACTCTGCCAGTAGCGACTGCAGCCCTTCTAAGCGGCTCTGCGGGGTGATGGCGAGGAAATCTGCCCGGTGCTGGCTGAGCAATGCCTGGGTAAGCCCGATGTAATGCGCGTTCTCATCCAGATCAGTCTGCTGTCGATGCAAAAAATAGTTTCGTTCGAAGCGGCGAATCTCCAGGACCGCGTCGAACAAGTCCGTGGCCCGTTGCCCCAGCAACACCCGTTCTTCTAAATTGCGCAATTCGCCGACGAAAAACAGCGATGTCGCCAAAATGACCAAGGCCACGGCGGAGTAGCCCAGCGTGACCTTTCCGCTCAGCGAATTACGTAGGCCATACATGCTCAACAACCCGCGCAGGTTCATTCAGGACACCCCCCTTGGCCCCAAGCCTAGAGACACAACATGGTTGCATATTGCAACGCAATGATGGTTTATGCAACACAACCGATTCGGCGACCGATCCCAAGTCTTGCCTGGGCCCGCACTAAACACCCCCCGACAATCGATGCAAAACGCAATACCCGAACTCGGCGGACCCCAGGAAATCGATACAAAAACCAATAAAAACAACAATTTATCGATATGGCATACAAACTGCATAGGGCAGCGCATCCAGCCTTATCTCTGCATTCTGAAAGGGAAAACCATGCACACCGTCAAACAAGCCGCCCGCACCCTAATCGATGCCCTGGCCTTCGCCAATGCCGACAACGCCACCGAATTCCGCAAACTGCTGCGCAGCAACCTGGACCGCCAGCCGACGCCCGGCAGCCATACCGGCCTAAGCAAGGCCGAGCGGCTTCAAGCCGCCAACCCCATCGACATCAGCATGCCGCGCCACGCATAAAGAGAACGACAAAGGACACGCATTAAGATGAACGAATTTTTCGGATTCAGCCTCGACCTCGGAGCGCTTGCCATCAGTGTCGCCTTGATCGCGGCCTACTACTTCTTTCTGAACCTCAAGGTCAAAGAAGACCCCACCTATACCATTCACGGGGTCAATGCCCTAGCCCGCACGCTCTGGGTAAAAAACGTCATGCGCAACCCGGGCAAGGACGTGATGGCGGTGCAAACGCTGCGTAACTTCATCATGGGCGCTTCGCTCATGGCATCGACGGCCGCGCTGCTCATCGTCGGCACGCTCACCCTCTCCGGCCAATCCGACAATATCTCCCATAGCTGGCACGCCTTGAACGCCATGGGTTCGAATGCCACCGAGCTGTGGATTTTCAAGGTGATGTGCCTGCTGGCCGACTTCATCGTCGCCTTCTTCGCCTTTGCCATGTCGGTGCGCTTGGCCAACCACGTGGTATTCATGGTGAACGTGCCCGAACACGACGCCCACCACAATCTGACCCCGAAGGCTGTGGCGCAACGCCTGCACCGGGCCGGCAACATGTTCGCGATCGGCATGCGCAGTTTCTTCTTTGCGGTGCCGCTGGTGTTCTGGCTATTCGGCCCCTATTTCCTGCTGGTCTCCGCCATCGGCCTCGTCGCCGCGCTCTATCACCTGGATCGAAGCGAGCCGGCCAGCGACACGGAGAAACCCGCCATCTCGCCGGTGAATTCGCCTGTTATCCCGATGCAGGCCAAACAGTCGAGCCGGCCTAGCCTGCAAGCCCAGCAATAAATCTCTGCAAAACCCGCGCCGATGGACTTGCCGTGTCCTCGCGCGGGCACCTCGGCTATATCCAGCTATATCCAGTTAGCGGCCCGCGCCTAACGCCATCCGACCGGCGCGCCACTCGAATCCGGCCACATACCCGTAGACCATGGCTCGCATGGCCAGCATAATTCATGCCGTAGGAGGCGACATGAACCCAACTCAATTCATCGATTCCCCCGATGCTGCCACACCGGTGCCCCATTCAGAGGGCGTGGCGTTTCTAGCAGAAGCCGACAAGGACGACTGGATAAGGCTGTTTGAACATTGCATATCCATTCCTTTCCGCGTCGGCGATGAAATCATCCGCCAAGGCGACACAGGGCAATCCCTTTTCATCGTCGCCGAAGGGGAACTCGAATCCGTCGTCACGGAAAAACACCGGCAACAAACCGTGCAGCTCGCCCTGATGCCGGCCCAATCGGTGTTCGGTGAGCAAGCCTTCTTCGATGGCTTGCCCCGCTCCGCCACCGTCAGGGCGCGCACAGACGGCGAACTGTTGGAACTCACCATGGAACGCTTCGAGACACTCGCAGCCCTGCATCCGCGCTTGGCACGCATGATCCTGTTCGATCTGGGACGTATCGTCTCCCTGCGCCTGCGCACCACCACCAAAGTATTCATCGAGGCTCTCGACGAGAACCCGATACACGCCTGAGCCTCCCACCGCCGAAGCCTTAGCCGGCCCGACCAGGGTCTAAACTAGCGCATAGATCGTCGGCGGAGGGCTGTGCGCCGACCACGCTCTACGTCCACCCCCCACAGCAGCGCCAAACCAATCAGAAAAAACACGCCCAAACTGAGCATGGCGGGCCGATGCTGCCCACCGGTTACCCAGACTGCCGCACCGTAAGTGATCGGACCGAGAATGGAGGACAGCTTCACCGCCAGCCCCCAAAGGCCGAAGAACTCGGCGCGATAGGCGGCCGGGCTGAGATAACCGACGAAGGCACGGCCGGCCGACTGCGAGGCGCCAAGGCAGAAGCCGGCGATATTGGCCGCCAGCCAAAACCGAATCGGCTCCGTGGCGGTATAAGCCAAGGCCACCATGAACAACCACCCTATCAACGTAAAGCCGATGGCCCGTTTATGGCCGATGCGGTCTTGCACATGGCCAAAGATCAAGGCGCCGATCGCTGCCGTGACGTTGACCACCAGGACCAGTTGGATGGTCTGCTTGGTGTCGAAATGCATGGCCTGCTGGGCATAGATCGCCGCCAGCGCGATCACGGCCTGGATGCCGGCCTGGTAGAACACGATACAAATCAGAAAGCGGAACAGGTCGCGGTAGTGTCGGGCATGGCCAAGGCTGCCGGCCACTTGACGGAAGGCATCGCGGACAAAACCGGCGGCCAAGGGCCGAGGCTGCGTCCGTTCTTGCAGAAACAGAAAGGTCGGTAAGGCGCACAGCATGAACAGGCCGGCGGTGATGAACAACACGCCGGGCACGAATGCCTCCGCGCCGCCGCCCGCGGCTTGCACCTGACTGACATAGGCCAAGGCGAGGGCCAAAACCAACAAGCCGCCGAAATAACCCAAGCCCCAGCCCCAGCCCGAGACCCGGCCCATGGCCCGGCCGCGCGCCAGCTCCGGCAGAAAGGCGGCGATCAAATTTTCGCCGGTGCCGAAGAAGAAATTGGACAGCGCGATCAGTCCCATGGCCAAGGCCACCTGACCTGGTGCCGGCCAGGCCAGCAAAAGGGTACCGACGACACAACCAAGCGTGGACACCAGAAGCAACTTTTTCTTGGCGCCATGCTGGTCGGCATAGGCCCCGAGCAGCGGGCCGGTGACCATGATCGCGGCGTAGGACACGGCCAGGGCCGCGCTCCAGGCGAAGCTGGCCCAGGCCGCATTGCCGGCGATCACCGCGACGAAGAAGGCGTTGTAGACCGCGGTGATCACCACCGTGGTGTAGCCGGAATTGGCGAAGTCGTACATGGCCCAGGCCCAGACCTCGCGCTTTTTCACCCCCGGATTGAGGGCACCCGCCCGATTGGATGCCAAAGAAATGCCTCCGAACGCGTAAAATAGCCGCCATTCTGAAATGAAACGCCGGTCATGACACGCAAAATTCTCGTTACCTCTGCTTTACCCTACGCCAACGGCAGCATCCACCTCGGCCATCTGGTCGAATACATCCAGACCGACATCTGGGTCCGCTTTCAGAAAATGCAGCCCAAGGAAAAAGTTGCCGAGTGCTGGTATGTCTGCGCCGACGACACCCACGGCACGCCGATCATGCTGCGCGCCGAGAAGGAGGGCGTCAGCCCCGAGCAACTGATCGACCGGGTCTGGCACGAGCACAAGCGCGACTTCGACGGCTTCCATGTCGGCTTCGACCACTACTACTCGACCAACTCGCCGGAGAACCGCGAGTTCGCCAGCCAGATCTACCTCAAGCTGCGCGAGGCCGGCCTGATCGAGCGGCGCAGCATCGAGCAGTTCTACGACCCGGACAAGGCCATGTTCCTGCCCGACCGCTTCATCAAGGGCACCTGCCCGAAGTGCGGCGCCAAGGACCAATACGGCGACTCCTGCGAGGCCTGCGGCGCCACCTATGCGCCGACCGATCTGATCGACCCCTACTCCGCCGTGTCCGGCGCCAAGCCGGTGCACAAGGAGTCCGAGCACTATTTCTTCGCCCTGGGCAAGTGCGAGGCCTTTTTAAAAGAATGGACCCGCAGCGGCACGCTGCAGGCCGAGGCCGCCAACAAGATGGACGAGTGGTTCACCGCCGGCTTGTCCGACTGGGACATCTCGCGCGACGCGCCCTACTTCGGCTTCGAAATCCCCGAGGCGCCGGGCAAATATTTCTATGTCTGGCTCGACGCCCCGGTCGGCTACATGGCCAGCTTCAAGAAGCTGTGCGCCGACAAAGGCATCGACTTCGACGCCTTCTGGGGCAAGGGCTCCACCTCGGAGCTCTACCACTTCATCGGCAAGGACATCCTCTACTTCCACGCCCTGTTCTGGCCGGCCATGCTGGCGTTCTCCGGCCACCGCACGCCGACCTCGGTCTTCGCCCACGGCTTCCTCACCGTCAACGGCCAGAAGATGTCCAAGTCGCGCGGCACCTTCATCACCGCCGAGAGCTACCTCAAGCACCTGAACCCGGAGTGGCTGCGCTATTACTACGCGGCCAAGCTGTCCAACACCATGGAGGACATCGACCTCAACCTGGACGACTTCAGCGCCCGGGTGAACTCGGACCTGGTCGGCAAGTTCATCAACATCGCCAGCCGCTCGGCCGGCTTCATCGCCAAGCGCTTCGGCGGCAAGCTGGGCCAGGTGCCCGCCGGCCAGGAACTGCTGGCCAGGATGCAGCAGGCCGCCGGCGGCATCGCCGAGCTGTACGAGGCGCGCGAATACGGCCGGGCGCTGCGCGAGGTGATGGCCCTGGCCGATCTAGCCAACCAGTACGTCGACAGCAACAAGCCCTGGGAGATCGCCAAGCAGGAAGGCCGCGAGGCCGAGCTGCACGAGGTCTGCACGGTGGCGCTCAACGCCTTCCGCCTGCTCACGCTCTACCTCAAGCCGGTGCTGCCCAAACTGGCCGAGAACGTCGAGGCCTTTCTCAACATCGCCCCGCTCGTCTGGACAGATGCCGGCCACCTGCTCGCCGGCCACGCCATCAACGAGTACCAGCACCTGATGACCCGCATCGACCCCAAGCAGATCGAGGCCATGGTCGAAGAGAACAAGCAGACCCTGGCACCGACGCCCGAACCGCATTCGCAGCAGCGCCATGCCGGGCACCAGCAGCAAGTGGCCAAGGCCGAGGAAGCGGCGGTCGGCTGGGAGCCGATCATCGGCATCGAGGACTTCGGCAAGATCGACCTGCGCATCGCCAAGATCGTCAACGCCGAACAGGTCGAGGGCGCGGAGAAGCTGCTGAAATTGACCCTGGATGTCGGCAGCGCCACCCGCACGGTGTTCGCCGGCATCAAGTCGGCCTACCGGCCGGAAGACCTGGTCGGCCGGCTGACCGTGATGGTGGCCAACCTCGCCCCGCGCAAGATGAAGTTCGGGATGTCCGAGGGCATGGTGCTGGCCGCCTCCGACGAGCGCGGCGGCCCCTTCCTACTGTCGCCCGACAGTGGTGCGCTACCGGGCATGCGGGTCAAATAAGCACCGGGTCAAACACGACCCGGTGTTGGGGAATTTTCCAGCAGATAGCGGTAAAACTGGTCGATGGGTAGCGGCTTGCTGTAATAGTAGCCTTGCACCTCGTGACAACCGTGTGCTTTCAAGTAGGCCAGTTGCTCTGCCGTCTCGACCCCCTCGGCCATCACATTGACCTGTAGGCTCTGCGCCATCGCGATCACCGCACGGACGATCACCTCGCCGCTCGCATTGCTGGCGATGTCGGTCACGAATGAGCGGTCGATCTTGATCAAATCGACCGGCAACTGCTTGAGGTAACTGAGCGAGGAGAAGCCCGTACCGAAATCGTCGATCACCATCTGCACGCCCAGGCGATCGAGTTGCTGCCATAACGCCAGCGCGCTTTCGGCGTTCTCCATCAAGGTACCTTCGGTCAGCTCCATCTCCAATGCATCGGGCGGCAATGCCGTTTCGGCCAAGACCAGACGAATCTTGTCCACCAACGCGGGGTCGCGAAATTGGGAGGCGGAGAAATTCACGCCGACCCGAACGCCATCGAAGCCTTTGTCGCGCCAGGACTTGGCATCCTTGCATGCCCGATGCAACACGAATTCGCCGATCCGGCCGATCAAACCGGTCTGTTCGGCCACCGGGATGAATTTGTCCGGCCCGATCTGCTTGCCTTCGGGATGGCGCCAGCGCACCAGGGCCTCGGCCCCGACCACGCACCCGCGCTCGGCATCGACTCGCGGCTGGTAGCAGACGTACAACTCGTCGCGTTCCAAGGCATGCCGCAGACCCTGCTCGATCTCCAAGCGTTCGACCAGGGATGCATTCATCTGTTTGGAATAATAGCGATAGGTATTCCGGCCGAAGCCCTTTGCGTCGTACATCGCGATGTCCGCATTGCGCACCAGGCTGCGCTCATCTTCGCCGTCTTGGGGGAACAAGCTGATCCCGATGCTGCATTCGATATAGAACTCGTGCTCGCCAATCCAACACGGGCTGGAGAAGGTTTCTCGAATCGCCTTGCATACCGGCAAGCAATCCTCCGCGCGATTCAAGCCCTTCAGAATCGCCATGAACTCATCGCCGCCCATCCGTCCGACCACATCGCCCTTAGGCATGCATTGCGATAACCGGGTTGCCACCACTCTGAGCAGTTGATCGCCGACATCGTGACCCAAGGTATCGTTGACATCCTTGAAGCGGTCCAGGTCCAGGAACAACACGGCGACCATGCTGTGATTGATGCGCGCCTCCCACATGGCTTGGCTGAGGCTCTCATGCAAGGATAGCCTATTCGGCAATTGCGTCAGCGGGTCGTGGCCGGCTTGGTACTGCAGGCGCTGCTCGAATTCGCTGCGCTCGGTCACATCCTGGCACACGATGGCCGCACCGACGGTACGGCCCCGCTCATCTTTCAAGGCCGACAGCGAGATCTCGGTGACGTATTCCTTGTCGTGATTCTTCATCAGGCACTTGCCATCCAGATAAGCCTGCGCAATCTCGCCCTTGAGCAAGCGCTTCAGTTCTGCCTGCAAAAGTTCGACCTGATCGGCATCGTGCAATATCAGGACTTCTTGCAGCGGTTTGCCCATGGCCTCGGCATTACGCCGGCCAGTCATCCGCTCCCCCATCGGGTTGAGGAACTCGACCTTACCGGCCCGATCAACCGCCAACACGGCATCGCCGATAGCATGCAGCGTGGTACGCAAGCGTTCCTTTTCACGATACAGCTGCCGCTCGCTTTCATGGACTTGGGAATACGGCGCCTGCACCGCCTCAATGAAGACCGCGCGATAGATCAACAGATACGCCACGACCTTGTAGAGATGGCCAAGCAGATTGAAGGCATCGGTCACTTGGGAATACAAGGTGAAACACAATTCCGACAATGCAATCACCACGACCGCAGCCAACAGGCTCGGCAAATGCAAGCGGTACTTGAGCTTGCCCAGGCCGTAAATGCCGACGGCCGTCGCCACGCTCAAACCGACCAACAAATATTCCGCACCGACCTTGAATGGGGTCAGCCCCTGGCCAGGAACAAAGGTGTGAGGAAACCAATCGTCGTGATACAAGCCCAGCCAATAGGCCAGCCCGATCCAAACCAGGCTGGTGCCCAGTATGGCGAAACGCGCCCAAGGATAAGTAAAGGGGCGCCACGGCATCAGCACGGCTGTCAACAGGGCAAGGGCCGCGGTATATCGTGCCAGCAGCCAAAAATTGATCGCTTTTTCCGGGCCTGCCTCCGTCACGAAATCAGGCATACCCTTGTAAGACATGGCATGGGCGAAATCGAGCAAGGCGACGGCGAGAAAGCCGCAACTGAGGACGATGAGGTTACGCGGTCGGCCGGGGTCATGCGCATGCCAGCCTATGCCGAACACCAAGGCCGCCACCGCGATGGCGATGACCTCCAGAAAACTGTGCAGAGGCAAATAGGCCGCCAAGCCCTGGAAAGCGTGGGCCTGCTCGGGTGGATAGCGCCAAACGATCAAAAACAACGCGGTCAAAAACAAAACCAAGCCGAGCAACCAGGGGTGCTGAGCCCGATACTGACCCGATCCTGGGTAGCGCCTCGATTGGACCCAGGCCGATGAATTGGACGCCGATTGATCCACGCTGTAATTCATACCCGCATGACCATCCCTCTATCGCGATCCCATAGCCTAACCGATTCGCCTATTCGTATTGGCATTCCAGCCCGGCGATGGCTGCGGTCTTCTGCCGCCACTGCGACATTCGCACGACTCGCCCCTGAATTCAGCGCTGACCCTTAAGCGTAAGTATCCGCCGCTACCGGCGAAGATGAAATACCGGCTTGAGTATAGGCCGCGATGGCCTTTTGGCCATATCGATCCGGCGGCTGTTGGGCCGCCCGGATCGCTTGCTCGACAGGGCTCGTCGTTGCGGATGCTTCCTTTTTCTTCTGGCTCAGCTCGGCACGTGCCTGGGCCTCCAATTGGCTGGCGCCCGCCGCAACGGCACGATCTTGCGAAGAGGGGTCGGACGGGGCTAGGGCCGCAGCGCGAATCCGCTGCGCCTTGGCGACAGTTTGCTCGGGCGTGGCGGCGGCCGAAACGCTGATCTGCACCTCGCCAGCGACCGCATACTGCCGGCCATCCGGCCCACGCACGGTCTGAAAGCTGGCGCCGCCAGTGGACAATCCGGCCGCCGCGCTCAAATGGGCCTGCTCATGCGCCCTTACCTTTTGATCGATCTGCTTGAGCCGCTGTACCTCGCGCTGGACTTCCGGGCTGGCCTGATTTGGATCGGCCTGGCCGGACTGATCCGGCCCCACCCGCTTTGCCGCGGGCGAGAAATAATCCGCCGAACCAGACCCAACCGCCCCTATCCTCATGTGCCGTACCCCTGTTGCCGCTGGGTCGATTATAGTCAGACAAGCCGGTCCTGCCTTTACATTTACCAGCGCGATCAATATCCTGGCCGTCTTTTCTGGACGCAGTCCAAGCCATGCCTATCACCATCAAATCCGCCGAAGAAATCGAAAAAATGCGCGTCGCCGGCCGGCTGGCCTCCGAGGTGCTCGACTACATCACGCCCTTGGTCCAAGCCGGCGTCACCACCGACGAGCTGGACAAGCTCTGCCACGACTATATGGTCGACGTGCAAGGCTGCGTGCCCGCCCCGCTGAACTATGCGCCGCCCGGCCACCAGCCCTACCCCAAGTCGATCTGCGCCTCGGTCAACCATCAGGTCTGCCACGGCGTGCCTGGCGGCAAAAAGCTGCGTGCGGGCGACATCGTCAATCTCGACATCACCACGATCAAGGACGGCTGGCATGGCGACACCTCGCGCATGTTCACGGTCGGAGCGCCGAGCATCCTGGCCAAGCGCCTGATCGACGGTACCTACGACTGCATGTGGAAAGGCATCGAACGGGTCAAACCCGGTGCCCACCTGGGCGACATCGGCCACGCCATCCAGCAGCATGCCGAGGCCAATGGCTTCTCGGTGGTGCGCGAGTTCTGCGGCCACGGCATCGGCAGCCAGTTCCACGAAGAACCGCAGGTGTTGCATTACGGCAAGCCGGGCACCGGCGTCGTGCTGCAGGCCGGCATGATTTTCACCATCGAACCGATGATCAACGCCGGCCGGCGCGACATCCGCATGCTGGGCGACGGCTGGACCGTGGTGACCAAGGACCACAGCCTGTCGGCGCAGTGGGAACACACCGTACTGGTCACCGAGACCGGCTACGAGGTGCTCACCGTCTCGGCCGGCAGCCCGCCGCCGCCCGCCTTCATCCGGCTATGACCGCCGGCCCCGAGCGCATCGCGCATTGGCGTGCGCAATTGCACGCCGCACGCGACATGCTCGGGCAACTCTTCCTGGCCAGTCCGCGCCCAACCGCCTACCTGGCCAAGCACAGCCAGACTGTCGACCGGCTGTTGCAAGACATCTGGCAAAGCCAAGACCTCCCGCACGCCGCCGCCCTGGTCGCGGTCGGCGGTTATGGCCGCGGCGAGATGTACCCGCAATCGGATGTCGACGTATTGATCCTGACCGGCGACGGCCTGGCCGAGACCGAGCATGGCCGATTCGAACCGCTCATCGCCCTGCTCTGGGACGTCGGCCTGCCGATCGGCCATAGCGTGCGGCGCCTGTCCGAGTGCCTGGACGAGGCCCAGAAGGACATCACCATCCAGACCAATCTGCTGGAGGCACGCTGGCTCGCCGGCGATAAGCGATTGTTCGGCGAATTCCAGCGTGCCTTTCAAGCACAACTCGATCCGCTGGCCTTCTTCGAAGCCAAACTGCTTGAGCAAAGCAACCGCCACGGCCGCTTTGCCGACCGCGCCATGCTGCTGGAACCCAATTTGAAGGAAAGCCCGGGCGGCCTGCGCGACCTGCAAACCGTGCAGTGGGTTGCGCAAGCGATGGGGCTGCCCTCGCAGATCACCGCGCTGGCTCAGACCGGGTTATTGGAGGCAAACGAAGCGCGCCGCTTGAATGCCGCCGTGCGACTGATCAGCGAGCTGCGCATTCGACTGCACCTTGCCGCGAAACGGCGCGAGGACCGCTTGCTGTTCGAATTTCAGGAATCGCTCGCGCAGCAGCTCGGTTTGACCGGCCAAGGCCCCCGCCGCGCTTCGGAGTTGCTGATGCAACGCTATTACCAGGCCGCGCGCGAGATCGGTTTTGCCAATGAACTGTTGCTCGGCATCCTGCGCCAACGCCTGCATGTCCTGGCCAAAACCAGCCAGGTTGAAGACGCACCGAATTTCCTGCGCCGCGACAACCTGCTCGACCTGGCCGATGAAACGCTCTACGAGCGCGAGCCGCATGCGATCTTCCAGACCATTCTCACCCTGCAACGCCACCCCGAACTAAAAGGCTTGGCCCCCAACGCCTACCGCTCGCTATGGCGCGCGAGCCGAAACATCGATGCCGCCTTCCGCCGCGACCCGGCCAATCATGCTGCTTTTCTCGCAATCTTCCGCGAGCCGCGCGGCGTAACTCTGGCCATACGCCTGTTGCATCGGCTCGGCCTGCTCGGCCGCTACCTGCCCGCCTTCGGCCGCATCACCGGCCAGTTGCAGCACGACCTGGTGCATATCTATCCGGTCGACGAACATACCCTGATGGTGCTGCGCAATCTGCGCCGTCTCGCCTTGCCCGAGCTGGCCCATGAATTCCCACTCGCACACCGGCTGATGCGCGAGTTCAACCGGCCCGAGCTGCTCTATTTCGCCGCGCTGTTCCACGACATCGCGAAAGGCCGCGGCGGCGACCATTCGACCCTGGGCCGCATCGATGCCCGTCGCTTTTGTATCGGCCATGGCCTAGCCAAACAAGAAGCCGACCTCGTTGCCTGGCTGGTGCAAGAACACCTCGCGCTATCGCGTACCGCACAAAAAGAGGATTTGAGCGACCCCGATGTGATCACCGCCTTCGCCCACCATTGCGGCAGCGTCGAACGGCTAACCGCCTTGTATCTGTTGACCATGGCCGATATCCGGGCGACCAATCCCAAGATTTGGAATGCCTGGAAGGAAAAGCTGTTGCGCGAACTGTACCTGGCCAGCCGGCGCGTGCTGGAAGGCGGTTCGCCGGTGCAGGACGACATCGAAACGCGCAAGCAGCAGGCACGCGCGGCCTTGCAGCTCTACGGCTACGAAGCGGGGGTGGAGCAAGTATTGTGGGCCAAGCTCGACGACGTGTATTTCCTGCGTCACGAGGCGCAAGAGATCGCTTGGCAGACTCGCCGCCTACTGCCCCTGCTCAAGCAGGACGCCCCCATCGTGCGTGCGCGGCTGGCGCCGATCGGCGAAGGGGCCGAGGTCTTGGTCTATGCCCGAGACGAGCCTGGCCTGTTTGCTCGAATCTGCGGCTTCTTCGCGGCCATGCAATACACCGTACTGGAGGCGCGCATCCACACCACACGCGATGGCCGCGCGCTGGATAGCTTCCTGGTCATGGACGAAGCGAACCGCGCGATTCCCTATCGCGATGTGCTGAGCTATATCGAGTACGAATTAGCGGCGGCGCTGAAGGACAAGAAGCCACTCGATGCGCTGACTGGCATTCGGCTGTCGCGCCAACTCAAGTCCTTCCCGATCGAACCGGAGATCGTGCTGGTACCGAGCGACAACGGCACCGGCTATGTCCTGTCGTTCACCGCCGGCGACCGGCCCGGCCTGCTCTACGATGTCGCGCGCATCCTGGCGCAAGCCAAGCTCGACCTCAGCTCCGCCAAGATCAACACCCTGGGCGGGCGGGCGGAAGATGTCTTCGTTGTGAATAACGAGGACTTGGCGCAAGCCAGCACGCGCCTCACCCTGGAACAGGCCCTATTGGGCACCCTCAAGCTTGCCTGAGGCTGCTGGCTCCGGCAGGCCCTGCTCCAAACGATACAACCACGCCAGCAATTCGGCCACGGCCACGTACAAGACCGGCGGGATGCGCTCGTCCAGGTCCACCTGCATCAATAGGCTGACCAGCTCCGGCGACTCGTGCACATAGACCCCCGCCGCTTTCGCGCGGCGGATGATCTCCTCGGCCAGCAGGCCGCGGCCCTTGGCAACGACGCGCGGTGCGCCGTCCTCGACCTCGTAGGTCAGGGCGACGGCTTGCAGCGGCTTATGACCGGCTTCAGCCATTCGGCGCCTCGGTCACTTCCAGTGCCACCCCCAATACCGCGAGCCCGGCGGCATCCAAGCGCCCGGTCAATTGCGGCAGCGCGCCGCGCAATTCGGTCAAGGTCACCTCGCTGTCGGTTGCCAGCCTGAGCTTGAGACCTTGCGGAGCCAGGTCGATCTCGGCGGCCACCCCCCCGAGTCGAGGCAGATGCAAGCGCAATTGGGTGCGCCACGGCGCCTCTTCCTCCTGCTCGCCCCGGCCGTTACCGTTACCTTTGCGCTCTTCGACTTGCCATTCCATCGATTGGCCAGGCCAAGCCAGGCCCTGCCAAATGAAGGGCTGGCCTTCCAGCATTTGCAATTGGCGGCCGGCCAGACGGGCAACGTCTTCGTGCATGCCGCCCAGTTCCTGGACTTGCGCGCCTTGTGCCGCCGCGACCGTATGCGTGAGGCCGGCCTGCGGCTGACGCTGCACCTCGGCCAGGCCCTGCTGGCCGCTGGCCCAGCGTTGCAGGTTCGCCTCGTAAAACATGCCGCTCTCTGTCACCGCCTGTTTCAGCGGCGCCATCCAGGCCTGCGCCTGATCGGCCGCTTGTTCCAGCAGTGGCGGCGCGATCAAGCGCGTGCCGGTCAACAACGGATTGCTCGCGCTTGCCGTCGACGCCCCTGCAGCGGGCAAGGGCGTATTGGCACCGGGCGTCGTCAAGATGACTTCGGGTACAGGCCGGCCGAGGCTTGGCGCGACACTTGCCGTACTTAGGTTCTGCGCCGCGGTTGGCGTGGCGGGGGCGGCCACATTGCCGCCGACTGGCGTGGCGGTGACAACTTGCGGTTTCGCCCCGCCCGCTTGTGCCACGGGCGCCGTCTGCGCTGCCGTGCCTGGCTGCGGGGCTGCCTTCGCCAGCGGCACGGGCGGCATTACCGTCGGCAGCGGCGAAATGGTATTGGTCCGCGCAGTATTCGCAAGCAAGGCATTTGCGGCAGGATTGGTGGTCGGCCCAGGGCTACTGGCGAGCTTGGCCTGCGCCGCCAGCTCAGCCGGGTTCGTCGGCAACGACGTAACGGTTTGCTGTGTCGCGGTCGCTGGCAGCGCGGCCTGCTTGACGGCCCACGCTGCCAAGGTGGCGATCTTGCTAGCCGACTCGCTCACCCGTACAGGCGGCTGGGACGTGGTGCTGGCGCCGCCTTCGCTCGGCCGTTCCGGCGTCGAAGCCGTCAACAGGAAGGTCGCCCGCGGTTGCGCCTTCAGATAGGTCAGGTTCAACGTATCGCCCTGCCGGGTCGTCTGCGGCAAGGCCATATCGAGCACCTGATCGTCGACCTGCACGATAAAACGGCCGCTCGGCATTGCCGCCAACACCTGGGCCTGATAGGTCTTGCCGGCTTCGAAGTTCGGCGGTGGCAGGGGCTTGCCCGGCTGCAGCAGCGCCGAACCCTGGTTCTTCAACCACTGCAGGACGGCCGTCGGCAGCAGATTGATATTCATCGCGACGGATGGTTCAAGGCGACGATCAACTCGGCCTCGCCGCGCGAGATGCCGCAATGTTCGGACAAATCACCGGCCGAGACGCCTTGCCGTGCCAATTGGGTGGCCTTGGCGTAGGGTGACAAAGCGGCGGTCTCCTTGGCCTCGGCCTCTTTGCTCTTCTCGGCCAGTTGCTGCTCCAGCAAATCGACTCGGGCATGCAGCCGCGCCAACTCACCGCGTATAGCCGCCATATCGCCATCGAAAGCAGGCTCCTGTTTGACCACCAAGGTGCCGACCGGCTTACGCCGATACTTCGCAAACAGCAGCCACTCGAGCAGATAGATCGCCGTCGCCAGCACGGCGGCGACCAGCAGCTCTTCGAGGTTGATCGAGACAGCGGGTAAATCGGGTAAGGTCACGGCAACATAATCTTCAAACGAATGAAGGGATTGTCTCGCAAAAAACGGGCTTGTCGATACGCGGCAAGACCCCGATGGGGCAACACCGACTTATGGATCTGAGCTAAAACCACCGAATAGAACCGAATATCCCCATCGATTTGGCGCATAAGGCCGCCGCTCACGGCAGCCAGGCCTTCAACCAGACATCCAGATGGTCTTGCAGCATCCAGTTCGCATCGACATGGTGCTTGAGCGCGTCACCCTTGTTGGCCAGCGCATCCATATCGTCGACATGGCTACGAATGGCGTGGACCCAATCCTCCGTGTGGCTGCTCACGCGCTCGATAGGCAAAATGCTTCCGTAGGCGGCGACCTCGCTGCAAATCACCGGGTAGCCCATGAGGCCATATTCCAACAAGCGCGTGTGTCCCTTGGCACAATTCTGCGGCGTATCCTTGAGCGGCGCCACGGCCAGGTCGAGGTTCAGGCTCGCCAGCTTGGCTGGATAATCGTCCGTATCGACCGATTGGTGATGTTCCTTCACATAAGGTCGCAGCGATTCAGGACAGCTTCCAAGGAAGACCCAGTCCACCTCCTGTGCCATCGCCTCGATCACCCCGGCGATCTCGGCCAGGTCATCTTCGTCGGCCGCGGTACCGACCCAACCCACACGCGGCTTATCCGACTGCCGCCGCATCGGCGCCGGAAGGTTGGCCCAGCGTGCCCGCTCCAGATAATCAGGCACGACCACGACTTCCTGGGCGCAACCGGCGTAGGTCTCGGCCAGATACTCGGTCGGCACCACCAAGCGGTTGCACAGGCCGGCCGCCTTGAGAAAGGCATGTTTTTCAGGGCCGCCCGTCTGCCAATCGGCAAGCAGTTCATCGAATTGGAAGACACGGAAAGCCTTGGCGTGGCGTGCGCAATACTCCAGGTACTGCACCTGCCCCGGCTCGATTTGGCGATGGAAGACGATGACGCCAGGATCGAAGCGGAAGAGTTTGGGCATAGACAGATGGCTCTGGGTTTCCCAGCCCATCACATTGCCCGCACGATTCAGGGCGCGCATGGGTGCGACGGCACGGCCTTCCCTCTGTTCCAGGCGAGCCGACGGGTAGACCAGGACACGCGGGCGCGGGCGCCACTCCGGGTCGAGCGACAACATGGGCATCAGCTCGATCTGGTATTCCCGGCTGGACAAGCTCAGATTGCGGTTGAAGGCCGGGTCGAATGCGATCTCGCGCTGCCACTTGTCATACATGGCCCCCTTCTCGGTCAAGCGCCTGAGCTGCTTGGCCTCGTTGACTGTCGTATCCACGTTCGCCGTTTGGCTGACCGAGCCTTCGTGTAGCAGCACGGCGTAGGGCGTCCAGACCACGCGGTAGCCCTTGGCGCGAAGCTTGAGGCACAGATCGATATCGTTGTAATCCACCTTGAAGACGATTTCGTCGAGTCCCTGCACCTCGTCGTATAGGGACTTGCGTACTAGCATGCAGGCCGCAGTCACGGCGGACAGGTTCTGCGGCAAGTGCAGGCGGCCAAAGTAACCCGGGGCATCCTCCTCGCTGTCGATAAATTGGTGCTCGGCCGGGCTGTCCTGCATGCCGAGTACCACGCCCGCATGCTGGATCCTGCCGTTCGGGAATATCAGCTTAGCGCCGACGGCGCCAACATCGGGCCGCTGCGCATAAGACAACATCTCGTCCAGCCAATCGGCCTGCAATACCGCCGTATCGTTGTTGAGCAGCAGCAGGTATTCGCCCCTTGCCTCGCGCGCCGCCAAGTTATTCATGGCCGAGAAATTGAACGGGTGCGGATAGTCCAGCACCCGCAGCCTATCCAGCTTGGCCTGCCGAAACTGATCGAGCAGCGCCACGACGTCAGCCTCATCGCTGCCGTTGTCGACGATGATGATCTCGTATCGTTGATAGGCCGTGGTCTGCACCACCGTATCGATACAGCGCCGCAGCATGGTCAGCTGATTCTTAGTCGGAATGACGATGGAAACCAGCGGTTGCCGCTCATGCAAATAGCGCAGCTGGTAGGTGCCAGGCAGACGGCCGGGCCTGAGCTCTGCCTTGAGGCCGCAACGCGCCAAGTGTTCCTCGACCGCCTGCTGACGCGCGGTCGTTAGCTCATCCAGACCGCGTGTGCAATGGCCGCCCCCGGCAAACCGGTGATAGAGCACATCGGCCACGTGGCCGATACCCGCATCGCCGGCCGATTCATAGACGCGCAATTGCAGGTCGTAGTATTCGACGCCCTCCATCTCTGGCCTGAAACCACCCAACTGCCGATGCAGCTCGCGTTTGAGCATGAACAGGCCACCCATGGCGAACGAGGCCGAGCGCAGCATGTCCAGATCGAAATCGGGTTTGAAGAAAGGGGTCGAGCGATTGCCTGTGTCATCCAGGCTGTCCTCGTCGGTATAGAGCGCCGACCATTCCGGATGGCGGTCGATCTTGTCGGCCAGGGCGAAGAGCCCATGCGGCGCGATCCTGTCGCCCGCTTCCACCATGCCGACCCAATCCGCCTCGACCTCCTGCAGGGCCTTGTTGACCGCCTGCAACGGCCTTTCGTCCGCCAATTGCACCCAGCGAATGATCTCCAGCCCGGCAAAAGACTCTGGCTCCGGCATGTTTGCCACGACCGTAAGCCGCCAGCGCTTGTAGAACTGATTCGCGATGGCCTCGATGGTATTCACCAGCCATTCGCCATTCTCCTCCGGCAGGATGACGGCGAGGTGGAACAAAGGCGGCGAGGCCAAGGCGGCGATCCGCTCGGCGATCCATAACACATCCCTATCCTGGTAGGCGTGCGCGGATTGCCATAGTTGATATAAGTCGATCGGCTGCCCCTGGGCGGGCTGGAGCCTCACCGGCTCGGACCGAGCCGGTGAGGCCTCGGCGGGGCGATCCTGGTTCTCCACCGGCACTTCCGCCGTGCTTAACGAGAGCAGATACTCGTAACACTGCGCATAGCGGTGGCCCTGCTTCTGCAGCGAATACGCCTCCTCGACCTCGTGCTGGGCAGCAAGTGCGATCGCCTGGCGCTTTTCCGGGTTATCGACCAGCTCGCATACCGCGGAGAACCAGGCATCGGCGCTGTTGTCCACCTTGAGGCCGGTCTCGCCATGCCGGATGCAGGCATAGGGCTCCTTGTCGGAATAGACCCCGGCGATACCAGCCGCCGAATATTCCAGCCACTTGATGTTGCTCTTGCAGCGGTTGAACTTACTGTCATCCTTCAGCGGCACGAGCGCGATGTCGAGTTCGAATTTCAGCAAATACTTGGCGTAGATGAGGTAATCGGAAATGAACTCGATCTGCGCCACAGCGGGGTGACCCTGCCAACGACCCGGCACCACGCCGATGAAGACGAACAGCAAGCGGCTGGGATATTTCTTCAACAGCCGCTCGATGACCTCGTCCAGCATCGCGTAATCGCCCTTGTGGGTCGGCGTGCCTGCCAAGGCGATGCGGACGGGTTCCGCCCTTGTCTGCACCGGCGCGTGGAACAGCTCTGCATCGACCAGATTGGGCAATACCGCGACCTGTTTGGGCTTGCAGCTCTGCTGCAGCTCCTGGCCCAATGCGGGCGTGGACACGATGACTGCATCCACCCGGTCGACGACCGAGCGGATATAGGCCTGATTGGGCTGGATGCTGTCGTAATGGGGGTTGTCCAGTGGCAGATCGTATACCAGCTCGTCCAGCTCGAACACGACGGGGCGGCCGGAGTTCAGGATGGTCTCGATGGCGCCCTTGTTCGTCTTGTTCACGTAGTAGCGCTGCAGCACCACGAGGTCCGCGCTCTTGAGCATATTCAGGTCGCTGACATGACCACCGGAGATGGGGTGGGTCGCCCATACCAGCTCGAAGTCGGCGGCCAGATACTCGAATGGCCTGAGCAAGCGTATTTGCGCACAGGCCCAAGGCGATTCCTCGCCGGAATACACCACTACGCGGGGACGCCGTTTGAGCGGTTTCCCATCCAACTCCGGCCGGTGTTTAGAAAGCAAGTCCCGCGCCTCGGCATTGCCCGGATTGGCGGCCAGTACTTCATAGAGCAGCGCAATCGCATTACCGGGGTGATCCAGGTAATTTGGCTCCGGCACGTATTCCAGAGCAGCCTTGGCCGCTCCGACGAGTACATTTTCACGATGTGGCGCGATGGCCTGGCGCATCAGGGGCATGGCCGAATCGCCACCGAGCTTTCTGGCAACGGTAATCAATGGCTCGCCCATCAGCCATCTGAACTGATGGGCCTTGGCCAGCCAACGGATAGGCATGGACCAGGCATCGGACTGGAAGATCAGATCGTAGAAATGCAGATGATCATAGGCCGACAAATCATCGGCGATCAGTCGCTCTGTCTCGGCACGTCCATGCTTACGGTAGTGAGCCAGCTGCTCGTGAATATAGTAGGCCTGGCCTTGGGATAGAAAACACATCCAAAGGTACCAGTCGCCAACATGGTAGAGATAGGCTGGGGTGATACCGCCAATGGCATCGCAAACTTCACGACGAAAAAGGCAGGCGGAATTGGTGATCCAATTGTGAGCCAACAGCACGGCGGAGTCGTCGTACACACCGCTGGCATCATGGGGAACGAAGATCGGCATCTCGTTGCCATGGGCCGGATGGCCTGGGATGTCCACGAAAATGCGCCAGACAACATAGGCGAAGCTGCACTCTGGATGCGCTTCCAGCGCCGATACGGTCTTTTCCAGGAAGGCCGGTGACCAATAATCGTCGGACGATAGGATCACCACGTATTCGCCACCGCCCATCGCATATGCCTTGGCCAAGCTGGCACGCAGGCCGATATTGCTTTCATTGCGGACGTAGCGGAAGCGCTTGTCCCGCTCCAGCCAAGGCTTCACGACTTCCTGCGTGTTGTCTTCCGAGGCGTTGTCGATAATGAGCGCATCGAAGTCGCCATAGGTCTGGGCATGGACCGCGGCCAGGCATTGGTCGAGGAAGCGGCCGTAGTTGTAGGTGGGGATGATGATGCTGACCTTGGCCTTCACAACGGGGTCGGTTTTGTTAGCCATCTTGTCTTCGCAGTTTGGTTTGTCGTACGTGCCACATCGGATCAGAGCGGATTATCGTTCCATTTCTCGTTGGGGATGGCATATATCAGCGCCCCGGTCCCGCACCAAGCGTGCAAACGCATCAGGAATCGGTAATTCGGCAACAAGTCCATCAGGTATGCCGGAGTCCGCCACAACCCGTCGCGGTTATGGTACACAGTCACCGCCAAGATCGGCCGCTGCCGCCGCAGCGTCTCGGCCCCGCCCTTCAGTGCATCGAGTTCGCTGCCTTCCAGGTGAATCTTCCCGAAGGTCAAGGGAAAATCCAGGTCATCCAGGCGGCACGCCCTCACCTCGTCATCCGCGGCCGGCATCAGCCGGGAGGCCAGGCCCATACCATGCGCGAAGGGACGGTTGCCTGCTTCCGCCGCCAGGGCGCACTCCTCCACCCTGATCCGGTTTGCCACCTCGTTCGGCATGGCGGCAATCGTTTCGCGCAAATGCGCCGCATTATCCCGATCCGACTCGACCGCCAGAATGCGATCGAACTGGCCGCCGACCCATTGCAGCCAACGGCCAAGCACCTCGCCATGGTAGGCCCCGGCATCGAGGAAGGACTCCTTGTCGCCCATTGCCCGCAACACGGGCTCGATAAAATAGCGGTCGTCTATGCGTACCGGCGCTTGGTCGAAACGCCATTCCTGCCTGGCGACGCGCCAAGCCATGAATTGCAGATGGGCAGCGCGGGATTCGTCGTCGTCCCAGCGTTCGAGCACCTTCTCGATCTCGCCCCTATCCGGTTCCAACAGGGCGCCGGCAAACCAGCCGTTGCCCATGGGCAAACGGTCGGCATAGGCCTCCAGCACATCGTAGACCGGCTGCACGTGCTGCCAGCCTGTCTGGGCCAGGAAATCGTGGATAGGGTCATAGGACGCGGTGACGATGCAGACAGCGATCAAATGGCTTGCCTTGTCGGCCGAGGGCACCGCATCCGGTGTCAGGACGGGGATATGTCCCGCCAACAGGCCAGACTCGGGCGGCGTGCGGTCAACGGCATAGGCCACATCGATCCCCAAGCTGTCGAACAAGTCGGCGGCCATCCTGCCCAGCTTGCCGGCCCCATACAACACCAGAGGTCGATCGACCGCGCAGGGGCCGAGCGATTGCGTCGACAAGGTCGACAAGCGCCGCAGCAATGCCTTGGCCGCATCCCTATCCGGCAATGGCTGTTCGCTCATGCACTCGCCTCCAGGCGCTCGGCCCAGCGGGCCAGGCGTTTGTCCGACGGAAAACAATCCCGGAAATGAAACGCCGAGCTCTTCGTCTTTTCATATAGGAAATGCGGGCCACGTGGCATCGGGGTTGTGTTTTCATCATCGGTGAATCGCCATGCCTCATCGCCTTGGCAAGCCCTGAACCAGTCCGCCGGCGTCTCGCCGAAGATCGGCCGGAAGTCGAACGGCCGTCTAGCTTCCTGCACCACCGCGCGGTAGTGTTCCATCAAGCCATCAGCCGTGCGGCCGACGGCGAACCGCTCGCGCACCTCACGCGCCGCATTTTCCGACAAGCGCTTCTTCTCATCGGGATGCGCGGCCAGCCAATCCAGGGCATCGGCGAAGGACAGCGGGTCATCGACGATCAGGCCAGTCTCGCCATGGCGAATCAGCACCCGTTCCGCCGGGTTGGCCAACACCACCGGCACCACGCCCATGGCCATGGCCTCAAGCAAGGCGTTTTCCGTCGTACCGTAATGCAGCGGATTCAACAAATAGACCAGCACGTCGAAACCGGCGAGCTGCGCCGGCACATCCTGGCAATAGCCCCGCAGGTCAAGGCGATCGGCAATCCCGCGCACCCGTGCCTCGGCCAGGAGCGATTCTCCGGTCGTCGGGTCGCCGACCAAAGCCAACTTGAAATCGGGCATGCGCACCACAGCCAGGAAATCAAGCAACCGTGGGTGCAGCTTTGCATAGTTCAGCGTGCCCACATAGCCGAAACGCAATACGCCGCCCTCGGCACGCTCAGGCGGCGGAGGCATATCGTCGAAACCGCCCGAGCTGAATACCGCCCCTATCCGCTCGCGCGCGCTCGCATCCAGCGCGGCCAGGCGGGGATGCTCCCAGGAACAGGGCGAGGTGAACAGGAAGCGGTGGGGCGCGGTGAGAAAAGCCACCGGGATTTCAGGCGGATGCAGGCCGGAGACATGGCTCCAGACCAGCAAGCGCATGGCCGGCAACTCGCCAGAGCCAAGCCAGGCCGCCACGATGGGATGGTGCCACCACTCCAGTTGCACAATATCGGCCGTCGCAATTGCCTCGGTCAGTTCATCCTGGCTGGGGCAGATCAAGAGCCGGCCGCCAGCGGCTTGAATGTACTCGACGAACTGGGATTTTTCCGGGACTTCCAAGCAGGCAATGATGTGCTGGATGCCATCCAGTCTGCGCCGCGATTCAGCCACCAAGCGCGACAACACCTTGCCGACGCCGCCTCCTAGATGAGCCGTGATGTGCAGCAATCTCATGAAGCCATGGGCGTTGCCATTTCCACAGCCCGCTTCAGGCTGAATCGATCATGCCCTTTAAGATTTGCCCGCACAGTGTCGACCAATCCGTAGTTCTCGGATTGCTCTCGCCACCAATCGTCGCCGGCCACGATCTCCTCGAAGTGTCGACGGCATTCGGCTGCCGCCTCTGCTTGGCCGAGCCCCTCGTAGGCACGCGCCAGGGCATGGTGTCCGAAAGCGTGCGTGGGATATTTGTTGACCACGTTCTCGAAATACCGCTTGGCAGTTTCGTAGTTGCCCGCCTTCAGGTTGTAGTTGTGCACGAAGTTCACCATCAGGTTGATCTGATAGGCGGCACGTTCGATTTCATCGGGGTCGACACCGGGTGCGCGAATGACGGATTTGGTGTTCACATGATCGAGGAAGTTGGTCTCCTCGATATAACCCTTGTCCACGCAGATTTCGTGCAGGCGGCTGCCGAAGATGGGCACGGCACAGAAGACATGCGCCCAATCGAAGCCGACATCCAGCAGGAGATCGAGGGTCTGCTGGCGATGCTCGTCCAATTCGCCGGGTAGCCCAAGCACGATAAAGACGTGGCTTTGCACCCCATGCGCACGCAGCATCTTCACTTTGTCCTTGACCATGATGGTCTTGAGCGGCTTCTTGATAATCTTGTTCAGCACATAATCCGAGCCGGACTCGACCGCCAGGGCGACCGTGGATACGCCGGCCTTGCTGAACAACTCTGCCACTTCGTCATCGATGGCATAGACGGCAACGCCATTGGGAAACTCGATGCGTACATTCATTTCGACCAGCGCCCGCAATACCGCCTTGGCGCGAGCCTTGTCGTAGAAGAAGTGGTCGTCCTCGATCAGCAGCACCGTCATGCCATACTCTTCCTTCATGCGCCGCACTTCCGAGGCCACGCGCTCCACGCTCATCGCGCGCACGTCATGACCATGCAAAGAGGGGTTGGAACAGAAGACACATTTGAACGGGCAGCCACGGGAGGTATGAATAGCCATCTCCCGTTTTTTCTCGCCGGTATAGCGTTTGTCTATGGAACGGGAATTGTAGTTGTCCAGGTTCAAAGCCCCATATTCCAGCATTGGGATGTCGTCCAGGTTCTGCACAAAGGTATGGCCTGGAATCTTGCCGGCCGTCACGCCCATGCGGGTAATCCATGAGGCATGCCGTTCGAGCAGCTCGGATCGATCCTCCGCATCAACCAAGTCGCACAAGGGGATTTCGCCTTCACCCTTGCAAATCGCATCCACCGCGGGACACATCTCCAGCACTTGCTGGTAGGCGGCGGAGGGCAAGCCGCCACCCGCCACGATCAGCGCATCGGGCGCGTTGTGTCGAACCACGCGCGCCACATCCCCGATGTAACGGAATGAAATGTTGAACAGGGCGGAAATACCGGCAATCGTGGGCCTGAACTCACGCACGCGCTCGGCGATCATGTCATCGAAGTGGCTCAATAATCCCTCGGTATCATTGGCTTCCACCGCCTGCCGCATCGGCAGATTGAGATCCATGATCTCGATCTCGACCGGCGTTGTGCAGTGCGCCTTCATGTAAGCCTGCAGCGACAATATCCCATAGGGAATCGTGAATGGCGGCATCACGCTCGATCGATTATTGCCGGGCAGATAGTCGTCGATGTTGAAGTAGGGTGGGATGATAAAAAGTATGCGCTCGGACACCTTACTTCTCCTTACACTGCCTCGCTAACGGAAGTCGCCTCTAACCGCTTCAGCAACATGGGCGCATAGGTATCGATATTGTCCGGCAGGCAATGGCTCAGCTGGCCGCAGGCAGCACAGGTCGGGTCTTCCTTGCGGCGGCCTTTCAAGTGCTCTATCCGGTGCTTCCGCATCGCCTCGCCGTTCCAGATCGCCTTCAGAGACTGCGTCCTGGCATCGCCGATATCCAGCTTGCGCGCCCAGTCCAGGAAGCATAGGCTGACCGAGCCGTCGGTATTCACTGCCATGGAATAGAAGATGTAGGGGCATACCTTCACCTCCTGGATGGCATTGCCATAGATGCCTTCGGTGATCTGGATGCCGGTGCGTTCCTCGACGTCGAAGGTGGGCCAGCAGGGCGCGAAGTTCTCGATGAACACCCGGTCGGCGATGTCGCCGAAGGTATCGAAGAATCGCTGGCGGTCTTCCTCGCTCAGGATGTCGCCCGGAATCTTGATGCAGATTTCGCAATCGCCCTTGCGCTCGTAGAGCTTGCGGATATTGTCGACGAACTTGTCGAAGTCCACGCGGGTTTTGGTGAATTCCCAATACTGCTGGCTTGACATGCCGTCGACGGAGATATTGATGCGGTCGATGCCGGCATCGAGGATGGGGCTGACCTTGTCCGGCGTCAGCAGATAGCCGTTGGTGGTGGTGTCGATATATTGCACATGGCCGCTATCCTTGGCATAGCGCACCATATCGGCAAAACGGGTATGCAGCAGGGGCTCGCCTTCCTTGTACAGGCGCAGCACCTTGAGCGGCTGATCGAACTCGCCCAGATCGTCGATCACCTTTTTGTACACCTCGAAATCCAGCCGGCCCTGCCAGCGGCCAGTCGACTTGATCAGGTCATGGTCACCGGTCGGACAGAAGGTGCATTTGAAGTTACAGGTATTCACCGGGTCGACAAACAAGACGAACGGCGTGGGCAGTGGGATCACCTCCTGCAAGGGCGTCCGGCCCTCCAGATTGATCCTCGGTTTGATATTAGCTTTCATGTTCGTCTCCTGGCTTTGCGGTCACTCAGACCATCGCTGGCAGAGGCGGCGATTCAGCATCCGCCCTTTTGGCTTTACGCACAAACTTGACTTGAACGCCAGCCTCGATCACGTGAGTGGAAGCACCGTTGCAATGGTTACACACTTTTACCCATTTCTTTTCCAGGAAGGCCGCCACTTGCCGGCGCACCTCCGCGGTTGAATTGGCCCTGATATCCACATAGTCCTCCGGATAATCCGGTATCTTGCCAATCAAGGTGCCATAGGCGCTACGACTGCACTTGAACATGCGTCCATTGAAAATATCGTTGGAGACGAAACAGCAGGTGTCATAGACCCGCTCCAACTCGGCCTGGGAGTAGCCTCTATCCTCGAAACCACCGAAATCGAACCACTGGAGGGTCTGGCTGTAACGATGGTGGATACCCAGTTCACGCAGCTTGCCAATGAACTTCTCCACATTGCGCTGGAACTTGACCGGGATATGACTGCCGTAGCCGCTGATCTCCACAATCACGCGCGGACTGGCCAAGAGCTCGAACACTCGTTTGCTCTTGGGGATAACGGTACCGTTGGTGATGACATGGATCACGCCCACCTTGGGCAAGGCCATGACGCCTTCGAGGATGGCCTCGATCTCGGGGTGCAGCAAGGATTCGCCGCCCACCAAGACGAGTTTGTTCACCATGTCCACCGCGGCGACAAGCTTGTTCAGATCCGACAGAATCTGCTCGGCGGATATGTCCATGTTGTCCGATGCCACATAGTGGTCGCGCAGGTGATTGCAACCCACGCAGGTCAGCGTGCATTTATTGGAGACCAGCACCCCGGCCGACGGCACCACCAGCTCGATAGGATTTCCCTCGTCGAGTCCATGCACAAAATGCTGGCGCACGTGGTTATCGAAGATGTCACAGCGATTGCGGGTGTCGCTCACCACGGGACAGATATGACAGGTCTCCAGATCGAATTCGAACTTGCCCGCCGCCTGCCGCGACGCGCATTCGCCATGCAGCAGGCGCGTGATGAAGCCGCGGTCGGTCACCACATGGGCATAGCCCATCGCTTCCATATCAGCGCGAATCCGTTCCGCCACGTTTTCGGCGAAGATGGTGACCACTACCACGCAATGCTTACGCTCGGCCTCGGACAAGCCACCGAAATCGGGCTTGCACACAGGCGTGCCATCGAGCGCCGCGCCAATGGTTTCCGCACGAATATCCCAGAAGAAAGCCACGGGAACACCGAACCAGGCCAAGGCGGCGCGCACCCGCCGCCCGATCTTGCCGGCCCCGTAAACGATGACCTGCCTGCCCTGCAGGGCCGACAAGTCAGGAATGGACGTTTGCTGTGACTTCATATCGTTTCAATCAAATCCATCCCCAAGGAACGGAAGCCATCGGGTGGGTCGTAGCTGAAGGAACGCGCCTCGGGCGACATAGTCGGCAACAGGGCGCGGTACAACTCGCCAGGGTCACGATCAATAGACTCCGCACAGTAGCGCATGGTTCGCCAAGTATGCGTGCCGACGATCTCAGGATCGAAGACCGTGGCCAAGGCCAGGAAACGCCTGGCCAGCTCATAGTTGCCTTCACGAAATACACCGTGACAGTAGCGCAAAGTGAGTTGCCCGATCCGCTTTACCGCCGCGTCATAAAACTGTTCCAAGTAAGGCCGGCCACGCCCCTGGTGAAACATCTCGGACAGCGTGGCGTGGTAATCCATCATGTGCCCGATCCCGCGGTTGCAGTGAGCCGTGGTGCTCTCACCATGCACCCGATAGATACCGACCGGTTCGCGCACATAGGCCACATCCCCGGCCAAAGCGCATTTGAACCACAGCAAACCATCCAGGTTGACTATATGCCGAAGGTCGACACCGCCAATCCGGTCCAGCACTGCGCGCCTCACCAACACCTGGCAAGGCAGGAAGGACATGAACATGAACACCTTGGCCTGGCGCTCACCGGGGATCAGGCAATCGGTGTTATAGAACGGTGTGATATGGCGCGGCTGGCCGCTTTCATCGGTTTCCAGGCGCTCACCCACGGCCATTCCCGCCTCGGGGTATTTCATCAAGATGGGGGCCAGACGTTCAGCGAATTCAGGCAGCAACTGGTCATCGCTGTGCAAAATGACAATGTATTCACCCCGTGCCTCCGCTATCGCCCGATTGGTGGCGACAGGCTGCCCCCTGTTCACCTCATGACGAATCAGCCGAATCCGCTGGCCATATCGTTCGGCCACGTCGATCGAATCGTCGGTGGAGGCGTCGTCGACCAGGACGATTTCTGTATTGGGCCAAGTCTGGACCAGCGCGCTATCCAGGCAGTCCTTCAGATAGCGGCCATTGTTGAAATTGGGAATACAGATGCTCACCAGAGGCTTGTTCATTTATCCGCCCCCGGGCTTCCGCGCACGCGACGCAGGCCCTCTTCCAGGCTTATGCGCGGCTGCCAGCCCGGCAGCACCTCGGCCGCTTCCCAGGGTCGGAACACCTCGCGCTGCCGGTAGGGCCGCTCGCCCCACGTCACCCGCACCGGGTGCGCCGGATCGACGGCATTGAAGGTATCCACCAATTCACGCAGAGACACCGCCTGCTCGGAAGGCAGGCGATAGACCTTCCTTTCTCCAGACTGGAACGCACACACCTGCTCACAAGCCATTGCGAAGCCTCGGCTCAGGTCGTCCACATGGACCAGATGGATGCGTTGTTCACCTTTCGACATAGGCAGTTTATCGGCCGTTTCGGCCGAAAACTTGAGCAGATTTATCAGCTTCTTTCTCGGGTCGTCTTCGCCATAGCTGTCATACAGGTGCAGTTCCAACAGACGCAGGCCGGCCACGTCCAGATAGTAGTCCGCCAAGATAGAAAAGGCCTGTTTGGTGGCGGCATAGAGATTGGTCGGACAATAACCCTCATCGCGGTAATGCTGCCAGGAGGTGCCGGCATAGACCATGGCGTTACAGCCGGCTTCGCGCATCGCATCGAGCAGGCGGGCGCCGTATTCGACATTGGCCCGCACCAGTGGCACAACGTCCTCCGGTTTGTGCTCGGCGACGTAGAGCGCGGCAAGATGCACGACGACATCGGGCGCGAATTCGCGCAGAGGCCCAGTAAACCCGGCGTTGTTTTCTTCGACCGTCCAGGTCGGCATGCCGTTCAGGCTCTTCGGCAAGGTCGCACCGGGCCGCAGCAGGCCGCCGACTACATGGCCCTGCCCGCGCAGGAGCGGCGCCAGGTGCGCGCCCAGAAACCCGTTCACGCCGGTAATCAGCACCCTCATCGCCTGCCCCCATAAACGAATGGGCTGGCAAAATCGGCCAGGGTCGGGTGTGCGCGGTCGCGTTCGGACAGGATCGGATTCTCCACTGCCCAGGCGATGCCAGCCGAGTTCCACAAGATGCCGGCGTCGTGCGCGGCCGAGTAGACGCTGGTCACCTTGTAGACCAAGGTAGCCGATTCGCCCAGCACGCAAAAACCATGGGCCAAACCGGGCGGGATGTAGAGCATATTGCCCGCTTCGGCCGACAGTTCGACCAGCTTGTGCCCGCCCTGGCTGGGCGATCCGACGCGCAGATCGAGCACGACATCCTGAACCTTGCCCGACACGCAGTAGACCAGCTTGGCGTGGTCATGTGGCGGCAATTGGAAATGCAGGCCGCGGATCACGCCCCGATGCGAAGTGGAGTAATACTCCTCGGCATAATCGGTGGCCAGACCGGCGGCGGCGAAGGCATCGCGATGAAAGACCTTCACGAAACGCCCACGCATATCTTCCTGCAAGCGCGGACGCAATTCGACGCAGCCGGGGATAGTAGTGTCGACCAACTCGAACAGGCCATCGCCAAGCGCACGAGTCCCGGCGCCCGGAACGGTCATTCGAAATTCACCCCGAAGAATTGTTCCAATTTCTGCGCAACGTAATCCAGTTGCACCTCGCCCAGGCCGGGATAGACGCCAAGCCAGAAGGTTTGGCTGGTGACCCGATCGGTATTGGCCAGTTCGCCCGCCACGCGGTATTGCCGCCCCGCGAAATAGGGCTGCCGGGTCAGGTTGCCGGCGAACAAGAGCCGCGTGCCGATGCGGTACTGGTCGAGATAGCGCAGCAGGTCGACCCGGTTCACGCCGGCCTCTTCGCGCAGGGTCAGCGGAAAGCCGAACCAGGAGGGTTCGGAGCCCGGCGTTGCCTCCGGCAGAATCAGAAACTCCGCCAAGCCGGACAGCCGCTCCTTCAGATAGGCGAAGTTGCGCCGTCTGGCCTCGACGAAACCTGGCAGCCGGTCCATCTGGGCTTGCCCCACCGCCGCCTGCATATCGGTCATCTTGAGGTTGTAGCCCAGATGGGAATAGACGTATTTGTGGTCGTAACCGTGCGGCAGGCTGCCGTGTGTCTGCGAATAGCGCCGGCCGCAGGTGTTGTCGCAACCGGGTTGGCACCAGCAATCCCGGCCCCAGTCGCGGATCGATTCCAGCGCGCGCGCCAGGGTATCGTCGTCGGTGAACACCGCCCCGCCCTCGCCCGTGGTGATGTGGTGCGCGGGATAAAAGCTCAGCGTGCCGATATGGCCGAAGGTGCCGACATGCCGGCCCTTGTAGGTCGAGCCCAGGGCATCGCAGCAATCTTCCATCAGCCACAGGCCGTGCTTGCGCGCCAGGGCCATGACCGCATCCAGGTCGAAGGGATTGCCCAGGGTGTGAGCCAGCACGATGGCGCGCGTGCGCGGCGAGACCGCCGCCTCGATCTTGGCCGGGTCGATGTTGTAGGTGGGAATGTCGATATCCACGAACACCGGGATCAGTCCATAGGACAGGATGGGATTGACCGTGGTCGGGAAGCCGGCGGCGACGGTGATCACCTCGTCGCCCGGCTTGAGCGCCCGCTCGCCCAGCAAGTGCGAGGTCAGCGCAGCAAAGGCGGTGAGATTGGCCGAGGAGCCCGAATTCACCGTACGGACATGACGGCGCCCCAGCCATTTTGCCAAGCGCTGCTCGAAAACATCGTTATAGCGGCCGGTGGTCAGCCAGCCATCGAGCGAGGCATCAACCAGTGCAGTCAGTTCAGGTGTACCGATCACCTTACCAGAAGGCGGCACCGGATCGGCACCGGGCCGGAAAGCGGGTGCCTGTTCGAACAGATCGCCATATGCCGCCACCTCGCGCAATACCCGCCGCCGGGCAATCCGCAGCATGGCCGCGCGATTCAGTTGGCCCATGACCTGCGCATCGAGCGGCCATGCGGCCACTCGGTTGATATCGACAGACAGTGGCACGGCATCCGGGCGTTGCTGCCAATCTTGGTCCGCCAGCGGCTCGCCGGCCGAACCCAGACGCAACGCACGCCCGGCATCGAGGCGCAACCACCAATCACCCGCCTTATCGCTCGCCACTTGGCCGACGGGGTTCACATCGCTTTGCGTCATGGCGCCAGATAGTCCTCGATATCCATTTCGCATTGGCGGCGCATATCTGCGCCGGACAGATAGGCCCGATGCCAGGCCACGATACGACCCAAAGCATGATCGAGCCGCCAACGCGGCTGCCAGCCCAAACGCTCGCGCGCCTTGCCGCTGTCCAAATGCAGCAGGCCGGCCTCGTGCGGGTTCTCTTTCCCGTCGCAGCGCCACGCCGCGCCCGCACCCCAATGGGCCGCCAATCGATTCAGCAACGTCTCAACCGGCAGCATATCCTCGTCGGCCGGACCGAAGTTCCAGGCCTCGGCCGCTTCACCGGTGGCAACGCGCTGGGCCAACAAAAGGTAGCCGTGCAAGGGCTCAAGAACATGCTGCCAAGGTCGCACGGCGGCAGGATAGCGTATCTGCAAGATCTCGCCCTTTTCCCAGGCCCTCAGGGCATCCGGCACCAAACGGTCGGCCGACCAATCGCCGCCACCGATCACGTTGCCCGCCCGCATGCTGGCCACGCCAACCCGATCATGCAGGAAGGAATCGCGCCAGGCCGAGGTGACGATCTCGGCACAGGCCTTGCTGGCCGAATAGGGGTCGCGCCCGCCCATGGCATCGTCCTCGCGATAGGCCTGACGCCGTTCCCGGTTGAGATAGCACTTGTCGCTAGTCACAACCAGCACCGCGCGCACGGAAGACACATCGCGCACAGCGTTCAGGACATTTGCCGTGCCCATCACATTGGCGGCGAGCGTGCCCAGCGGATCGCGATAGCCTTCGCGCACCAGGGATTGTGCAGCTAGATGGAAAACGATCTCGGGTTGCGCAGCCTGCAATGCCGCATGCAAGCCGGCAAGATCGCGAATGTCGCCGATACGGTGGTTCATGCCCTCGCCGACGCGGGCGATGTCGAACAAGGCCGGGCTGGTGTCGGGCGCGAGTGCATAGCCATGAACCCGCGCACCCATGCCTTGCAGCCAGAGACTCAGCCAGCTGCCCTTGAAGCCTGTATGCCCCGTGACAAAGACGGAGCGCCCGCGCCAGAAGCTCGGGTCTAGTCCCAGCATCGCCATGGTGCCTGGCCGCTCGACCATAATTCTTCCAGCAGTGCCCTGTCGCGCAGCGTGTCCATGGCTTGCCAGAAACCGTGGTGCGCATAGGCCGTCAACTGGCCATCGGCAGCCAGCCCTTTCAACGGCTCATGCTCCCAGACGGTTTGATCGTCGCGTAGATAGTTGAAGATACCCGGCTCCAGCACAAAGAAACCGCCATTGATCCAACCGCCATCGCCCAAGGGTTTTTCCTGAAAGGCGATCACCCGGCTATCCTCGAAATCGAGCGCACCGTAACGCCCGGGCGGTTGCACCGCGGTTACTGTCGCCAATCGCCTACCAGATTGGTGACAAGCCAGCAAGGCGCCTAGGTCGACATCGGCCACGCCGTCGCCGTAGGTAAAGCAGAACGTCTCGTCGTCGAGGTACTCCCGCACCCTCAACAGGCGGCCACCAGTCATCGATTTCTCGCCGGTGTCGATCAAGGTGACCTTCCACGGCTCGGCGTGCTGCTCGTGCACGCGCATGCGGTTGTTCTGCATGTCGAAGGTCACATCCGACATGTGCAGGAAATAATTGGCGAAATACTCCTTGATCAGGTAGCCCTTGTAGCCCAAGCAGACGATGAACTCGTTCACGCCGTGGGCCGAGAATATTTTCATGATGTGCCAAAGGATCGGCTTGCCGCCGATCTCGACCATGGGCTTGGGCTTGAGGTGGGTTTCCTCGCTAATCCGGGTGCCTAGTCCGCCGGCAAGAATTACGGCTTTCATGCCTCTCTCCATATATGGCCATGTCCGCTCGCCATTGCGCATTTCAATGTACGGCTCAAGGCAGCCATGCCTTCAACCATACATCCAAATGGTCTTCCAATATCCAATTCTCTTCGATATAGCGCTTCAGCTCGTCGCCTTGCTTGGCCAAGGCGTCCATATCCGCCACATGGCTTCGGATCGCCTCAATCCAGTCCTTATACCTCGATTGCACGCGGGTAACCGGGTAATCACCCTTATACGGCGTGATGTCGGTACAGATCACCGGATAGCCCAGGACACCGTACTCCAGCAGGCGCAAATGGCTCTTGCCGTGATTGAACGGCACGTCCTCGAGCGGCGCAACCGCCAGATCCAGGTTCAGGCTGGCCAACCTGGGCGGATATTGGTCCAGCATGACCGGATCGTAGTATTCCTTCACGTAAGGCCGCAAAGCGGCCGGGCACATGCCAAAAAATATCCAGTCCACCTCGTCGGCCGTGTCCTTGACCACATCGGCGATGATGGCCAAGTCGCCGTCGTGGGTGATCCCGCCGGCCCAACCCACGCGCGGCTTCTTGCCCTGACGACGGAGAGGCTTCAGCGTTCCCCAGCGTGCCCGCTCGATGTAGTTGGGCACAGCGACCACTTCGTCCGCATAATCCCTGTATTCCTCGACCAGATATTGCGTCGACACCACGAAACGATTGCAGAGCCCTACCGCCTTGCGGAAACGCTTGTGCAGGTCCTTCATCTCGACGAATCTTTTCTTGAACGAACTCTTGACCGGCACGTTGGTCATCAAGTCGTCCAACTCGAACACGAGAAAGGCCTTGCCGAACTCTTTATAGCGTTCCAGCAACTCGATCTGCTCCAATTCCACCTGCCGCTGCAAGACGATGGCATCCGGCTCGAATCGAAACAGCTCGGGCATGGCAAGATACGTGGGCGTCTCCCATCCTTGGATCAAACCAACATCATTCAGCGCCCGAGTTGGTGCGATGATTCGATACTCGCCGCATCCTTGCCGGTCAGCCGGGTGCGCCAGGATACGCGGTCGCGGGCGCCATTCCGGATTCAGCGTCAGCATATGGGAAATCTCGATCCGACATTCCCGGTCGGCAAAACCTAGGTTGCGGTTATAGGCCGGATCGTAGGCAATCCATCTGCTCCACTTATGGAACATGGCGGCGCGCTCTTTCTGGTAACGCTCGGCCTTCTCCTTGACCTGCTTACCTTCGACCTCGCCGCGTTGGCTGACCGATTCATCATGCAATAGCGTGGCATAAGGGGTATAGACCACCAGCTTGCCACGCTCGCGCACCCGTAGACACAGGTCGACATCGTTGAACGAGACAGCAAAGTCCTTTTCGTCCATGCCGCCGATCTCTTGATACAAATCCTTGCGAATCAGCAAGCAGGCGGCGGTCACCGCACTCAGGTCCTGCGGCGACATCGCACGCCCGAAGTAGCCCGGGTCCTTGCCCTCATGCTGCGAATACATATGCCCGGCCGGATCGCCGGCAATACCCAGATACACGCCCACATGCTGTAGGCGACCATCGGGATAGATCAGCCGTGCACCGACGATGCCGACATCGGCGCGCTGGCCATAGCCCATCATCTCGTCCAACCAATCCGGGTCCAGTGCGGCTGTGTCGTTGTTGAGCATCAACAAATACTCGCCACGCGCCTCACGCGCCGCCAAATTGTTTATCGCCGAGAAATTGAACGGCTTGTTGTAATCCAGCACCCGAATGCGGCCAGAGTCGTCGGCGCGCAGTTGATTCAAGAATTCCAGCGTGGCCGGGTCGTCCGAACCGTTGTCTACCACCAAAATCTCATAATTCGGCCAAGCCGTATTCTCCAGCACCGAGCCGATGCAGCGATGCAGCATGTCGAGTAGGTTTTTAGTTGGGATGACAATGGAGACCAAGGGCTTGGTGTCATGCCGGTATCGAATCCGGAAAGTACCGGGCAAGACACCTTCATACAGGTCGGCCTGCAGGCCGCAGCGCTGCAAGTGCTCCTCTAGGGCCTGGATTCTGGCCATGTTCACTTCTTCGCCATCGCGCTGGCAATGGCCTCCTTCGACAAAGCGGTGATATAGCACATCGGCGATATGGCCGATGCCGCTCGTGCCGATGCGCTCCAAAGTGCGCAGTGCGATGTCCCAGTATTCGATCCCCTCCATCTCCGGACGGAAACCACCGATCTCGATGAAGAGCTTGCGTTCAAGCAACAACAGGCCACCCAGCGAGTAAGGCGCGGAACGCAGCCAATCCAAGTCGAAATCCGGCTTGAAGAAGGCGTTGGCATGACTACCATCGGCAGCCAGGCTGTCTTCGTCGGGATAGAACGCGCGCCTTTCCGGGTGGCGATTGATCTCATCGCTGTAGGCGAAAGTAGCATGGATCGCCAGCTCGTCGCCGGCCTCGAACATACCCACCCAATCGGCCTCCACCTCGATCAATTGCTTGTTGGCCGCAGCCAACAGCGTACCGGGCTCGGCGTACACCCACTCGATCGGGCCTTCGCCGGACAATCCTTCCGGCACCTCGAAATCGGCGACAATTGACAGCCGCCAGCGGGAATACAGCTGCCGGCCAAGCGATTGGATTGTAGCGACCAGCCCACCGGCCGCATCTAGCGGAACGATCGTCACAAGATGCAAAGTCGGGTGGGTGGTCCATTCGGCCATCCGCTCCGCCATCCACATCGCGTCCCGCTCGCGCCAAAACCGCGTAGCCTGCCATAGCGGGTAGAGAACCTCATTGCTCAGGGGCTGGGCCTCGGCTTTATTGTCCGCTGGCGCGGAATCGTCCACCTCGTTGGTTGCCGCCGGCGAATCAAGCTCAATGGCTTGACGGTATGCATCGGCATACAGGCCGACCCTGGTCTGCAAGGCATAGTTTTCGAATACTTCGCGCTGGGCCGCCTGGGCCATGGCCATTCGCCGCTCGGGTCGCTCGATCAGCGATTCAATCGCTGCCAGCCAGGCTGCCTCGTTATTGGCCGCGAGCAAGCCGGTCTCGCCATTGTGAATGCATCGATAAGGCAGGACGTCGCTGTAGACACCGGCGATGCCACAAGCAGAGTACTCCAGCCATTTGATATTGCTCTTGCAGCGATTGAACGTCGTATCCTGCAGTGGCGCCAAGGCAATGTGTAGCCCCAGACTTCGCAACCTGTCGGCATACCGCTCGTAGTCCGCTGCGAAATCGATATAGCGGATTGCGGGGTTGCGAACACCGGAAGTCGGCTGCATCCCCATGACAACCACTTCGACCCTGCCGGCATACTTATCCAAGATCCGACGCAGCACGTTATCCAACAGCGCCATATCGGCCGAATGGGTGCCAGTACCCAGAACGCCGATACGCGTGACGGACGAGGGCATCGCAACTGGCCAGGCGAACAAACGCAAATCGACAAGATTGGGCAAAACGGTAACATTGCGCGCCACGCCTGCGAGCGAGGCACGCAGCTGTGCGGTGGACACAAATACGGCATTCGCCCTTGCCAGCACCGCGTTCACATAGGGCTGGCTGCGGGCGATATCCCGGTAGTATGGATCGGCCGCAGTCAGTTCCGTGATCGCGTCGTCGATGTCGTATACGACGGGAATGCCAGAGGCAAGTATTTTGTCGAGCAGTTCCGCCGTCTCGGGAATGGGAAAATAGCGCTGAATCAGGACCGCATCGGCGTCCTGCCAGGCATCTTCAACCAAGGCCGGTGGATTTTGCCGCCAATCCAGCCCCCACACCAATTCCCACTCATGTTCCAACAAATCAAAGGGCTGCAGCACGCGAATCCGCGCACAAGCCCAGAGCGGCGCATCTGCGGAATAAACCGCCAGCCTGCGCTTCACCCTCCCCTCGTGAATAGGCACCCTATTTCTCCTGGATTCCCGCGCTTACGGGCACGACATGGCCGTTTCGCAGCAAATCCTAGCCCGGATCGCCACGCAAACCGGCGGCGATATTTCGATTGACGTTGATGATCAGGTTAAGCTTTTCCGGCGCTGGATAGGCCATCACCTCGAAGATACGCTTATCCACCAGCGCGCTCAGCACCAACAGATTGGTTTTAATTTCTTCGGGCAAGGGATTGGCCGGATCGGTCAGCTCGGTTTGGAACAAGGCCCATAGTCGCTGGTTGTAGGTCAGCGCCGTTTCGAGCAGCTGATCTCTTTCCGGGCTATCCCACTTCTGTTGCGCTTCCGCAAGTAACAAAGCCCCCTTACTCAGTGCGGCGGCCTCGAGTTCCCGGCCAGATGCCGTCGTCTTATCGACTACTTGATAGGCGTTAATGGGATTGCTTGGCATGCTCAACAATATCCTGTTCGTAACGAATAAGTTCTTTGGCGGCCTTCAGCGCCTGATAATACTCACGGTTAACGATAAATGCACTAATGCGTTCCAACAAACTCAACGTGCTTGGAGCCGCATCGACAACTTCTTTCATCAGCTCGCCAAACGCTTGATGATGTTGGGGCAAATGCCGCTCATCCATGTACATCAACTGAACGGCTAGATAGATACGCTTACAGGGAGTGTCGGCGGTTTGCTCGGTGAGGATATCGCGTTCCCTGAGCACCGGCACATCATTGAGCACGGTCAAGTGCGTGCGGCTGGAACCGTTGACGATAACGGCCCCTCCAATGAAGACTTTTTCTCCAGGCTTTAATTCGATGCGCAGTGGCATTCTTCAAGCAGAATCCGCGAATGAAGATTGCCTACAATAATGCCTCAACGGATGTACGAGCGCTATCGGAATTGAGGATGCCCTGCGAGGTGTTCGCAAGCTGTGTGCGCCCATCCTGGCCGCTGTTGACCGCCTGAGTTTCGCCGGTCTGGCCAAAGAGCTTGGCCGTCTCTTGATAGAGGGACGCTCGCGCATCTTTCACATACCGCTGCGCATCCTCGACGCGGGCCAAACCCGCCGCAACCGCCGCATCGCTTGCCTGCGGCGATAGATTGGGCAAATCGAGCCCGCCGGGACCGGCATAGGCCGGCACCGCCTTGATGACGGTGGCCGCGCCATCGCTTGGCGAACCGGGCAACTTGATATCGCCCGCGCCCGGCAGCTTCGCCGGATCGCCGATGAGTTGCCCCTGCCATTGATCCTTCGGCGGGTAGGTCAAGGCATCGATCTGTTTGCGTAAGGAAGTCACCTTGTTCAGCAAGGCAATACGTTCCGGGCTATTGATCGGGTATGGGGGATACAGCTTCTTAACGATGCCTTCCAAGGCATCGTGCATTACGCCAAGGCGCGCTTGAATTTCGCCCAAGGCCTGATTCGAATAACGCAATACCGCGCCCACTTGGCTGTATTGCGACTGCTGATTAGCCAGCTTGGATGCCCCGCTCAGTTGGGCGACATCGCCCACGGCAGCCGTGGCAAAACCGGTAGAAGAGGGCGGCGGCGCAACTTGCGCCGCCGCTCCAGAGATGGAAGCGAGGGCAGCCTGCGCCCTCTGGTCGTAGACCAGATTGGCAGACTGTAGATCGACTGCTTCGCTCGCCATTTTGCTTTTCTCCCAACGGGGAGGCGGTACAGCTTAGCCCGCACCCCCCGCTTTAGTGGGATTAGAACAGCCTCAAGATACCCTGAGCAGACTGCGAAGAGATGCTCAACGCAGTGATGCCCAACTGCTGCCGGGTCTGCAGGGTCAGCAAGTTCGCGCCTTCCTGGTTCTGATCGGCCTCAGTCAGCTTCGTCGCACCTTCACGCAGGGTATTCACCGTGTCGTTAATGAAGGTATTGCGCGACGACAGGATGGTGAGGTTGGACGCCAGGTTGGCCGACTGCGTTTGCAGGGTAGCCAGCGCGGTGTTCAACGTCGCCTCGATCGTGCTGAGCTGCGCCGAAGTAGAGAAGGTCGCCGAAGTGGTCGTGGCAGCACCAGTGGCCGTACCCGAGGTGATCGCCAGACCGCTGGCCGAGGCGTTGAAGCCGGTGACCGACAGGGTGGTGGTCGCGTTTTCGTTGAAGTTCACCGACAGCGTGCCACCGGACAGGAAGTTGACGCCCTTGTAGGAAGCGTCGTTAGCGGTGTTGTTCAACTGACGGATCAGTTCGTTGTAGTTAGATGCGATACCAGTCAGCAGCGAAACGCTGTTGGTGGTGTCGTTCAAGGCAGAGCGGGCCTGGGTGAGCTGACCGCGAATGCCTTCGATCAAGTCCTTGACGGACGACACACCTTTGTCGGCCTCTTTCACCGTCTGGATGGCCTCACCGATGTTGTCCTTCAGGGCAGACATCAAGTCCGCACGCTGGGTATGACCGGCGGCTGCGAAAAAGTTGGCGGGGTTGTCCAGGGCGTTGGCCACACGCAAACCCGTCGCTAGACGATTCTGCGTCGATCGCAGCACGCTGTCCGTGTTCTGCAAGCTGACCAGGTTCGACTGTAAGGCACTGCTTAGTTGTACGGATGCCATGGTAAATCTCCTTCTGGGTTAGGGAATCGCAGGACTTCTTCCTGCGACGAGCAAGCCAACTCGGCCTGGTCTCGAGATGTATATCGGGTCGCACGGGAAAAACTTTAGGCTTTTTTAGCTTACCTGAAAACCCGGCGCGATGAATATATTTTTATTATAAATCAACGAGTTAATGTTATTCTGGGAATACAACTAAGCTGAACAGACCCCGCCTGGCACCGGCGGCACCGCCTCGTCGCCATAATCCATACAGGCCAGGTTCTTGAGCACGGCCCGCACCCTGCCCATCACCGCCGCCAGGTTGGCCTCGATCGCGTCGGAGGAAATGCCGCCGGCGCTATCGCCCCGCCCGGCCGCCCAGTTAGCCGACACAGCGATGGCCGCATAGCACAGGCCGATCTCTCGGGCCAAGGCCGCCTCGGGCATGCCGGTCATGCCGACCATATCGGCGCCGTCACGGGCCAAGCGGTCAATTTCGGCCTTGGTTTCCAAGCGCGGGCCCTGCACGGCGGCGTAGGTGCCGCCATCCTTAAAGTCTTCATGCGCCCGCTGCAGTGCCGAAACGCAGCGCTCGCGCATCTCCTGGCAATAAGGCCAGGTGAAATCGATATGGGTGACGGTCTGTTCGCCCGGCACGAAAAAGGTGGTTTCACGGCCATGGGTGTAGTCGATGATCTGGTCCGGCACAGCCAAGCGGCCGGGGTTCATATCGGCGTGGATACCGCCAACGGTCGCCACCGAAGCCACATGGGTCACGCCCTGCGAATGCAAGGCCCATATATTGGCTCGGTAATTGACCAGATGCGGCGGGATGGTGTGACCATAGCCATGCCGAGCCAGAAAAACCACCTTGTGCCCATCGAGGTCGCCGAACATCAACGCGCCGGACGGCTCGCCGTAGGGGGTGCGGATCACCTGACGGTGGTTGATATTCAGGCCGGGCAGCTTGGTCAGCCCCGTGCCGCCGATGATTGCGAGCATTAGTCTTTCTCCTTCAAGGCGTAGATGGCTGGGAGGTTGCGCCAAAGACCATGGGCGTCCATGCCCATGCCAAACACGTATCGATTCGGCACCCGTAGGCCGACATAATCGGGGGCCACCGGCTTGTCGTGGCCCAAGTCTTTTTCGGCTAGCACCGCAATCTCTACCCGAGCCGCGCGCATCTCCAACAATTTTGCCTTGGTTGCGGCCAGGGTATGTCCTTCGTCCAGAATGTCGTCCAGCAGCAGCACCATCCTGTGCTCAACGGGTGTACGTGGCATGACCGCCCACTCGATCTCGCCGCCATGCAGGCCGCCGCGGTAGCGGGTGGCGTGCAGATAATCGAACTCCAGCGGGAAACCCAGGCGCGGCAGCAACTCGCCGGCAAAGATCGCACCGCCGGCCATAACGCAGAGCACCAAGGGAAACTCGTCGGCCAGGGCGGCGGTGATCTGGCCGGCCAGGCGATCCAAGGCGAGTTCGATCTCGGTCCGGCCGTGCAACAGGTCGGCATCGGCAATCAGCTTCCAGGCTTCTTGCGTCTTCATCGCCTCATCCCCGCTGGCGGCGCGCCTCGTACAGGCAGACGCCGGCCGAGACCGAAACGTTGAGACTTTCGACCTGGCCGAACATCGGGATGCGGGCCAGGACATCGCAGGTCTCGCGGGTGAGCCGGCGCAGGCCCTCGCCCTCCGCCCCCAGCACCAGGGCGACCGAGCCCTTGAAATCGACCTCGGCCATGCTCGCCGTGCCCTCGGCATCGGCGCCGACCACCAGAATGTCGCGTTCCTTCAGCTCGCGCAGGGTACGGGCGAGATTGGTCACGGTGAGGTAGGGCACGCTCTCGGCCGCCCCGCTCGCCGCCTTGACCGCGGTGGCGTTGAGGCCGGCCGCGCGATCCTTGGGCGCCAGCACGGCATGGGCGCCGAAGGCGTCGGCCGAGCGCAGGCAAGCGCCCAGGTTGTGCGGGTCGGTGACGCCGTCGAGCACCAACAGCAGGGCCGGCTCGGTCAGGTCCTCGATCACGTCGTCCAGATGGGTGGCCAGCTTGACCGGGTCGACCTGGGCGACCACGCCCTGGGCGCGGCCGCCCTTGGCCATCTCGTCCACCCGCGCACCCTCGACCTGGACCAGCTTGACCTTGCGTTCCTCGGCCGCCTTGATCAGGTCGCGCGCCCGCTTGTCGCGCCGGTTCTGGTCGAGATAAATGACGTGGACACCCTCCGGGTGGTGGCGCAGGCGGGCAAGTATCGAGTGAAAGCCATAGATCTGGGTACGACCGCTCATCGGGCCACTCCATCACAAACAAGTGCTGCCCATGGCTTCGGCGTAAGCTCATATCGGCGCAGCCGATGTGAAGCCCGCGCCAGCGGGCGGCTGGAGCCACAACCGTAGATTTGGCTACGGCCGCTCATTCCGCCTTGCCTGCTTTCTTCTTGGCCTGAGGTTTCTTGGCCTGAGGTTTCTTGGCTGTCGGTGCCTTGGCGGGTTTCTTCGCCGGAGCCGACGGCTCGGCCTTCCCGGATGGCTTGCTGGCCTTGCTCGCCGCTGGCTTGGCTGGCTTCTTCGGCTTGGCCTCGACGGCCTCCGATTCGGCCTCCGCGGCCTTGGCCGGACGCGCTTCCTGCACCAGGGTGAAATCGATCTTGGCCGAATCGAGGTCGACCCGGATCACCCGGATGCGCACGGCATCGCCCAAGCGATAGCGCTTGCTGGTGCGCTCACCCAGCATCTGGTGGCGGGCCTGATCGAAGTGGAAGTAGTCCTGGCCCAGATCGGAGACGTGGACCAGACCCTCGACGAAGACGTCGTTCAGCGCGACGAAGATGCCGAAGCCGGTGACGCCGGAGATCACGCCGTCGTATTCCTCGCCGATGCGGTCCTGCATATAGTAGCACTTGAGCCAGTTCACCACGTCGCGACTGGCCTCGTCGGCCCGGCGCTCGGTGGTCGAGCAATGCAGGCCGATGGCCTCCCAGTTGCCTGGCTGGTAGTGCTCGTCGTTCAGGCAGGCCTTGATCGCCCGGTGCACCAACAAATCGGGGTAGCGGCGGATGGGCGAGGTGAAGTGGGTGTAGGACTCGTAGGCCAGGCCGAAGTGGCCGACGTTGTCCGGGCTGTACATGGCCTGCTTGAGCGAGCGCAGCATCACCGTCTGCAACAATTGCTCGTCGGGCCGGCCCTTGATCCGGTTGAGCAGCTCGGCATAGTCCTTGGCGTGCGGCTCGTCGCCGCCACCCAGGTAGAAACCGAATTCGGCCATGAACTCCTGCAGGGCCTTCAGCTTCTCCGACGTCGGTCCCTCGTGCACGCGGTAGAGCGCCGGGTGCTTGCGCGATTGCAGGAAATCGGAGGCGCAGACGTTGGCCGCCAGCATGCACTCCTCGATCACCCGGTGGGCATCGTTGCGCGCGGTCGGCACGATGTTCGCGATCTTGCCCTGCTCGTCGAACACCATCTTGGTCTCGACCGTCTCGAAGTCGATGGCGCCGCGCACCCAGCGCGCCTTGAGCAGGGTCTTGAACAGCTTGTACAGGTCCTGCAGGTGCGGCAGCAGCCAGGCCTGCTCCTGGCCCGGCTTGGCTTCATTCGACAGCCAGCTCCAGACCAGGTTGTAGGTGAGCCGGGCCTTGGAGTGCATCACCGCCGGGTAGAAACGGTATTGCTTGATTTTGCCGGCACTGGTGATCTCCATCTCGCACATCATGCACAGGCGGTCGACCTGGGGGTTGAGCGAGCACAGGCCGTTGGACAGTTCCTCCGGCAGCATGGGGATCACCCGGCGCGGAAAATAGACCGAGGTGCCGCGCTCGTAGGCGTCGCGGTCGAGCGGCTCGCCCGGCTTCACGTAGTGGGAGACGTCGGCGATGGCGACATAGAGCTTGTAGCCGCCACGACCGAGCGATTCGCAATAGACCGCGTCGTCGAAGTCGCGCGCATCCTCGCCGTCGATGGTGACCAGCGGCAGGTGGCGCACGTCCTCGCGCCCGGCGGTGATATCGGTCTGCACCACGCCCTTGGGCAGCTTGCGCGCCTGGGCCAGCACCGCCTTGGAAAACTCGAAGGGCAGTTCGTGCTTGCGCAGGGCGATCTCGATCTCCATGCCCGGGTCGGCATAGTTGCCGAGAATCTCGGTGATGCGGCCCATGGGTGGGGTGTGCTTGGTCGGCTGCTCGACCACCTCGATGGTCACCACCTGGCCCTGCTTAGCCTGCATCTCCTCACCGGCGAAGACCACGATGTCCTGGTTGATCTTGGGGTTCTCGGCGATCACCCACTGGTGGCCGTGCTCGCGGTAGAAGCGGCCGACGACGTGGACGTTGGCCCGCTGCAGCACCTCGACGATCTTGCCTTCCTTGCGGCCACGCCGGTCGGTGCCGGATTCGCGCACCATCACCCGGTCGCCGTGCAGCACCTGGTGCATCTCGCGCTCGGACAGGAACATGTCACCCGAGCGGTCGTCCGGCACGAAGAAGCCGTAGCCATCGGTATGGCCCTCGACCCGGCCGGCCTTGAGCTCGATCTTGTCCGGCAGGCAGATCAGACCCCGGCGGTTGATCACCAGCTGGGCATCGCGCTGCATGGCACCCAGGCGGTTGCGGAAGGCGTCCTGCTCCTCGGCCTCTAGGCCCAAGTCGAAGGCCAGGTTCTCCATCGGCACCGGCTCGCCGGCCTCCTCCACCAATTGCAAGATGAACTCGCGGCTGGGTAGCGGCTGGCCGTATTTTTCTTGTTCCCGCTTGAGGAAGGGGTCTTGCCAGCGCAGGGCCTTGTTGGCGCCGCCGCGAGGTTTTTTTCCGGTTTTTTTCATTGACAAAGATTTGATCCAATCGTTAGAATTCGCGCCTTCTTTGCCCAGATGGCGGAATTGGTAGACGCACTAGGTTCAGGTCCTAGCGCCGGCAACGGTGTGGAGGTTCGAGTCCTCTTCTGGGCACCAAATGGTAAAGAGAAAAGCCGGCGCAAGCCGGCTTTTTTATTTTGCATACTCACTCGAACGGGTGCCGTTTGACGATGGTCTCTTCCCGGTCGGGACCGGTAGAGATGATATCCACGGGCACGCCGCACAGCGCTTCCATGCGGTTCAGATAGGCCTGGGCCTTGGCCGGCAGGTCCTTGAAGTGCTTCACGCCGACGGTGCTGTCGCTCCAGCCCGACCAGTCCTCGTACACCGGCTGGCAGTCGGCCAGGGTTTCGGCCCCGACCGGCAGGATGTCGCAGAACTCACCGTCGATCTTGTAACCGGTACAGATGCGCACGGTTTCCATGCCGTCGAGCACGTCGAGCTTGGTCACGCACAGGCCGGACACGCCGTTGATCTGGATCGCCCGCTTGAGCGCGGCGGCATCGAACCAACCGCAGCGCCGGGGACGGCCGGTGGTGGCGCCGAACTCGTGGCCCTTCTCGGCCAGCCAACGGCCGTTGTCGTCGAACAGCTCGGTCGGGAACGGACCGGAGCCGACGCGCGTGGTATAGGCCTTGGTAATGCCCAGGATGTAATGCATGTTGTTCGGGCCCATGCCGGTACCGGTGGAAGCGCCGCCGGCCGTGCAGTTGGACGAGGTCACGAAGGGATAGGTGCCATGATCGATGTCCAGCAAAGTGCCCTGGGCACCCTCGAACAGCAGGTTCTCGCCCCGCTTGTTGGCCTCGTACAACTGGCGCGGCACGTCGCCGATCATCGGCTTGATCTTCTCGGCCAGGGCCATGGTGTCGTCCAGGGTCTTCTGGAAGCTCACCGGCTCCCACTGGAAGTAATGCTTGAGCACGTAGTTGTGGTAGTCCAGCACCTCGCCCAGCTTGGCGGCAAAACGCTCGCGGTGGAACAAGTCCTGCATGCGGATGGCGCGGCGGGCGACCTTGTCCTCGTAGGCCGGACCGATGCCGCGGCCGGTGGTGCCGATCTTGCCGGCACCCTTGGCCGCCTCGCGGGCATGGTCCAGTGCAATGTGATGCGGCAGGATCAACGGGCAGGCCTCGGAGATGACCAGGCGATTGGCCACGTCGACGCCGTTCTTCTCCAGCATCTCGACCTCTTCGATCAGCGCCTCCGGCGAGCAGACCACGCCGTTGCCGATGTAGCAGCGCACGTTCTCGCGCAGGATGCCGGACGGGATCAGGTGCAGCACGGTCTTCTTGCCGCCGATGACCAACGTGTGGCCCGCATTATGGCCGCCCTGGAAACGCACCACGCCCTGGGCGCGGTCGGTCAACCAGTCAACGATCTTGCCCTTACCTTCGTCGCCCCACTGCGTGCCGATGACCACTACGTTCTTCATGTCGCTATCCGCTTTTCAATAAGGTTGTTACAAGGGAATGATTTTCCAGGCACTGCTTTGCTGCACCAACTGCCGGTCGCACCCAGCCTCGGCCCGATGCGCCTCCTGGCCCGGCAATTCGACCACCACCCGCTCGCCGGCCGCGCGCAGCTCGGCGATGGCCGATTGCAGGCCGGCGTCATGGCCATAAGGCGCCAAGACACCCAGGCTGGCACGCGGTTCAGGCAGGCTTTCCACGATATGCCGCAAGTCGAGGCTGAAACCGGTGGCCGGCCGGCTGCGGCCGAAGATCGCGCCGGCACCGTCGTAGCGGCCACCCTGGGCAATGGCATGGGCATGGCCGCCAACATAGGCGGCGAACACCACACCGTTGTGATACCCGTATCCGCGCAGGTCGGCCAAGTCGACCGACAAGGCAATGCCGTCCTCACTGGACAGCAAGGCGGCCAGGTCATCCAGCGCGGCAGTCACGCCAGGCAGACACGGCAAGGCACGCCGAGCGGCCTCGATCGTGGCGGCCCCGCCATAGAGTTCAGGCAAGTGGCGGAAGGCGGCGGCCAACTCGGCATCGAGCTGGGCAGTCAGCGCCGCAATCTGCGGCGCATCCTTGCTTTGGAGGGCCGTGAACAACTCCACCTCCAGGTCGCCGTTGACGCCGGCGGCCTGAGTCAGCGCCCGAAACAGGCCGACATGGCCCAAACTGATTCGGGCTGTGCCCAGACCCGCCGCCTTAAGCGCGGCGGTCAGCAATTGCAGGCTCTCGCGGTCGGCCTCGATGCCGGCGTGGCCGAACAGCTCGGCGCCGAGCTGGAACGGCTCACGCGAATTGAGCATCGCCGAAGGCCGGGTATGCAACACCTGCCCGGCATAGCACAGCCGGGTCACGCCCTGGCGATTGAGCAGATGGGCATCGATGCGGGCGGCCTGCGGTGTGATATCGGCACGCACGCCGAGCAACTTGCCGGACAGGCTGTCCAACACCTTGAAGGTCTTCAGATCGAGGTCTTGCGCGGCACCGGTCAACAACGAGTCGAGATACTCGATCAGCGGCGGCTGCACCAATTCATAGCCATAGCTGGCGAAGAGGTCGAGCAGACGACGGCGCAGCCCCTCCATCGCCAAGGCATAGGGCGGCAACACATCTTCGACGTATTCGGGCAGGAGCCAAGCGTTTTTCATCGGAACAGGAACAAAAGCAGAAGGCCGGCCAGCATGGAAATCAGGCCCATGAACCGGATCTGGCCATCATTGAGTTGAGTCATACGGGTGAAGGCCTCGCGCCAAGTAGCCGGCGAAAGAAAGGGCAACAGGCCCTCGATCACCAGCATCAGCGCGAGCGCAGGTACGAGGATATCGCCAAGATTCATGGGATTTCGCACCTGCTCACCGATGGTCATTTCTTACCGTTGCCGCGCGGCGACTTCATGTAACGGAAGAAATCGGAATTGGGTTGCAGCACCATCACGTCCTGCTTGCCCTTGAAGCTGGCCTTGTAGGATTCCATGCTGCGGTAGAAGGCATAGAACTCGGGGTTCTTGCCATAGGCTGCACCATAAATGGCAGCCGCCTTGGCATCGCCCTCACCCTTGGTCTTCTGGGCATCACGGTAGGCCTCGGCGATGATCACCTCACGCTGCCGGTCGGCATCGGCTCGAATCTTCTCAGCCTCGGCCGAACCGGTGGAACGCAGCTCGTTCGCTACCCGCTTGCGCTCGGCCTCCATCCGGCGATAGACCGACTCGCTCACCTCGTTGGGCAGGTCGACCCGCTTGATCCGCACATCCATGACCTGCACACCATAACGGCGGGCATCCTGGTCGGCCGATTTGCGCAGCACTTCCATGATGTCGTCGCGTTCGCCGGAGACCACATCATGCACCGTGCGCTTGCCGAACTCGGCGCGCATGCCGTCGTTCACCGTCTGGGCCAGGCGATTGACCCCGCGCCGCTCGTCGCCAGCGAAGCTGACGTAGAATTTGTTCACATCCTGGATGCGCCACTTCACGAAGTAATCGACCAGGACGTTCTTCTTCTCGGAGGTGATGAAACGCTCGGGATCGACCGCATCCAAGGTCAAGATACGGGTGTCGAAATAGCGGATGTTTTGCACCAGCGGCAGCTTGAGATAGAGGCCGGGGTCCTTCTTGATACCGACGATCTCGCCCAACTGGAACACCATCGCCGCCTGGCGCTGGTCCACGGTATAGATCGACGCGGACAGCAGCAGCAAACCGGCGACGGCGACAATGAAAAGGTTGGCGAGTTTCATGGCCGATCCTCCCGGTCACGGCTGCGGAAGGCATCGCGCGAGCGGAACAGGTTTTCCTGCGGCGCGGCGGCCGGCGCTGCCGGCGCGGGCGCGGCAGCCTCCGGCAAGGACGCTGCGCCCGGCGTCGTCATTTGCATCAACTTATCCAACGGCAGATAGAGCAAGTTGCCGCCGCTCTTGTCGTCCACCAGCACCTTGGTCGTGCTCGACATGATCTGCTGCATCGCATCCTGATACAAACGCTCACGCGTGACCTGCGGCGCCTTGCTGTATTCGGTCAGGACCTGGCTAAAGCGAGCGGCCTCACCCTGAGCATTGGCCACGACGCGCTGCTTGTAGCCGTCGGCCTCTTCGAGCAAACGAGCGGCGACACCGCGTGCCTTCGGAATCACGTCGTTGGCATAGGCCTGGCCCTCGTTCTTCAAGCGCTCGCGATCCTGGCCGGCCTTGACCGCATCGTCGAAGGCGGCCTGCACCTGCTCGGGCGGCTGGGCATTCTGCATGTTCAACTTGCTCACGTTGATACCGGTCTTATAACGATCGAGGATGTCCTGCATCAGCTTGGTCGCGCGGGCCGCGATTTCGGCCCGGCCCTCGTAGAGCACGAAGTCCATCTTGTTCTTGCCGACGATCTCGCGCATCGCCGTCTCGGCCGCCTGCATCACCGCCTCATCCGGGCCACGGTTCATGAACAAATAGTCTTCGGGGTCCTTGATTGTGTATTGCACGGAAAATTGAAGGTCGATGATGTTCTCGTCGTCGGTCAGCATCAGCGATTCCGACTGAACCTTGGATTTGACGTTGTTGCGGTAACCGACCTCGACGGTGCGCACTTGATCGACGTTGACCTTCTCGACCTCTTCCATCGGGAACGGCAAATGCCAACGTGGGCCGGGCATCGTGGTCTCGATGTACTTGCCGAAACGCAGCACCACGCCACGTTGGCCGGCATCGACGATATAAAATCCACTGGAAAGCCAAAGCACGACGATGATCGCGATGATCAAGCCAAAGCCAGGCAGCTCGAAACTGGGCATCCCCCTGCCGGAGCCGCCTCCGCCAGGACCGCCACGTCGCTTGAACAGGCCATTCAGGCGCTGGTTGAAGTTACGCCACAGCTCGTCCAGGTCGGGCGGGCCAGAATCGCCCCGGCTACCCCGGGATTTATCGTCTTTTCCCCATTGGGGGTCATTCCATGCCATCGGTCACGGTTTCCGTTTGCGTTTGCAATTTGGGATGCTGTACCTGCGCGAATTCGGTCAGCGCCTGCTTTAGCAGCTCGACGCCCTCACCCGTCCGGGCACTCAGACGGAGCGCGCCAATCTTACCATACTCGTCCCGCACCACATCCGGCGCGGCACCGGTCAGATCGATCTTGTTGTAGACCAGAATTTGCGGCACGGCCTGGGCGCCGATCTCTTCCAGCACCTTGTTCACCTCCTCGATCTGGCGATCGCGATTTGGGCTGGCCGAATCGACCACATGCAAGAGCAGATCGGCCTGCGCGGTTTCTTCCAGGGTGGCATGGAAGGCCGCCACCAAGCCATGCGGCAGTTGGGTAATGAAGCCGACGGTATCCGACAACACGACCGAACCGGCCTCCGGCAGCCAAAGCTTGCGTGAAGTGGTATCCAATGTGGCGAACAACTGATCCGCGGCATAGGCCCCGGCATGGGTCAGCCGGTTGAACAAAGTCGACTTGCCGGCATTGGTATAACCGACCAGGGAGACCGAAAGCACCCCACCCCGGCTGCGTGCCCGGCGTTGGATAGCGCGGCTCTTGCCGAGCTTTTCCAACTTGGCCTCGATGGTGCGGATGCGGTTGGCCAGCATGCGCCGATCCAGTTCGATCTGCTTTTCGCCCGGGCCGCCGCGCACACCGATACCGCCACGCTGCCGTTCCAGGTGGGTCCAGCCGCGCACGAGCCGGGTGGCATAGTGCTTGAGCTGGGCCAGTTCGACCTGGAGTTTGCCCTCGCCGGATCGGGCGCGCTGGGAAAAAATGTCCAGGATGAGTGCCGTACGGTCGAGCACCCGGCACTGCAGGGCCTTTTCCAGGTTGCGCTCCTGGACCGGCGACAGTTCGTGATTAAAGATGACCAGACTGGCGCCGGTTTCCTGCACCGCGGCGGCGATCTCTTCCGTCTTGCCGGAACCGGCGAACAAGGCGGCATCGGGCCGTTGGCGCCGGCCCTCGACGATACGTGCGACTTGGAGACCGGCGCTCTGCGCCAGTAACACCAACTCGCTCAGGCTATCTTGGTAATCGGAATTGCCGAAATCGAGGCCGACCAGGACAACCGTCCCGCCCGCCTCCGGGCGTTCGAACATCAGGCGGGAGTGTCTTGCTGCGGCCCCAAGGTGACCGGACGGGCCGGCACCACGGTGGAAATGGCGTGCTTGTAGATCATCTGGGTAATCGCATTCTTCAGCAACACCACGTACTGGTCATAGCTCTCGATCTGGCCCTGGAGCTTGATGCCATTAACCAAATAGACGGACACCTGAACCTCTTCCTTGCGTAGCGCATTCAGGAAGGGGTCTTGTAATTGCATCCCTTTGCTCATTATGTTTTTGCCTCGAATAAAACCATATTCTAATTTGCCGGAAAAATTCTATCGCACTTAGCAAGCGCCAGGATAGCCATATTTATGGACTAAACCAACTCAGGGCGGCCGAAATGCCAGCCTTGCCCCCAATCGATGCCCATATCGCGCAAGATGCGGGCGGTTTCGGCGTCTTCAATCCATTCCGCGATCGTGATGATGCCTTGGTCACGGGCGAACTTGGCCAAGTTCTCGATAATGCCGGCGATCTTTTTATCTTGGCGCATATTGGCCACCATCCAGCCCTCGATCTTCAGAAAGCTGATCGGCAGCCGGGCCAGGTAAAGAAACGACGAATAACCGCTGCCGAAATCGTCCAGGGCCAGGCGAAAACCAAATTCCAACAGGGGCTTCAGGTCGGCTTCCAGGCTGTCCAGATTATTGAGGAATTGGCGTTCGGTAATCTCGAACACAATGGGCTTGACCGGACCGATTTCCACTGCGCACTGCGAGCAATAGTTTTGCGCCGTGGTCAGGGTTTCCATCACCAAGTCCTGCCGGGCCAGGAACTGCGGCGACAGGTTGACGAAATGGGCAAACCCCGGCGATTTGCTACCCCCTGACACGAGCTGGTTACAGTGCGCCATCGCCTGGGTGACGACCTGACGGTCGATATCCAACATCAGGCCCATGCCCTCGGCGGTTTCGATGAACTCGCCGGCTGGCAGTATGCGGCCATCGGGGGTTTGGATCCGCGCCAAGGCCTCGTCGGCCACCACCTCGCCGGTCGCCAGATCGACGATATTCTGCGTGGCCATGCGTACCTTGCCTTCGCGCACGGCATGCTTGACCGCTTGCGCCAGCCAAATGGTACCGCCGGACTGAGCTCGCACTTCGACCCGATCGCGCCCCTGCTGCTTGGCCCGATAGAGGCTGGAATCGGCCTCGGCCAAGGCCACGCCGATATCCGCGTCATCCTTGCCGGGGTAACCAAGGCCCGTGCTGATGGTGATATGCAGCTCCCCTACCCCGGTCTGGATCGGTGTCTCCCGCAGCCTCTGGCCAATGCGCTCCATGATGAACAGCGCCCGGTTCTCATCCACGCCACGCAAGAAAACAAAAAATTCCTCGCCACCCCAGCGGGCAAGCCAATCCTCGGTACGCAGGCTTGCTTCCAGCAGTTTCGCCACCTCTCGTAGCACTTCGTCGCCCACACCATGGCCATAGCGATCATTGATCGACTTGAAATGATCCAGGTCGATCAGCGCGACGATAAAGCCTTCGTCGTGCCGCTTGGCGTGCGCGAACTCCTCGGCGAGCCGTTTCTCCGCCGCCCGGCGATTGAGCAGGCCGGTCAATTCGTCGGTCAGGGCCAGATGTTCCAGCATGTCGTGCTGCTGCTTCTGGCGCAGGTAGTTGCCCAACCAGGCGGCCAGCAGTTCCATGAATGCAATATCCGCCTCGTCCAAGGGTTGCCGCCGCGGCTCCCGCCCCATGAAGGCCAAGACCGATTTCATACCGTCGCCGACCCAGACCGGTGCACCCACATACGAACGGATGCCCGTTGCGGCGGGCAGATGGCTGTTCGCGTGGATTGGATGGGCCAGCAAATCCTCGACCATGACCAACTCGCGCGAAAGATAGACCGCATGGCACAGCGTATCGGCAGCCGGCACCACCGTGCCGTTGATGAAGGTCCCGCTGGGGTCGTAGGTATAGCGCGCCGTGTAGACATCGGAGAAATCGCCTAGAGCAGCGATATCGGCCCCTAGGCTGGATGCCGCGAAGGCCAGTAGCGCTTCAATACGATCGCCCTCGCCGAGATCGCGTGCCGCGACAATACGGCCCAGCCCCTTCATCCGCTCGAGGTTCCGGTCGGCATCTACCAATGGGGGCTGCGTACTTGCGAGCCGTGCCGCAGGCTGTCGAATACCGGTCATAGCGCGTTTCCTTCGAACCAATATTGGTATGTTAGCCTGCTTAAGCAGGAAACCAATACTATTCCAGGACGACGTTGCGCAAGCGTTCCGCCGCCAGTTCCGGGCTAATCGTATTGACGAACAGGCCTGAGCCCAGCTCGAAGCCGGTCGGAATCGAGGTACGCGGGCAGATCTCCAAGTGCCAGTGGTAACTGGCCCCATGCTCCTTGCCGTCATGCGGGGCCGAATGCAGGAAGAAGTTGTACTGCGCGCCGCCGATCACCGCATCGAGCCGGGCCATGGTCCGCCGCACCACCCGGGCCAGATCGGCCAGATCGGCCTCGCCCACCGCCAGGTAGTCGCTCTGATGGGTCAAGGGCAGGATATGCACCTCCCATTCGTAGCGGCTGGCGAAGGGCTTGATCGCGATGAACTTCTCGCCCCGCTCGACCACGTATTGGCCGACGTTGACCTTGCGCCGCACCTCGCCCGAGGCCCGGTCGTAGATGGTGGCCTCGAAGGTCAGGGCCTCGCCGATCAGGGCGCAGAAGATGCACTGGTGATGCCTGGTGTAATACTCGGCGCTGTTCGTCACCTCGGCGCCGACATTCTCCGGCACCACCGGCATCGCGATGACCTGGCTGTGGGTATGCGGGATCGAGGCGCCGGCCGCCGGGCCGAAGTTCTTGAACACCAACACGTATTTCAGCCGCGGATCGGATTCGAACAAGGCCCGCATCCGATCCCGATAGGCCCGGAACACCAGACCCAAGTGCGCCTCACTCCATTCGTGGATGGCCGCGCCGTGATCCGGATGGTCGATGAACACCTCGTGCCGACCGTAGCCGTCGATGGTCTGTTGCAGGCCAAACACGAAATTGGGTGCCTCGCGGTCGTCGCCCAACACCGGGTAGAGGTTGGGCACCAGACGCACCTGCCAATCGCCCTCCGCCGGCAATTGCAAAATCGCTGGCGGAGTCTTGGTCTCGTTGCCGCGACAGAACGGGCAGGTCTCGACATGCTTGCGAGTATCGCGCGGCGCCAGCTCTTCCGCCTTCTTCGGCCGCATCGAGCGGGCGGTCGCCACCAGCACGCTCTCGGCCGGCACGATGGGATTGATCCGGATCTCGCGCACCTCGCGCGCCGACGGGTCTTCGACTGGATTCTCTGCCACGGTTCTGCCCTTTCTGAATGAGCCGCCATTCTCGGGCGCGCATCCAGGCAAGGCAAAACGCGTGTTTTTATCCGGCCATTGAGCCGGCTTATTTATCCGTAATGCTTGCGCCGAATGATGCGCTGGCGATGCGCCCGCTTGGCCTCGGCCTCGGTCAGGGGCTTGGGTTTCTTACCCTCGAACGGGTTCGGATTGGCCTTGAAATCGACCCGCAGCGGCGTGCCTTGCAGTTTGAAGGCCTCGCGGAAGACGTTTTCCAGATAGCGGCGGTAGCTGTCGGCCATGTGCTCCAGGGCGTTGCCATGCACCACGATCACCGGCGGATTGCTGCCGCCCTGGTGCGCATAGCGCGGCTTGGGCCGGAACAGGCCGGACTTGGGCGGCGCGTGCTGCGCCACCGCCTCTTGCAACACGCGGGTCAACTTGGGCGTGGCCAGCTTGACCATGGCCGCGGCGTAGGCCTCGTTCACCGATTTCAACAGGTCGCCGACGCCGCTGCCGTGCAAGGCTGAGATGTAGTGGAACTTGGCGAAATCGAGGAAGCCCAGCTTACGCGCGATGTCGCGCTTGACCCAATCGCGCCGGTAGGAATCGACGCCATCCCATTTGTTGATCGCGACCACCAGCGCCCGGCCCGCCTCCAGAATAAAGCCGGCCAGATGCGCGTCCTGGTCGGCCACGTCTTGCTGGGCATCCAGCACCAGCACCGCGACGTTGGCGTCCTCGATCGCCTGCAAGGTCTTGATCACCGAGAACTTCTCGATCGCCTCGATCACCCGGCCCTTGCGCCGCACACCGGCGGTGTCGATCAAGGTGTATTTGCGTCCGCCCCGCTCGAAATCGACGTAGATCGAATCGCGCGTCGTGCCCGGCTGATCGAAGGCGATCACCCGCTCTTCGCCGACCAGGGTGTTGACCAAGGTCGACTTGCCGACGTTGGGCCGGCCGATGATCGCGATCTTCGGATGATCTTCCGCGGCCTCTTCCTGCTCGGCCGGGAAGGTTTCCAAGGCCAATTCGACCAGCTCGCGCACGCCCTCGCCATGGGCGCCGGAGATCGCCACCGGCTCGCCCAGGCCCAACTCGTGGAACTCGGCGACCACTTGATCGCGCGGCATGCCCTCGGCCTTGTTCACCGCCAGCAACACCGGCCGGCCGGTGCGGCGCAAGCGATCGGCGATGATCTTGTCCTGCGGCGCCAAGCCGCTGCGGCCGTCGACGATGAAGACGATGACATCGCCCTCGTCCACCGCCTGCAGGGTCTGCTTGGCCATCTCGGCCAGAATGCCGGTATCCACGACCGGCTCGAAACCGCCGGTATCGACCACTAGAAAGGGTTTGTCGCCGACCCGGCCGTGGCCGTAATGACGGTCGCGGGTCAGGCCGGGCTGATCGTGCACCAGCGCAGCGCGCGACTTGGTCAGCCGGTTGAACAGGGTGGATTTGCCGACGTTGGGGCGGCCGACCAGGACGACGGTGGGTTTCATTTGCTGGTGAGGAGTAAGGTGTGAGGCGTCAGGCGAAAATGCGCGTGCAGCGCACTATACCCCTCCTCACCCCTAACTCCTAACTCCTCACTGAATCTTGAACGCGTACACGCCGCCATTGGCGGTCTGCACGACGAAACCGCGGTCCAGCGCGAGCATCGGGCCGTGGATGCGGCTGCCATCGGTATTCGCACGGGCCGCGAAAGAGCCATCATCGCGGCTGAGGACATGGACATAGCCTTGGTAATCGCCGACCACCAACCACTGTCCCACTACCAAGGGCGTCGAAAGCTGGCGATCGCGCAAGGCCGCCTGCTTCCACACATTGACGCCACGCTCCTTGTCATAGGCATACACGCTGGCATGCTCGTCGGCCGCATAGACCTGACGCCCATCCAGCTCCACACCATTGAAGCCGGACAGGTCGCGCGCCCACAAGGCACGGCCATCGCGCGCATCGAAGCAGGCCACGCGGCCTTGATAGGCGGCGGCGCAGACCATGCGGTCGTCAACCGCGATCGCACCGGTGATGTCGACGATGCGTTCCAACTCCGTGGCACCGCGCGGCTGGCCGACACTGGCCTCCCACACCGGCGCGCCATTGGCCAACGACATGGCGGTCAATTTCCCACCGGGCTGGCCGGCATACAGTGCCTGCCGGGTCAGCGCCAGACTGCCCGCCTCGCGCAGGGTCAAGGCCGGCAAGCTATAGTTTTGCGACCAGCGCTGCTTGCCGTCGGCGGATTCGAGCAAAGCGATGCTGCCATTGTTCGCCCGCACGGCGACCATGCCATAGCCCACCACCGGTGCCAGGAGAATCTCGCCCGCCAGCTTGGCGCTCCAGGCCGGCCGCAGATCTGCGCTGTGGAAGGCCAATAGCTCGCCTTTAATGGTACCGACCAGCACCAGGCCGTCGCCGACCCCAACCCCGGCCGAGATGGGCTGGCCGACCTCGGCCCTAGCCAACTCGCGGCCGGAAACGATGTCGATCTTCAGCAAGCGTCCTTCCTTGCCGGCGACATAAATCGCCTGGCCATCGCTGGCCGGACTGAAACCATAGGGCGCACCTGGGCCGACATTGGCCTCCCAGGCGCGGCTCAGGCTCGCGGTCGGCTTGATGTCGCTCAACTCGGCCGGCTTGATCTTGGGTGCGCTGGTGAACCAGCCACCGACCCAGCCGCCCATCCTGTCCATGGTGCCGCAGCCGCTCAATAGCCCGACGGCAATCCCGGCAACGAGCCATCGCGTCGCGTTCATCTTAGCTCCCGAGTCCATCCAACTTGATCTCGACCAAAGGCTTCAAGGGGCTCTTGTCATCGAGCTTGTCCAAGGCCAGGCGATAGGCCTCACGCGCCTCGTTGGTCTTGCCTTGGGCGCTGAACACATCGCCCTTGAGCTGGGCATACAAGCCTTCATAAGCCGCATCGTGCTTTTCGGCCAACTGCTTCAGCGCGCCATCGTAATCCTTCTCGTCGAACAGCACCGCGGCCAAGCGCAAGCGTGCCAATTGCTCGACCCCGCTGTCGCGCGCGTGATCGAGGGCATACTCGAACTGCGCCTTCGCGCTCTTGAAATCGCCGGCATCGTAATTGATGCGACCGGCCAGCCAGGCCGCCGGGGCGCTATAGGCCGTGCGCGGGTAGTTCTCCATGATCTGGCCGGTGATCTCCTTGGCCGCCTTGACGTCGTTGGCGGCGACCGCCTGCATCGCCTGCTCGAACAGCTGCGAGGCCTGGGTGGCTTGCTTGGCCGTCCAATAGTGCCAGCCGCGCACGCTGCCGGCGACGATCAGGAAGGCCGCCACACCGGCGATGACCCATTTGCCGTTTTGTCGCCACCAGGCCTTGAATTCATCGAGTTGTTCCTGTTCTTCGAGATCGAGTGCCATGTTCAGTCCTTAATCAATTGCGCGACATTATCCAATTTAACCCGTTGCTGCTCGCCCTCGGCGCGCAGCGGCTTGACACTCGCCTCGCCGGCCTGGGCCTCGTCGTCGCCAATGATAAGCGCGAAGCGGGCACCGCTGGCATCGGCCTTTTTCATTTGCGACTTGAAGCTGCCGCCGCCGCAATGCAGCGCGACCTTGAGCCCGGCATCGCGCAGGCGTTCGGCCGCCTGCAGGGCGAAGCGGGCGGCGGCCTCGCCGACGTTGACCACATAGGCGTCGAGCGGGTCGTCGACCAACGGCGTGCCTGCCTCCTGCATCAGCGCCAATAAACGCTCGACGCCCATGGCGAAACCGCAGGCCGGCGCCGGTTTGCCGCCGAGCTGGGCGACCAGGCCATCGTAGCGGCCGCCGGCGCAGACCGTGCCCTGGGCGCCGAGCTTGTCGGTCACCCACTCGTAGACCGTGTAGTTGTAGTAGTCGAGGCCACGGACCAGACGCGGGTTGACCTTGAACGCGATGCCGGCGTCATGCAGGCCCTGCTGCACCGCGTCGAAATGCCGGCGCGCCTCGTCGTCCAACTCGTCCATCAGCTTGGGCGCTGCGGCGACCAGGTCCTGCATGGCCGGGTTCTTGGTGTCGAGGATGCGCAGCGGATTGGCATACAGCCGGCGTTGGGCATCCTCGTCGAGCTGCGCCTTGTGCGCCTCGAAGTATTCGATCAGCTTCTGCCGGTGCCGGGCGCGCGACTCGGCGCCGCCCAGGCTGTTGATCTCCAGGGCCACGAATTCGGCCAAGCCCAGTTGCTTCCACAAGCGGGCGCCCATCAACAGGTGCTCGATATCGAGATCGGGCCCGGCATGGCCCAGGGCCTCGATACCGACCTGGTGGAACTGGCGGTAGCGCCCCTTCTGCGGCCGCTCGTGGCGGAACATCGGGCCCATGTACCAAAGCCGCTTGCCGCCGTCGAACAGCAGGTTGTTCTCGATCGCCGCACGCACGCAGGAGGCGGTGCCCTCCGGGCGCAGGGTCAGGTTCTCGCCGTTCAAGGCGTCCTCGAAGGTGTACATCTCCTTCTCGACGATGTCGGTCACCTCGCCGATCGCCCGCTTGAACAGCGCGGTGTGTTCCAGGATGGGCGTGCGCAGTTCCTGATAGCCGTAGGATTTCAGCCAGTCGCGCACGGTGGCCTCGAACCGGCCCCAAAGCCCGGCATCGGCCGGGAGCATGTCGTTCATGCCGCGCACGGCACGCAAGGTGTTACTCATGATCTCGATTCCAAAAGGCCGTCAGCCGTGGGACGGTGGCCCGTATTTGCGTTGCACGTATTCGTCGACGATGGCCTGAAATTCTTCGGCGATATGGTCGCCCTTCAAGGTGATGAATTTCTCGCCATCGACATAGACCGGGGCGACCGGGGTCTCGTTGGTGCCGGGCAGGGAGATGCCGACATTGGCGTGACGACTCTCGCCCGGACCGTTGACCACGCAGCCCATCACCGCCACGTTCATGGTCTCGACCCCGGGATATTGCGCGCGCCAGATCGGCATCTGGGTGCGCAACCAGACCTGGATCTTCTGCGCCAGTTCCTGGAAATAGGTGCTGGTGGTGCGACCGCAACCTGGGCAGGCGGTGACCAGGGGCGTGAAGGAGCGGATGCCCATGGTCTGCAATATCTCTTGCGCCACTTGCACTTCCAAGCTGCGCGGCTCGCCCGGCTGCGGCGTCAACGACACCCGGATGGTGTCGCCGATGCCCTCTTGCAGCAGCACCGACAATGCGGCGGCCGAGGCGACGATGCCCTTGCTGCCCAGGCCCGCCTCGGTCAGGCCCAAGTGCAAGGGGTAGTCGCAACGCGCCGCGAGGTCGCGGTAGACCTTGATCAAGTCCTGCACGCCCGAGAGCTTGCAGGACAGGATGATCTTGTCCCGGCCCAGACCCAGTTCCTCGGCGCGCGCCGCCGATTCCAGCGCCGAGGCGATCAGCGCATGACGCATCACCTCTTCCGGCTCCAAGGGCTTCGGCCGCTCGGCGTTGTCGTCCATCATCCGCGCCAGCAGTTCCTGGTCCAGGCTGCCCCAGTTGACGCCGATGCGGATCGGTTTGTCGTACTTGCAGGCGAACTCGATCAGGGTGGCGAACTGCTCGTCGCGCTTGGCGCCGCGGCCGACGTTGCCCGGATTGATCCGCAGCTTGGCCAGGGCCTGGGCACACTCGGGCACCGCGGCGAGCAGCTTGTGGCCGTTGAAATGGAAGTCGCCGATCAGCGGCACCGGGCAGGCCTGGGCGTCCAGCCGTTCGCGGATCTGCGGCACGGCCCGCGCCGCCTCTTCGGTGTTGACCGTCAACCGCACCAACTCGGAACCGGCCCGCCACAGATCGGCCACCTGGCGCACGGTGGCCTCGACGTCGGCGGTATCGGTATTGGTCATCGACTGCACCACCACCGGCGCACCGCCGCCGACGGCAACACCGCCAACGAGGACACGCCGGCTCGGCCGCCGGATGATCGAGGAAGGATGGCTCATTGGTTCTGGCTTGCGGGCGGCGTCATCTTGCTGGCGCCTTCATCGGATAATTTCAAGCGCGCGACCTTTTCCCCGATGAAGGGCTTCAGGTCGACCGCCTTGCCGTCGTGGCTCAAGCGCATGGTCGCGGCATTGCCGATCACCATGCGGAACGGCGGTGTGCCGCTCAGCGACTCGCTGCTACCGGCACGGATCAATTTGGAGAAACGCTGGCCGCTGCCATCGATCACCTGCACCCAGGAATCCTCGCTCGGCTGGAACACCAGCTTATGCGATTCCCCTGCCTTAACTGTCGCGCCTGATCTGGCTGGCTCGACCGCGGCCGGCGCCGGCTTGGCCGCCGAGGCGGCTACAGCGGAAGGCAGCGATACAGGCGTAGGTTTGGTCGCTGCTACCGGGGCAGCGGTCGGCGCCGGCACCACCGGCAATTTCGGCGCGGCGGGAGCCGCTGTCTTGGGCGGGGTGACCGCCGGCTGCACCGGCTTAACCACACCCGGCGCGAAAGACTTGACCGCTTCCGGCAAGGGCTTGGCCGAGGGCGCGGCAACGACCGGGGAGGGATTGGCCGGCACGGCGGCCGTTGCCGCCAAAGACGGTACGACGGGCTTGGCCGCATCCACCGCCGAAGGCCGGTTTGCCGGAACCATTGCATTGACTGGGTTGGCCATCGAGGTTTCTGCCGTGGCCGGAACGGCAGCAGCCCCCGCCGGCGGCTGGGCGGATGACTCGTCGCCGGCAGCCGGGGGCGTGGCCGCCGGATCGGCCGAGGGCTCGACGCTCGGCGCTGCCGGCACCGGCTGTTGTACCGCTTGATGCACCTCCGTAGCAGGCTGTTCCAGCACAGCCTGCTCGCCGCTGCTCAGCCAAGCATAGAGCAAGGCCACCAGCGCGAAGAACAAGACCGCGCTACCCAACGGCAACAAGAGCCAGCGCTGCAGCGGCGAAGGCTGGAAACGGACATTGGTCGACGGCACGGTCAACTGTTCCGCCACGACCACCTCTTGGCTGGGCAACAATTCCTCGGAGTCCAATTCCAGAAAGCGCGCATAGTTGCGCACGAAACCACGCACGAAGACCTCGCCCGGCAACTGATCGAAGGCATCGGCCTCCAAGGCCTCGACTTGGCGCACGCCCAGTCTGAGCTTGGTCGCCACCTCGGCGGTGGACAGGCCCTTGGCTTCGCGCGCAGCGGCCAATTTCGGTCCAATCCCCTGCAAGGCCTCGCTGCTCATTGTCCGCTCCCCTCGTAGATTCCGTTCATTAATAGCTTGGTCTGCGGCGCATCCGGGAAACGGCGGCGCAGTTGCGCGCCGAAACTCGCTTCCGCAGCTTGGTTGTCCAACTTGCGCTCAATACGCACACCCAGCCACAGCGCCGCCGCGTCCAGTTCCGTGCTCTCGGCAAGCTTCATCAGGGCAGAACGCGCCTCCTGCAGCTGACCGCGCCGGAAATCAAGTTCCGCCGCCGCCCGCAAGGCGATCGGCTGATTGGGCGCACGGGCAAAGGCGCGTTGCAAATAGCCCTCCGCCCTGGCCAGGTCGCCCTTCGCCATGCTGCACGACGCGGCATTGGCCAAGGCAATCTCCGGCGAGACATACAGCGGATTCTTCAAAGCCGCTTCGTACTGCGTCAGGCCTTCATCGTGGCGGCCGCGCTGACACAGGAAATAACCGAAATTGTTATGGCCTTCCGAGTAACTCGGGGCCAATTCGATGGCCCGGCGGAAATTGGCCTCGGCTTCGGCAAACTCGTGCAACTCGGTATGCACCAAACCCAGCATGTTGTAAGCCGGCGCATAGCGGGAATCGTCGGCGAGTGCGGTACGCAACTCACCTAAGGCCACGGCATGTTGGCCGCGCGTGTAGTACAGCGCGGCCAATTCGGTATGGATTCGAGCGCCTTGGTTAACGTTGCCACCGACCTCGGGGGCGTTTGCGGACGACGCCACCGGGGTCTGGGCACAACCCGCCAGCGCACCCGACAGCAGCACAGCCACAACGGACAGCAAGCGCATCAGGCGGCCTCCTGGCCGATATCGATGCGTTTGAGCGTGCGGCGGGTCTTGTCCTCGACCTCGCCCGCCAACTGGCCACAGGCGGCATCGATGTCGTCGCCGCGGGTCTTGCGCGTCGTGGTGACGATACCGGCCGCCGCCAGCAGAGCGGTAAAACGGCGCACCGCATCGGGCGGCGAACGGCGATAGCCGGAATTCGGGAACGGGTTGAACGGGATCAGATTGAATTTACAGGGCACATCGCGCACCAGTTCGATGAGTTGCTTCGCATGCTCCGGGCGATCGTTCACGCCGTCAAGCATTACGTATTCCATCGTGATGAAATCGCGCGGGGCCACCGTCAGATAGCGTCGGCAGGCGGCCAGCAACACAGCGAGCGGATATTTGCGATTGATCGGCACCAACTCGTCGCGCAAGGCATCGTTCGGCGCATGCAGGCTCAAGGCCAGGGCCACCGGCATTTGCGCTGCCAACCGATCCATGGCCGGCACGACGCCCGAGGTGGACACCGTGACCCGCCGGCGCGACAGGCCATAGGCATGGTCGTCGAGCATGATCGAGATGGCCGTCACGGTGTTGTCGAAATTGAGCAGGGGTTCGCCCATGCCCATCAACACCACGTTGGAGATGATGCGTTCGCCCTTCGGATCGCGGCCGAGCGCTTTGTTGGCCCACCAAAGCTGGCCGATGATCTCGGCCACCGACAGGTTGCGGTTGAAACCTTGACGCCCGGTGGAGCAAAAGCTGCATTCCAAGGCGCAGCCGACCTGGGTCGACACGCACAGGGTGCCGCGGGTGTCTTCCGGGATGAATACGGTTTCGACCCGGTTGCCCGGGCCGACTTCCAACAGGAACTTGCGGGTACCGTCTTCCGAGGCCTGCTCGGCGATCAGCTTGGGTGGCCGGATCTCGGCCACCTCGGCCAACTTCGCCCGCAGGCCTTTGGCCAGATCGGTCATCTGCTCGAAATTCTCGGCGCCGTATTGATGCAGCCAGCGCAACACCTGCTTGGCGCGAAAAGGCTTCTCGCCGATGCTTTCGAAGTAGTCGGTGAGGCCCTTCAGGTCGAAATCGAGCAGATTGACCCGGTCAGGGCAGCGCGCAGCCGCCGCGTCCCCTTTATGCCCTTCAGGGTGCTCGCCCGCAGGCGGGAGAAGGTCGGGGTGAGGGAGGCCGTTCACCGTGGATACGGCATCGCTTTCACCTGATTCGGGACGCAGTGAACGGCTCAACGGGAATAGATTTCCGAAGCGGGGAAGAAGTAGGCGATCTCGACCGCGGCGGTCTCCGGCGCATCGGAGCCGTGCACGGCGTTGGCGTCGATGCTCTCGGCGAAATCGGCGCGGATGGTGCCCGGCGCGGCCTTCTTCGGATCGGTCGCGCCCATCAGGTCGCGGTTCTTGGCGATCGCGCCCTCGCCTTCCAAGGCCTGGATCATCACCGGGCCGGAGATCATGAATTCCACCAGGTCGTTGAAGAACGGGCGGCCCTTGTGCACGGCGTAGAAGCCCTCGGCTTCCTGGCGCGACAGGTGCTTCATCTTGGCGGCGATGACCTTGAGGCCGTTGCTCTCGAAACGGCTGTAGATCTTGCCGATCACGTTCTTGCCGACGGCGTCCGGTTTGATGATGGAAAGGGTGCGTTCGATAGCCACTTTTGCATACTCCGACTGATTGAGATTATGGACAAAAAAACCTGAGCAAATTAGCACGAAACGCCTTTAAAATAAAGGACAAAGCCCAGATGGAGGAGCCCAGGCCGTGGCAGAAGAAAGCTTGCAGGAAGACGGTAAGGACATTCGCCGACGCGCGCTGATTCGCCTCGGCGTCGCCGCGGTAATCACCTCCGCCGCGCTGGCCGGCCTGTGGTGGCTGGATCAAAGCAGCAAGCAAGACCAAAGCAAGACCCCGCCCCCGCCCAAACCGATCATCACCGCACCGCCCGCCGCCCTGGCCCCGCTGGATGCACAGCCGGCAACCGAGGAAACGACACCGACGACCGCGCCGCCCCCGCCCGAGGTCGGCACCTTGCCGCCCGCGCCGCCCGAACCGGGGCCAGCCAAAGCAATGCCGGAAAGACCTGCCGCTGCGCCAGCCAAACCCATACCGACGCCCAGCCCCAAGCCGGTGGCGGCCAAACCCGCCGAACCCGCGCCCAAACCAGCCGCCACGGGGGCAAGCGGTAACTTTGTCGTACAAGTCGGCGTGTTCAGCAACATCGACAACGCCAAGGAACTGGTCGAACGCCTAAACAAACTCGGCATTCGCGCACAAACGGAAACCCGGGTCCAGGTCGGTCCCTTCCTCAATCGCGCGGAGGCAGAGAAGGCCCAAGCGGAATTACGTAAATTGGGGCTAAGCCCCACGGTTACGACACAAGCGCCCCAGGCGGGCGCCAAGAAATAAGCCACCCCGGCTCATCCGGGCCGGCCTGGTAAGCGCAATCGACGCCGACACCGGCGAGCCAAACCAAGCGCTCGCCGCAATACAGCGCCGGTAGCTGCCGGCGCTGCCACGGCGGCACCGCCGATTCCTGCAATAAGTTCTTCACGCTACGCCGCGGGCGCCGGCAATCCGGGCGCAGTTGCGCCCCACCTGGGTAGGGCCGCACGGTAACAGGTGCCGCTGCCAGGCGCGCGCAACTCACTCCATGGCCGCGCCCCTGCATGAACGCCAACGCGCCGAGACCAATCAACTCCAACACCGGTTCGCCCCGCCAAGACCATTCGCCGATGCCCGAATCCGGCACAGCCGCGAGCACATGGATGCGATCGCGGTAGCGCGCCAGTTCACGCCCAGCCAAGGCCAGCCGCACCTCGGCATCCGGCCGCGCTTGCAGCAGTTGGTTCAAGGCCTCTTCCAGCCATGTCGCCGGCGGCGCCGGCCATCCGTGCGATGCTAAAAAATAGCGCAGCAGATTACGTGCCCGCGGCAGGCTCAAGCCGACCAAGGCCGACACCCGCAAACACCCCTCGACCATGGCCCCGGCCGCGTCGAGTACAGCCATGTCCTGCACGATTTCATCGCAATCGGCGAAATGGCGCGCGGCCCGTGCCAGGGTATGACGATAGGCCGGAAAGTGTCGCTCGATCACCGGCAACACCTCATGCCGCAGGAAATTGCGCGCATAGCGCGTCTGCTGATTGCTCTCGTCCTCGACAAAGGCCAAGCCATGGGCCACGGCATAGGCCTGCAATTCGGCACGATCGGCCGCCAGCAGAGGCCGTAGCAAACGGATCGGCCCGTCGGCCAGGCCGCGCTCGGCCGGCATTGCCGCCAAGCCCTTGATGCCGGCGCCGCGCAGCAATTGCAGCAGCAAGGTCTCGGCTTGATCGTCGCGATGGTGTGCCAATGCGATGGCGTCGCAGGCCTGCCGAGCGAATGCGTCATAGCGCGCGACACGGGCTGCGGCCTCGATGCCGCGCGGGTCGTCGGCGGCGATCCGGACACGCGCCAAGGCCAACGGCACCGCCCATTCGGCGCACAAGCGCGTACAAAACTCGGCCCAAGCCTCGGCATTGGGGCTGAGGCCGTGATTGACGTGCACGGCCGACAGCGAAAAACCCAGCTCGTCACGCAGGGTATTGAGCAAATGCAGTAGCACGACGGAATCGAGGCCGCCGGACAGGCCGACGCAGACGCGCCGGCCGACAGGATGTGATTGGAAAAACTCGCGGGCCCGACCGAGCAATGCACCCGGCTCCGCCGTGGCTGCGGGAACCAGGCTAGGCCTTGAGTTCCTTGAATTTGCCATAGCCCATCAATCGGGCGTAGCGCTCGTTGAGCAGGGTATTGAGCGGACGCGCCCGAACCTCGCTCAGCGCCCCTTCCAAGGCCTCGCGCAGGCTTTCCATCATCGCCTCGGGGTCGCGATGGGCACCGCCCATCGGTTCGCTGACGACCTGATCGACCAAGCCCAGGGCCTTGAGCTTGGGCGCGGTGATATTCAAGGCCTCGGCTGCGGTCGAAGCCTTGTCGGCGCTCTTCCACAGAATGGACGCGCAACCTTCGGGCGAGATCACCGAATAAGTCGAGTATTGCAGCATCAAGATGCGGTCGCCGACGCCGATGGCCAGCGCGCCGCCGGAGCCGCCCTCGCCGATCACCGTGCAGATGATCGGCGTGCGCAGTTCGGCCATGACGTAGAGGTTACGCGCGATGGCCTCGCTCTGGCCACGTTCCTCGGCGCCGATGCCGGGGTAGGCGCCGGGCGTGTCGATGAAGGTGAAGATCGGCAGTTTGAATTTCTCGGCCAGCCGCATCAGGCGCATGGCCTTGCGATAACCCTCGGGCCGCGGCATGCCGAAATTACGGTATTGCCGGTCCTTGGTGTCGCGCCCTTTCTGATGGCCGATCACCATCACCGGTTCGCCCTCGAAGCGGGCGATACCGCCGACGATGGCCGGATCGTCGGCGAAGGCGCGGTCGCCGTGCAATTCCTCGAAATCGGTGAACAGGCCCTGCAGGTAATCCAAGGTATAGGGCCGTTGCGGGTGGCGCGCGACCTGGGAAATCTGCCAAGCATTGAGCTTGCCATAGAGCTGCTTGGTCAGCGTGACACTCTTCTTCTTCAGGCGGCCGATCTCCTCGGAAATATCGAGCGAATCGTCGCCTTGCATGGAACCGAGTTCTTCGATCTTGGCCTCAAGCTCCGCGATGGGCTGTTCGAAGTCGAGAAAGGTGACCTTCATGCGTTGTCGGCTCTTGTGAAAAGGGGGATTTTACCGGAAACGGGGAGAAAACCGCTCAGTGATGGTGATGCCCATCCGGACCATGCACATGGCCATGGCCCACCTCTTCCGGCGTCGCCGTCCGCACACCCAGCACCTCGCACTCCAGACGCAGCGATTGCCCGGCCAAAGGGTGATTGCCATCGACCACGACCTTGCCTTCGGCGATGTCGGTCACGGTGTAGAGCACGTGATGATGGCCATCCTCGCTGCTGCCTTCGAATTGCATACCGACTTCGACATTGCCGGGGAACAGGTCTTGCTCTTCCACCCGCACCAGGTTCTCGTCGTAATCGCCGAAGGCATCCTCCGGCTCCAGCAGAAGATTGAGCGTAGCCCCTACCGTCTTGCCTTCCAGCGCCGCCTCGACCGCCGGGAAGATGCCATCGTAACCACCATGCAGGTAGAACGCCGGCGCATCGGCACCGGCCTCCTCCAAAACTTCCCCCTGGGAATCGCTCAGACGGTAACTCAGGCTAACGACGGTGTTTTTTTCAATCTGCAAGGCACTCACTCCTGGATGCGCTGGATTCAGGCCCACGACGCATGGGCCGGCTCGGCCGCTATTGTCCGCCATGTCGCGGCAAAGGTCACCTAGCCGATAGCGACGGGCCCGACTATCATCGCCGTCATGACGACCTCGCCCTACCCGCTCAAAACCCTGCTCGGCGGCCTCAGCCCCGAGCGTTTCCTAGCCGAATACTGGCAAAAAAAACCTTTGCTGGTGCGTCAGGCGATCCCCGGCTTCCAAGGCCTAATCGGTCGGGCCGAGTTGTTCGACCTCGCCTGCCGGGACGATGCCGAATCGCGCCTAGTACGGGCAACCCGCGGCCGCTGGACGCTCGACCACGGCCCATTCGAGCCGGAAACCCTGGCGACCCTGCCCAAACGCGGCTGGAGCCTGCTGGTGCAAGGGGTCAATCATTTCCTGCCGGCAGCGGACCGACTGCTGCACAGTTTCAGCTTCGCGCCTTACGCCCGTCTGGACGACCTGATGGTGAGTTTCGCCCCGGATGGCGGCGGCGTCGGCCCGCACTTCGATTCTTACGACGTCTTCCTGATCCAGGGTCTGGGCCGGCGCCGCTGGGAAATCAGCGCCCAGACCGACCTGGAGCTGGTCGACGGCGCCCCGTTGCGCATCCTGAAGCGTTTCCGAGTCGAACAGGCCTGGGAGCTCGGACCGGGCGACATGCTCTATCTACCGCCGAAATATGCGCACAACGGGATCGCCCTGGGCGATTGCATGACCTATTCGGTCGGTTTCCGCGCGCCGTCCAGCCAGGAGATCGCGACCCAGTTCCTGGTCTATCTGCAGGACAAGCTGGCCCTTGCCGGCCGCTACGCCGACCCTCGGCTCAAGCGCCCGCGCCATCCGGCCGAGATCGGCGGGGAGATGCTGCAGCAAATCGAGGCGATGATCGCGAAAATCCACTGGAAGCGCACAGACATCCTAGACTTCGCCGGCCGCTACCTGAGCGAACCCAAGGCCCACATCTTTTTCGATTCGCCGACACGGCCGCTCGGGCCGGCCGTTTTCCGCAAACAGGCCGAGAAACATGGGCTGCACCTCGATTCGCGAACCTTGCTGCTGTTCCAAGGTTCGCAATTTTTCCTCAATGGCGAATCTTTACGGACCGACCCCAAAACCGCTGCCATGCTGCGCAAGCTGGCCGATACGCGCCGACTTGAGGCAACGGCCCTCACGGACGAACTGGCGGGCATCCTGTACGAGTGGTATCGATTGGGCTATCTGCACCCCGGCCCGCGATAACCACCCGCCCAGCCCCCTGTGACTGCGGCGCCACAGTACTTAGCACACGGAGAATTTTTTTTCCGCCCCTCTGGCATTCGCTATACGTTTTGTTAGAATCCCCACGATCAGTCGTAACGCCTCAAGCGCGACGGTTGGTTTGTATTGAGAGTGTTGATCAACTTTCTTGTTATTAAGGGAACTCAAATGAAATATTCCGTCCTGCTCGCCGCCCTGCTGGCCCTGGGCCTGACCGCCTGTGGCAAAAAAGAAGAAGCCGCTGCTCCCGCTCCGGCTCCCGAGGCTGCCGCCCCGGCTCCTGCTGCTCCTGCTGACGCTGCCGCTCCGGCTGCCGCTCCCGCCGATGCTGCCGCTCCGGCTGCCGCTCCTGCCGACGCTGCCGCTCCGGCTGCCGCTCCCGCCAAGTAATCTCGGCGAAGCGACGAAAAAAGCCGGCCTCGTGCCGGCTTTTTTCATTTCTATCGCGATTCAACCCGAACGTAGCCAGGCCTCCATCCGACTCACCGCCTCCCGCAAACGCGGCAACTCGGCGGTATAGGCCAAGCGCACATAGCGCCTACCCTCGGCGCCAGCAAAATCCGTTCCCGGCGTGACCGCCACCCCCGCCTCCCACAACAAACGCTCGGCGAACGCCTCGCTGTCGTCGTTAAAGCGGCTGCAATCGGCATAAAGGTAGAATGCCCCGGCCGGCTTGGCGGAAACCTCGAAGCCCAAACGCTGCAATTCGGGCAGCAGATAGTCGCGCCGGGCCTTCAACTCCGCCTTGCGCGCCTCAAGCAGACCGCGCGTCGCCGGAGCCAGCGCGGCGATGGCCGCGTGCTGCGCCATGGTCGGCGCGGCCAAAAACAGGTTCTGCGCCAGTTTGTCGACCGCCGGCACCAGCACCTCCGGCAAGACCAGCCAGCCCAAGCGCCAGCCCGTCATCAGAAAATACTTCGAGAAGCTGTTGATCACGATCACATCGTCGCCCAATGCCAGCGCACTCGGTTCGTTACGATCGTAAATCAGCTCATGATAGATCTCGTCCACCAGCAGCCAGCCGCCGCGCTCGCGCACAACGCCATGGATGGCGCGTAAGGCCTTAGCATCGACCACGCTGCCGGTCGGATTGGCTGGATTGGCCAACAGCACGCCACGGCTATGCGGCCCCCAATGCGCAGCGACCAGCTCCGCACTGAGCTGATACGAGGTAGCAGCCCCGACCGGGATCGAGCGCGCCTTTGCCTCGATCAACCGGGCGAAATGGCGATTGCAGGGATAACCGGGCTCGGCCAACAACACTTCGTCGGCCGGATTGAACAAGGCCGCCATGGCCAGCAGCAGGCCGCCCGAAGCGCCGGGCGTCACCGCGACCCGCTCGGCGGCCACGCTGACGCCATAGCGTTCGCCGTAATAATGGGCAATTGCTCGGCGCAATGCGGGCAGGCCCAAGGCCGGGGTGTAGTGGGTATGCCCTGCTTGCAGCGCCGCGATGCCGGCCTCGACGATGGGCTCGGGCGTGGCGAAATCCGGCTCGCCGACCTCCAGGTGGATGATGTCGCGGCCTCCGGCCTCCAGCGCGCGGGCCCGGGCCAGGATGGCCATGACCCGGAACGGCTCGATGTCGTCGAGCCGGCGGGCGAGATCAGGCAGCGAGGTGCTGATCGATGAATTCACGGACGAAGTGCTCCGGCTTCGCGCCATGGAAACGGTCGACCATCTCGCCGTTTTTGTACAAGAGCACGGTCGGGAAACCGCGCGCGCCGTGCTGGCCGGCGATCTTCATGTTGTCGCCCTCGTCCACCTCGACCTTGGCGAGCCGCACCTTGCCGTCGTATTCCGGGATCACCTTGGTCAAGACCGGCGACAGGAAGTGGCAGGGGCCGCACCAATCGGCCCAGAGGTCGACCAGCACCAGGTGCTGCTTCGAGGCCTCGACCACGTCGGCCTCGAAATGCTCCAAGTCGGTATCGAAGATGACCTGGCCGGCGACGGCCTTGTCGTGGGCTTTATCGTGGTGCTGCAAGGTCATGGGCCTGTCCTTTCAAACGCGCCAGGGGGTCCTGGCGATAAAAGCGTTGCATCTGTTCGTACACCGCCGGATAGGCCGCGAACAGCGGCTCCGGCCACTCGAAGAAATATTCGCTGAGCACGGCGAAGAACTCGGCCGGGCTCTCCGCAGCATAAGGGTCGAGTTTGGTCGCCTCGCCGGCGTCGACCCGCCGGCAGAAGTCCTCGTAGGCCTGGCTGAAGGCGGCCGCCCAGGCCTCGATTCGGGCCGGTGGAAGGCGCGGCAGGCCGTCGACCGCGCCGTTGGCCATGTCCAGCTTGTGGACGAACTCGTGCAGCACCACGTTGTAGCCCTCGCAGTGGCCCGATTGCTCGACGTCGCCCCAGGACAGCACCAGCGGCCCGCCTTCCCAGGCCTCGCCGGAGAGCGGCCGGCGCACATGATGCACCACCCCGGCCTCGTCCATCTCCTCCCGCTCGGGCACGAACTCGTCGGGGTAGACGATGATCTCCTGCCAACCCGCGTACCAGTCAGCGCCAAGATTGAGCACGGGCAGCGCCGCCTGGGTCGCGATGGTCGCGGCCATCGGACCATTGACCGGCATGCCGGCGGCGCCGGACCAGGTCTTATCGGCAAGCAGGCGCTCGGCCAGCGCCCTGAGCCTGTCGCGTTCCTCGACAGAGAAGCCGGCAAACAGCGGCAGGTCCAGGGCCTGCCGCCACTCGGCCTCGCTCACCGCCAGCGGCTCCGCCTTGCTCCAGAGCCAGGCCCAGAGCCGCCTCACGTTTTAGGCCTCGCGCGAGGCGCGAGGGGCGTGTTGTCTACGGCCGCCGCTATGCGGCTTAACATGCACTGCGCGCATATTAGCCTCCGACGACACTCAGGCCTCGCGCGAGGCCCGCTTGCGCTCGTGTTCGAGCAGATAGCGCTTGCGGATGCGGATCGACTTGGGCGTGATCTCGACCAGTTCGTCGTCGTCGATGAATTCGACGGCGGATTCCAGCGTCAGCTTGATCGGCGGGGTCAGGCGCACGGCCTCGTCGGTGCCCGAGGCGCGCACGTTGGTCAGCTTCTTACCCTTGATCGGGTTGACTACCAGGTCGTTGTCGCGCGAATGGATGCCGATGATCATGCCCTCGTACAGCTTGTCGCCGGGCGAGACGAACATGCGGCCGCGGTCTTCCAGGTTCCACAGGGCGTAGGCCACGGCCTCGCCGTTCTCCTGCGAGACCAGCACGCCGTTGTGGCGGCCGGGCAGGTCGGCCTTGACCGGGCCGTAGTCGTCGAACACGTGGCTCATCAAGCCGGTGCCGCGGGTCATGGTCATGAAATCGGACTGGAAACCGATCAGGCCGCGGGCCGGGATGTGGTATTCCAGGCGGGTGCGGCCGTTGGGGTCGGCCTCCATATTGGTCAGCTCGCCGCGGCGGCGGCCGATCTCTTCCATCACCGCGCCCTGGTGCTCGTTCTCCAGGTCGATGGTCAGGTTCTCGTAGGGCTCGCACTTCTCGCCGTTGATGTCCTTGTACACCACGCGCGGCTTGGCCACGGCCAGCTCGAAACCCTCGCGCCGCATGTTTTCCAAGAGGATGGTCAGGTGCAGCTCGCCCCGGCCGGAGACGCGGAAGATATCGGCGTCGGCGGTGTCCTCGACGCGCAGCGCGACGTTGGTCAAGAGTTCCTTGCTCAGGCGATCGCGGATCTGGCGGCTGGTGACGAACTTGCCCTCGGTGCCGGCCAGCGGCGAGGAGTTGACCATGAAGTCCATGGTCAGGGTCGGCTCGTCCACGGAGAGCATGGGCAGGCCGACCGGGTTGTCCTTGTCGCAGATGGTGACGCCGATGCCGATGTCCTCCAGACCGGAGATGATGATGATGTCGCCGGCCTCGGCCTCGTCGACCGGGATGCGCTCCAGGCCCTTGAAGCCGAGCACTTGGTTGATCTTGCCGGTGGCCACCTGCTCTTCGTGATTCATCACCGCGACCTGCTGGCCCGGCTTGATCCGGCCGTTGAGCACGCGGCCGACGCCGAGGCGGCCGGTATAGGTCGAGTAGTCCAGCGCGGCGATCTGCAGTTGCAGCGGGGCGTCGGGGTTGCCCGGCGGGGTCGGCACATGGGACAGGACGGCGTCGAACAGCGGCTTCATGTCATTGGCCGAGCCGCCTTGGGACGGGGCGTCCTTCAGGTCGAGACAGGCCCAACCGTTGAGACCGGAGGCGTAGATGATCGGGAAGTCGAGCTGCTCGTCGGTGGCACCCAGCTTGTCGAACAGGTCGAAGGTCTGGTCGACCACCCAGTCGGGCCGGCCGCCTGGGCGGTCGACCTTGTTGATCACCACGATGGGGCGCAGGCCCAGGGCCAGCGCCTTCTTGGTCACGAAGCGGGTCTGCGGCATCGGGCCTTCGACCGCATCGACCAGCAGCACCACGCCGTCGACCATGCCCAGCACCCGCTCCACCTCGCCGCCGAAGTCGGCATGGCCGGGGGTGTCGACGATGTTGATCCGGGTGCCCTGGTAGTCGATGGCCGTGTTCTTGGCCAGGATGGTGATACCCCGCTCCTTTTCCAGGTCGTTGGAGTCCATCATCCGCTCCGAGAGTTGCTGGTGCGCGGCGAAGGTGCCGGACTGTTGCAGGAGCTTGTCCACCAGGGTGGTCTTGCCGTGGTCGACGTGAGCGATGATGGCGATGTTGCGAAGAGCGCGAGACATGGGGAAAATGGCCGATAAAAAAGGGCCGATTTTACCATGTTCGCCCCGGCACGCCGTTTAATATAAACGCCTAATTTGGTGGGAAACGCCCCTAAGGGGCCTCTGGAGGTTCTACGACAATGGATAATGCCAATGTTTCGCTCATCGGCCGGTTGGAACAGCTCAACCAGATCGGTATCGCCCTCTCGGGCGAAAAAGACATCCAGGGGCTGCTGGAAAAGATCCTGCTGGCGGCCAAGGACATCACCGCCAGCGATGCCGGCACCTTGTATCAGGTCATCGACGGCAAGGAGTTGCAATTCAGCATCCTGCGCAACGACAGCCTGAAATTCGCCCAGGGCGGCACCACCGGCAACCCGATCCGGCTGCCCAACATCCCGCTCTACTTGGCCGACGGTCAGCCCAACCACCGCATGGTCGCCGCGCACGCGGCGGTGACCGGCGAGACGGTCAATATCGAGGATGCCTATACCGAGAGCGGTTTCGACTTCAAGGGCACCCGCGAATTCGACGCCCGTACCGGCTATCGCTCGCAGTCCTTCCTGACCGTACCGATGCGCAACCACGAGGGCGACACCATCGGCGTGCTGCAATTGCTCAACGCGATCGACCCGGCAAGCAAGGCCATCCGCAGCTTCAGCAAGGAAGACCAGCACCTGGTCGAATCGCTGGCCTCCCAGGCCGCCGTGGCGCTGACCAACCGCCAACTCATTCAGCAGTTGGAAGCCCTGTTCGAATCGTTCATCGGCCTGATCAACGAGGCGATCGACGAGAAATCGCCCTATACCGGCGGCCATTGCCGACGCATCCCCGACCTGGCAGGCATGATCGGCGACGCCGCCTCGCAAAGCACGACCGGTGGCCTGGCCGATTTCCGCATGACCGAGAAAGACCGCTACGAGCTGAAGATCGCCGCGATGCTGCACGACTGCGGCAAGATCACCACACCGGTGCACGTAGTGGACAAGGCGACCAAGCTGGAAACCCTGTTCGACCGCATCCATCTGGTCGACGCCCGGTTCGACACACTACGGCGCGATGCCGAGATCGCCCTGCTCAAAGCGCGCATCCAGGCGCTGGAGAACGGCAACCATCAAGGTGTGGAAAGCGCCCAGCGCATCTACGACGAAACCGTGACCCAGCTCGAAGCCGACCGCGAATTCCTGCACAAGGCCAACCTCGGCGGCGAGTTCATGAAGCCGGAAGACCAGGCCAATGTCGACCGCATCGCGGCGTATACGATCCTGGACAAGGACGGCAAGGCGACCCGCTTCCTGAGCGAGGACGAGGCGTCCAACCTGAAGATCGCGCGCGGCACGCTGAACGACGCCGAGCGGGCGATCATCAACAACCACATCGTGGTCACGATCAAGATGCTGGAAGCGCTGCCGTGGCCGAAACACCTGAAGAACGTGCCGGAATACGCCGGCGGCCACCACGAGCGGATGGACGGCAAGGGCTACCCGAGGGGCCTGACGCGCGATCAGATGTCGGTGCAGGCCCGCATCCTGGCGGTGGCCGACATCTTCGAGGCCCTGACCGCCTCCGACCGCCCCTACAAGCGCGGCAAGACGCTATCCGAGGCGATCACCATCATGGGCCGGATGATGCTGGACCACCACATCGACCCGGAGCTGTTCGACGTGTTCATCCGCAACAAGCTCTACCTGCCCTATGCCGAGGCCTTCCTCGACCCGGCACAGATCGACGCGATCGACGAGAGCAAGATCCCGGGCTATACGCCCTAAATCAGGCCGATAAACACCGCAATTCCGCCATGCCCGCCTTCGCGGGGATGGCGCTCTGGCTGACTCAACCCACCCAGACCCGCGCATTGCGGAACAAGCGCAGCCACGGCCCATCCTCGCGCCAATCGTCCGGCCGCCAGGAGTGCTGCACTGCGCGCTGCACCCGCTCCGGGTGCGGCATCATCACCGTGAACCGGCCGTCCGCCGTGGTCAGGCCGGCGATGCCGGCCGGCGAGCCGTTCGGGTTGAACGGATAGGCCTCGGTCGCGCGGCCGCCATTGTCGACATAGCGCAGCGCGGTCAGCGCGCGGTCTTGCGCGCCGGCGCCGAACACCGCCCGGCCCTCGCCGTGCGCCACCACGATGGGCATGCGGCTGCCGGCCATGCCGGCCAGCAGGATCGATGGCGACTCGGGTACCTCGACCATCACGAAACGGGCCTCGAACTGCTCCGACAGGTTGCGCTCGAAGCGCGGCCAGGCCTCGGCGCCGGGGATGATGTCTTTCAAGCGGCTCATCATCTGGCAGCCGTTGCAGACGCCCAAGGCGAAGGTGTCGCTGCGCTGGAAGAAGGCCTCGAACGCGTCGCGGGCGCGGGCATTGTGCAGGATCGACGCCGCCCAACCGCCGCCGGCGCCTAGCACGTCGCCGTAGCTGAAGCCGCCGCAGGCGACCAGGCCCTTGAAGTCCTTGAGCGAGACGCGGCCGGACAGGATGTCGCTCATGTGCACGTCGACCGCATCGAAGCCGGCCTTGGCGAAGGCCGCGGCCATCTCGACCTGGCCGTTCACGCCCTGCTCGCGCAGTACCGCCATCTTGGGTTTGGCTGCGGTCTTCTTCACATAGGGCGCGGCGACGTCCTCGTTCAGATCGAAGCTCAGCTTGGCCGACAGGCCGGGGTCGGCCGCGTTCTTCAGCGCCTCGAATTCCTGGCGCGCGCAGTCCGGATTGTCGCGCAGGGCCTGGATGCGATAGCTGGCCTCGGACCAGGCGACGATCAGGTCGGTGCGCGCCTCGTCGAGCAGCACTTTGCCGGCTTGCGCCACACGCACGCGGTCGGCGTTGTTGAGCGTGCCGACCACGCGGGCCATGCCGGCCAGACCGGCCGCCTCGGCGGCGGCGAGCACGGCGGCGGCATCGGCGCGACGCACCTGCAGCACCGCGCCCAGCTCCTCGCTGAACAAGGCGGCGAACGGCTCGCCCGCGTCCAATTCGATATCGACGCCGACATGGCCGGCGAAGGCCATCTCGCACACTGCGGCAAACAGGCCGCCGTCCGAACGGTCGTGATAGGCGATCAGCTTGCCGGCGCCGTTGAGCTGCTGGATCAGGCCGAAGCAGGCCTTCAGCCGCGCGGCATCGTCCAGGTCCGGGCAGCGGTCGCCCAGCGCGTTATAGGTCTCGGCCAGCACACTGGCGCCCAGGCGGTCCTGGCCGGCGCCGAGGTCGAGCAGGATCAACGCCGTGTCGCCCAGGTCGCCGCGCAACTGCGGGGTCAAGGTGCGGCGGGCGTCCGCCACCGGCGCGAAGGCGGTCACGATCAGCGACAAGGGCGAGACCACGGCCTTCTTCGCGCCGCCCTCCTCCCAGCGCGTGGCCATGGACATCGAGTCCTTGCCGACCGGGATGCTGATGCCCAGCGCCGGGCAGAGCTCCTTGGCCACGGCCCGCACCGTATCGAACAGCGCGGCATCCTCGCCCGGGTGGCCGGCCGCCGCCATCCAGTTGGCCGACAGCCGGATGTCGGAGATGTCCTTCACCGAGGCCGCCGCCAGGTTCAGCACCGACTCGGCCACGGCCATGCGGCCGGAGGCGGCCGGGTCGATCAGGGCCAGCGGCGTGCGCTCGCCCATGGCCATGGCCTCGCCCAGATCGGTGTCGTAACCCATGGTGGTGACCGCGACATCGGCCACCGGCACCTGCCAGGGGCCGACGAACTGGTCGCGCGCAGTGAAGCCGCCGACGGTGCGGTCGCCGATGGTGATCAGGAAATTCTTGCTGGCCACGGTGGGATGGCGCAGCACGCGATAGGCCGCGTCCTTCAGCGCGATGCCGCTGGCGTCGAAGGGCTTGAGCGTCGGCGCCACGTGCGCGACATCGCGGGTCATGCGCGGCGGCTTGCCCAAGAGCACGTCCATCGGCATGTCGACCGGGGTGTTGCCGAAGTGGCGGTCGGTCACGGTCAATTGGCCGTCGTCGGTGGCAACACCGACCACGGCGAACGGGCAGCGCTCGCGCTCGCACAGGGCGCGGAAGCGGTCGAGGTCTTTCGGCGCAATGGCCAGGACGTAGCGCTCCTGCGACTCGTTGCACCAAATCTCCTTCGGCGCCATACCCGGCTCTTCGCTCGGCACCGCGCGCAACTCGAACTTGGCGCCCAGGCCGGCGCCGTGCGCCAGCTCCGGCATCGCGTTGGACAGGCCGCCGGCGCCGACGTCGTGCACCGACAGGATCGGGTTGTCCGCGCCCAACTGCCAGCAGCGGTCGATCACCTCCTGCGCCCGGCGCTGAATCTCCGGGTTGCCGCGCTGGACCGAATCGAAGTCCAGCGCCTCGACGTTGGCGCCCGCGCCCATGCTCGACGCGGCACCGCCGCCCATGCCGATCAGCAGGCCGGGACCGCCCAGTTGGATCAACAAGGTGCCGGCCGGGAATTGCCGCTTGTGGATGTGGTCCTCGCGGATGTTGCCGACGCCGCCGGCCAGCATGATCGGCTTGTGGTAGCCGCGCACCTGGCCGTCTGGCGTCTGCTGCTCATAGGCGCGGAAGTAGCCGGCCAGGTTGGGCCGGCCGAATTCATTGTTGAAGGCGGCGGCGCCGATCGGGCCGTCGATCATGATCTGCAAGGGCGAAACGATGCGACCCGGCTTGCCGAACTCACGCTCCCACGGCTGCTCGTAACCGGGAATCTTCAGGTTGGACACGGTAAAGCCACAAAGGCCGGCCTTCGGTTTGGAACCGGTGCCGGTGGCGCCCTCGTCGCGGATCTCGCCGCCCGAACCGGTGGCCGCACCGGGAAAAGGTGCGATCGCGGTCGGGTGGTTGTGCGTCTCCACCTTCATCAGGATATGGGTGGGCTCTTCGTGGAAGCGGTAGCCCTGGTCGGCATCGGGGTAGAAGCGGCCAATGGTCGCGCCGGCGATCACCGAGGCATTGTCGGAATAGGCCGACAACGTGCCATGCGGCCGCACCGCATGGGTGTGGCGGATCATGCCGAACAGCGACTCGTCCTGCGCCTGGCCGTCGATCACCCAGGAGGCGTTGAAAATCTTGTGCCGGCAATGCTCGGAGTTGGCCTGGGCGAACATCATCAACTCGACGTCGGTCGGGTTGCGCCCGGCGCGGCTGAAGTTCTCCACCAGATAGTCGATCTCGTCCGGCGACAGCGCCAGGCCCCACTCCGCGTTGGCCCGCTCCAGCGCGGCCTTGCCGCCGGCCAGCAAGTCGACGCTGGCCAGCTCGCGCGGCGCCACATGCGAAAACAACTGCGCCGCCTCGCGCTCGTCGAACAGCACGCTCTCGGTCATGCGGTCGTGCAAATGCGGCAGTGCCTGGGCCGCATCCACGCCGCTCAGGCGATAGGCGATGCCGCGCTCGATGCGGGCCACCGCCTGCAAGCCGCAATTGCGGGCGATGTCGGTCGCCTTGGACGACCACGGCGACACCGTGCCCAGGCGAGGCGTCACCAGAATCGCCACCGCTTGCGGCTGGTGGGCCTCAGCCTCCAGCAGCTCACTCAAAAACGCCAGATCGTCCGGCGCCAGCGCTCCCTTCAACTCGACGAAATAGCGAAACTCGGCCTCGACCCGGTTACAACCTAGCGGCCGCAACTGCTCCAAGAGCTTATCGATACGGAAGGACGAAAGGGCGGGGCCGCCCCGCAGAAAAAGAACCTCGGCCATGACTGATCCGGCGATGGGGAAAACCGGATTTTACCCGATGCCCTCCCGGTCGGGCGGGGTTGACAGGGGACGGAACATGGGGCGGTAGCCATCTATATCGAATGGTCTATGTCGCATGGTCTATGTTGCATAGCCCGGCTTAGTTGTTAGCATGCCGGCACGCTCATATAAAACGACAAGCTGTGGGAGATATTAATGATCTATTTGCAAAATCACATTCTCCACTTTTTGGTAAGAATAATTGTTCTCTCGGCCATGTCTTGTGGGGCTATGGCTGGGGTCATGTACCCAGGTGGTCCTTACAACACACCAGCATCAACTTGTTATGAATCATATGAGGACTTATATAGCTATTGGCTTAACCTATGGCCTGTGCATGATCAAGCAGGTAATACATATTTCTTGATTAGCTCCAGCAATTCACCAACTGGCGCTTCTTATAGTTGGTATGAAATAACAAAAAACGGCACATATGCATGTTGTGGTTATCTCACTGATGCATGGGTTGCATGTTCTGTACCTTCTACTAAAGAAAAATCTTCCGGCCCGCCCGACCCCACCACCTGCATCGGCAACCCCATCCACGCCGGCACGGCCAACAAATACCAGTTAGAAGTCGACTACGCCGGCCGCGGCGCCTTCCCGCTGGTATTCGATCGCCACTACAACAGCCAGAGCATGGTAAGCGGCGACCTCGGTGCCAACTGGACCGCCTTCGCCAAGCTGACCGACATCACTGCCGGCAGCCTCAAAGCCGTGCAACCGAGTGGCCGGACCTTCACCTTCAGCCTAAACAATGGCCTGTGGAAACCCGAGGCCGACGTCACCGACAAGCTTGAACATTTAAGCGACGGCACATGGCGCTACACCGTTTCCGACGACAGCGTCGAGACCTATCGCGCCGACGGCAAGCTGCTGCAAGTCAGCAACCGCCAAGGCCTGAGCCAGACCTACGCCTACGATGCCAGCGGCCACCTGACCACGATCACCGATCCCTACGGCCGCAAACTGACCTTCACTTACGATGCCAGCGGCCGGATCGATGGCCTGACCGACCCGACCGGCGGTATTTATGCCTACACCTACGACGCCAACAACAACCTGGCCGCGGTCACCTACCCGGACGGCAGCACTCGCGGTTACCACTACGAAGTCGCCGCCTTCCCCCACGCCCTGACCGGCATCACCGACGAGAATGGCAACCGCTATGCGACCTGGGGCTACGATGCCTTAGGCCGAGCCATCCTGTCCGAGCACGCCGGCGGCGCCGAACGCGCCCAGCTCAGCTACAACAGCGACGGCACCACCGGCGTCACCGACGCCGTCGGCACCGTCCGCACCTACCGGTTCAAGACCGTGCTCGGCGTCGCCAAAGGCGCCGGCATCGACCAGCCGGCCGGCGCCGGCTGCGGCCCGGCCGGCAGCCAGATCGACTACGACGCCAACGGCAACCTCGCCGCGCGCACCGACTTCAACGGCGTGAAGACCACCTACAGCTACGACCTTGCGCGCAACCTGGAGACGAGCCGCACCGAAGCGAGCGGCACCCCGGCGGCGCGCACCACCGTCACCACTTGGCACGCCACCCTGCGGCTGCCCACTCAGGTCACGGTCTATGCCGGCGGCACAGCCAGCGGCACACCGCTGCTGACTACCGATTATGTCTACGACGGCCAAGGCAATCTGTTGACCAAGACCGAGCAAGGCAACGGCGCCAGCCGCAGCCAGGCCTACAGCTACAACGCGGCCGGCCAGATGCTCACCGTCGACGGCCCGCGCAGCGACGTGGCCGACGTCACCACCTACGGCTACGACGCGCAGGGCAACCTGGCCAGCCTCACCAATGCGCTGGGCCAGACCACCCAACTGGCCGGCTACACCGCCCACGGCCAGCCGACCCGGATCGTCGACGCTAACGGCGTGGCCACCACCCTGGCCTACGACGCGCGCCAGCGCCTCACCAGCCGCAGCACGGCGGGTGAGACCACGCAATATCAGTACGACGGCGTCGGCCAGCTCACCGGCGTCACCCTGCCCGACGGCACAACGTTGACCTATAGCTATGATGCTGCCCATCGCCTGACCCAAATCGCCGACAGCGCCGGCAACCGCATCGCCTACAGCCTCGATGCACTGGGCAACCGCATCAATGAGGACAGCTACGACCCGTCGGGCCAGCTCGCCCGGCACATCGACCGCGTCTATGACGCGCTCGGCCGCCTGCAGGCCGTCACCGGCACGGCTACGGAATAAGGAGACGACCATGCACAAGCGCACCCGCCTCCTCGCCGCCTGCTTGGCGCTGGCCGCGTTGCCCGCCGTGGCCGACATCCGCGTGATCACCGACGGCGATCCCGCCGTGGCCGACAACCTGGTCTTCACCCTGCCTGTCGGCGCACAAGAACGCCTGACCGACCTGGGCCTGATCGAAGACGGCCGCGTCGCCAGCCTGCTTGGCAACTTCCAGCAAGAGCGCCTGAGCGACGGCCAACTTAAATTGCAACTGCAGCCGGCCATCGACCTCGACCGTTTCACCGACGTGAAGGCCGAGCTGCGCGCCCGCATCACCGCCGCCGACGGCACATCACGCGAATGGCAACAAGCCATCACCATCGTGCCTGCCATTGCCCTGACCACCCCGCTGCAATTCCGCCAGGCCGTCGCGGCCGAGGCCGAGCAGATCGTGCCGGTGCTGCCCTTGGTGCAGGCCGGCAATGCGCAGCTCACGGCCATCAGCGGCGGCCCCGCGCAAGCGCCGCTGGCCTACCAGACGGCCGCCGGCCCCAACGGCCCGGTGGCCGTGGTGCAGACCCCGTTGCCCTATCGCCTGGGCGAGCCATTGAACTTCCAACTGGGCTGGCAACTCAGCCCCGGCGGCAAGGTGATCAAGCAGCCGGTCAGCCTGGTGCCCACCGCCTTGGCCGAACTCAACCGCGACATCGACGTACCAGCCAGCGCGCCGCTCGCCTTCGAGGCCGACGCCGCCGGCAACCTCGCCATCGAAGACCTGCAAGGCACCGGCCCGCAGACGGCCAGCGTACTCAGCCAGTTCGATACTGCCGCCACCCCGAATGGCAACGTGCGCTTCCAACTGCGCCCCGGCCAGGACCTCGGCGCGACGCAGACCCTGGCCGTGCGGAAGCGGCTGGACGGGCGCGACCTCGTGACCCAGCTCGTGCGCGTGCCGGCTCGCCAGAGCGGCGCGGGCCAACCGGGCGATGGCAACAAGACAAACAACCCAAGCCAGCCGGCCGCGAACATGCCAAGCGCCAACGGCCTTGCCGTCGCGCCGCCGCCCGCCATCGCCGCCGTCACCCCGCCTTCGGCCGTCGAGGCGCCCGTCGCCGTAAACCCGCCGGCCTCGCCGCAGCAGCGCGCAGCCCAACGCAAAACGCCCCCGCGCAGCGGCAACCGCTTTGCCGCGATCAGCGGCCCGGCCACCCAATTCGAATACGACGCCGGCGGCAACCGCACGCGGATGATCGACCCCCTGGGCCGGGCCACCGGCTATGCCTACGACGCCCTGAACCGCCTGGTCGCCCGCACCGACCCGGCCGGCGGCGTCACCGCCCTGGGCTACGACGGCCTGGGCCAGCTCATCGCCGTCACCGACCCGCGCGGGCTCGTCACCACGATGACCCTGGACGGCCTGGGCAACGTGACCCGGCTGGCCTCGCCCGACAGTGGCATCACCCAGAGCGCCTACGACAGCGCCGGCAACCTGGTCAGCCGCACCTCGGCCCTGGGCCAGACCACGCGCTACCGCTACGACGCCCTCAACCGCTTGACCCAGATCGCCTATGCCGACGGCAGCCGCACCAGCTACGTCTACGACCAGGGCAGCAACGGCATCGGCCGGCTGGCCCGCATCGAGGAACGCGCGGCGGACGGCACGCTCGCCCGCGCCATCCGCTACGCCTACGACGCCCAGGGCCGCGTCACCGGCGACAGCCGCACCGTGGCCGGCGTCGATTACGCCATCGGCTACCGCTATGCGCAGGGCCGGCTGGCCGGCATCGACTACCCCTCGGGCCGCCACATCGATTACGGCTTCGATGCCGCCGGCCGCGTCAGTGAGGTACGGCTCACCGACAACGGCCAGACCAAGGTGCTGGCGAGCGCCATCCGCTACCAGCCCTTCGGCGGCGTGGCCGGCTACACCAACGGCGCCGGCGCCGCGCTCAGCCGCCACTTCGACAGCCAGGGCCGGATCGACAGTGTCACCCTGGGCGGCGACACCTGGCAGCTCACGCTCGACGCCGCCTCGCGCATCACCGCGCTGACCGATACCGGCAACGCGGCAGCCAGCGCCACTTACAGTTACGACACCCTCGACCGGCTGACCGGCGCGGCGCTGCCCACCGCCACGCTGGGCTACGGCTACGACGCCAACGGCAACCGCAGCCAGGACACGCGCGGCAACGTGACCAACAATTACGCCATCGACCCCGTCAGCAACCGCCTGCTCTCCGCCACCGGCACCACGAGCAAGACCTACCGCTACGACGCCGACGGCAGCCTCACCGGCGACGGCCAGCGGCAGTTCAGCTACGACAGCAAGGGCCGCCTGACCCGCGCGATATTGGCGGCCACCGCCGTGGGCTACGAAGTGAACGCCCTGGGCCAACGCGTCAGAAAACAAAACGCCGACAAGGACACCGTATTCCACTACGACCTGCAAGGCCGCCTGCTCGCCGAATCCGCCGCCGACGGCAGCCGCTTCCGCGACTATGTCTGGCTGGGCGACCTGCCGCTGGCCGTCGTCCAATAAGAACAGGGAGAACGACATGACCCAAGCCGCCGCTCCCGTGCAAACGCTGTTTGCTGGCCTGCTCGTCGCCGCCTTCACGCTGCTGCCCCATGCCGCCTACGCGGCCAAGGCCGAGACCCCAAGCCAGCAAACCGAGCCGCCGAAGGAAACCGGGAAAGACCAGGACAGCGACGACGACAAAAAGCCCAAGGTCACCGTCGCCATCACCAGCCCGCTGACCGGCAGCGTCGTCACCGCGCCGGCCGACATCGCGCTGACCGTCGACGCCCAATCCAACCAGAAAAACAAACCCATCCGCTGGGTGGCCTACTTCCAGGGCAACACCCTGATCGGCCTCGTCACCGAGGCGCCGTTCAGCCTCGCCTGGCGCCAGGTGCCGGCCGGCAGCTACCGCCTCAGCGCCATCGCCTCCAACAACAAGCTGGAGGAAGACGACCGACGCAAACTGGAAGGCAAAGGCGACAAGGAGGACAAGGACAGCAAAGACGACAAAGACAACGACGACAAACGAGAGCAGGCATACAAGCTCAACCCCGAGCACGAGGCCCTCTCGGCACCGGTGGACATCATCCTCAACGCGCCGCCCAGCGTCGCCGTCACCGCGCCGGCCG